>SDBS01002353.1_pt1 | contig 18947 bp, 19 predicted proteins | sample 2277091 | NCBI WGS metagenome assembly SDBS01 (sample SAMN10404972, study PRJNA504765) | marine sediment metagenome | isolation source: marine sediment core GS10_PC15, 163 cmbsf | place: Arctic Ocean: Southern Knipovich Ridge | collected 2010 | reverse complement strand
GTTGCTCTAGGTTTGTCGTTGTATTCACCTGAAATTCCGAACCAAATGTTCCTGATACCGCCGGCTGGATCTGTCCGAAGACAAGCATATTGACCAGAAGCGATATTAATAGAATTAATCCAATTTTTTTCCTAATCACTAATTCTCCTCCTTCTTTGCTTACCGGTATTGAGAAACTTCCTGATAGTTCTTCATGTACCCATTACCACCCCCTGCTTGCTCAATTAAAAATCCAATGTCAGTCTAAAGCATTAATACAATAAGTTGGAATAATTGGATACCATCATATGTAGGATATCTTAGAATCTACAATCAGACGACAGTACCAAAACACCACACCGACCTGGCAAGCTCATTCTGAAATTAATGGTAAACCCCTGCGTCATGCCAGACAGTAAAGACAGACTCACATTAAAATAGTGGTCCGTCTTTGTGCTACAATCCCTTGTTCGGGCTGATTAATATTCTATTAGTAGAGTTTTATGTGTTTGATAGTCTATACCTTTAGAGACGAAAGTCAACACAAGAAAATCAAAATAAAAAGGTGCGGACTTCTTGAGTTCTTTAGAAGTCTGCACCTTCTTTAAGAGCCGGTTAGATATAGAAATGTCTAATATGTTAGTTCTCGGCAGGCCTAAGCTTGCCGGGAATCCCCTCTACTTTCTGCTTCTCTTCTTTCTTTTCAACCTTCTCAGTAGTCTTCTCTTTTGTAGCGGTCTTTTTCTTCCCTGTCTTTTTCTTCAAAGGTTTGCCCTGAAGCAGTCTTGCCAAATCTCCTTTTTCAATAGTCTCTTTGTCAATCAGTGTTTTGGCAATCAAATTTAAGGTTTTCTTGTTCTTTGTCAGAATGTCGCGGGCCTTATCCCAGGCTTCATCAACAATCCGCCGTATTTCCTTATCAATATCATAGGCAATTTCCTGACTATAATCCGGATGGGAAGCCAGATCTCTGCCCAGAAATACCTGATTCTGTTTTTGTCCCAGAGTCAAGGGGCCCAGCTTTTCGCTCATTCCATATTCACATACCATCTGCCTGGCAATCTTAGTGGTCCGGTCCAGATCATCTTGAGCTCCCGTAGTAATGTCCTTGAAAATCATATCTTCAGCTACTCTACCCCCCAAAAGCATAGCCAATTCGTTTGTCAACTCAGACTTGGCCACCAGATATTTATCCTCCGTAGGAAGTGTAAGCGTGTAACCTAAGGCCTTCCCCCGGGGTATTATGGAAATCTTGTGAACTTGATCAGTATTGGGAAGCACATGAGCAACCAGAGCATGGCCGGATTCATGAAAAGCAATTATTTCCTTCTCTTTGTCACTTATCAGCCTGGTTTTCCGCTCCGGGCCGGCAATAACCCGGTCTATCGACTCCTCGAGTTCCTTCATATCGATTTTTTTCTTGCCGTGACGTGCAGCCAGAAGAGCTCCCTCATTAACCAGGTTAGCAAGATCTGCACCTGTAAAGCCGGGGGTTCTTCGGGCTAAAACGTCTAAATCAACGTCTTTGGCTAAAGGCTTCCCGCGAACATGGACCTTCAAAATACCAATTCGTCCTCTTAGATCGGGGCGATCCACAACTATTTGCCGGTCAAAACGGCCCGGCCTTAAAAGTGCGGGGTCTAAAATATCCGGACGGTTAGTGGCTGCAATCAATATCACGTTATCCTTGCTGTCAAATCCATCCATTTCAACCAATAATTGATTTAATGTTTGCTCACGTTCATCATGGCCTCCGCCAAGTCCCGCTCCTCGATGCCGGCCCACTGCATCTATTTCATCAACAAAGACTATACAGGGCGTGTTAGCTTTTGCCTGCTCAAATAGGTCCCTAACCCTGCTCGCACCTACACCAACAAACATCTCCACAAAATCGGAACCACTAATAGAGAAGAAAGGCACGGCAGCTTCACCGGCAACTGCTCTTGCCAGGAGGGTTTTACCCGAACCGGGCGGACCGAAAAGCAGAACACCCTTGGGTATCTTAGCCCCCAAAGCAAGAAATTTGGCCGGATTGGCTAGAAATTCCTTTATTTCCTCCAGCTCTTCAACCGCTTCGTCAAGCCCGGCAACGTCCTTAAACGTAGTTTTTGGCTGGTCTTTGGACAGCTTCTTAGCTTTACTTTTGCCAAAAGACATGACTTTATTGCCTCCGCCCTGCAACTGTTGGAGCATAAACATCCAGAGCAGGAAGATTAAACCCAGCGGCAGAAGTAAGTTTAATCCCACAGCCCACCAATCAATACCCCGTTGAGGATCGACTGTGGTCTTTACTTTATATTTCAGGAACTCGGAAGATAGCCCTCCCTGGCCAAACTTATAGTCATCGGGATAATTGGTTTCAAACTTTTGATCATCCTTCAGCGTCCCCTTTATTATTTTGTCCCGGTTATAGACTGTGACCTCTTTAATCTTCTCTGCTTCCAACTGGCTGACAAATTGGTTAAAATTCAGCTTTTTGGTGGTAGGTTTATTAAAAAGATAACTCTGAGCGAATACGATCACCAGAATTACTATGAGTATGTACAAACCTGCCGTTTTAAATAGTTTCTTCAATTTCAATTACCCTCTTTACTAGCTGCTTTACCTGAAAAAATCGTAACACAATTCCTATCAACAAGCAATTTGGCTTGGGCAGTATCAATGTACTAATCGGCTTGATAAACCTGAGGCTTTAGGGTACCGATATAGGGTAGGTTTCTATATTTCTCCCCGTAATCCAAGCCGTACCCCACAACAAATTCATCCGGGATTGAAAAGCCTTCATATTTGACATTAAAAGACATCTTCTGTCTGATTTCTTTCTTCAACAGAGCGCAGATCTCCAAGCTGGCCGGTTTCCGTGACTTCAGGTTTTTCAAAAGATAATTGAGAGTCAATCCCGAGTCAACTATGTCCTCCACCAGCAACACATGTCTTCCCTGAATGTCCTCATCTAGGTCTTTTAGGATTCTGACTACTCCAGATGTTTTGGTTGCTGTACCGTAACTGGAAACAGCCATAAAGTCAAACGCAACCGGAATAGCTATCTCCCGAGCTAAATCAGCCAAAAAAACCACTGCTCCTCTGAGGACCCCCACTAAAAGCAGATCTTTCTCTTGATAATCTTCAGAGATTTTGGCGGCCAATTCCTCGACTTTTCTCTGAATTGTATCTTTATCTATTAATACTTTTTCAATGTCTTGTGCCACATTCATCCTTCCCGTACCTCCTATTTGACTTCAAGAACCAGGACTTTTTCTGTGCTTCCGGTGACCTTTACCCGATCATCAATAGCTATCTTGCCAATCCAAACAATCTGTCCCTGAGATTCTACAATAGGGATTCTATCCCTTTTTCTTTTAGGAATTTTATTGTCAACAAAAAAATCCTGTATTTTCTTACGGTGGGACATACCCAGGGGAACAAACCTGTCACCAGGAGATCTGGTTCTTACCCACAGGGGCAAAGCTATCTTTTTAAAATCCAGATATGCCTTTTCCTTTTTATTATTTGATCCTACATCTACTTTATCTGCATCTTCCAGCCTGGCAATTATATTGATTCCCAAATCCGGAACATTAGTTACTCCGGGAATTGTTAGTTCAACCTTCAAAGATTGGCACCGGTACTTTGGATCCAACTCTTCACGCAAGGTAATAGTCAGATTTCCGTACTCGTTCAACACCACAATTCCACCCGGTAGGTCAATGGGCCCGCTTCCTTCACGTCCCATTTCACCAAGCAATAAATCCACGTGCTTAAATTCAATCTCCTTCAAGTTTCCCTTGATAAGTTTCAGCGCTCTTCGAACAACTCTCCTTTGAATCGCTATTGGCAGTTTGGACAGGGCGGCGTACTTGATCACTATGACATTATCACCTTTATCCCCGACCAGCTCTCCAAAAGAATCTTCCGCCATTTGTTCCAAAAAAGCGTCATCGTCTGAGATAAGCTCGATTGTGTTAAGTATGTTCAGGCAAAATTTTTCGTTTTCTTCCAGACAAAAGGGAATCAGTCGCTGACGCACCCGGTTTCTCAAATAGTCCATTTTTAGATTTGACTCATCCAGGCGACAATCAAATTGGTTGTACTTAAGATAATCTTCTATCTCATTACGGCTTACCTCTATGAGAGGTCTGATAATCCGGCCCCGCACCGGCGGTATCCCTTTCAATCCCGAGACTCCCGTTCCCCTGATCATTCTCATCAGGAAAGTCTCCACCTGGTCATTGGCATTATGACCGGTAGCAATCTTATCTGCTCCTACTTCATCACAAACCTCATCCAGAAGCCGGTAGCGAATCTCTCTGGCTCCTTCTTGGAGCGATAGGTTCTTATCTTTTATGTAAGCCGGGATATCATAAGAAAGGCTGTTGACGGGAATACCCAAAGCGGAAGCCAGCTTCTTCACAAAAATAGCGTCTTCACGGGAACTGTCACCCCGGACCATGTGGTCAAGATGGAAAACATGAAGTTGTAGGTTAAACAGGGCGTGGATTAAGAAAAGAAGGTGAAGTAAGGCAATAGAATCAGGACCGCCGGAAACAGATATTAAAACCTTATCTCCTTTTTCCAGCATGTTGTATTTGCTGATAGCCGCCAAGACTTTTTCTTCTAAGTCAGGGACTTCTCTTGAAATGTTCGCCACCGTCCGCTTATCAGGAACAGAGTATCCTTTCTCTTTGAACATCCTGAAGTTGGTAGTAAAAAAAGTATATTGCTTTTGTTGATCCTTTTCAAGAAAGCAATTTGCAGTTGAATCCCCCGGCCTAAGCTTATTTGTACTTGCTGAGGTTGGTTTGAGCCGGCTCGTACTCAGGATTCTTCTTCAAAATACTTTCCCAAACAGAGATGGCTTCTTCAGTCCGGCCATTTTTTTGCAGCGAATTTGCGTGCATATTCCGGGCATTTAGGTCAGATGGATCAAGCTCAGCTGCTTTTCTAAAACTGTCAGTTGCTTTTTCCATATTGTCCCGGCTGAAATATATATTACCAAGTTCAAAGTATGCCTGTTTATCCCTTGGATTGATTTCTAATGCTTTTTTATAGGCTTCCGTAGCTTTATCCATTTGTTTTTCCTTCTTATAGGCAAATCCCAAATATCCGTAAGCATCGGCAAAACCAGGATCTAAAAAAATTGCTCTCTGATACTGGCTAATTGCCCTCCCGGTAAAACCATTGTCGATAAAGAAATTGCCCCGGGAAATGTTTTGAAAAGCAATTGCCGGTCTCAAGATAAGAATTGCTCCGATTAGAGAAATAGCAAGCATAATAGCCCGATCTCGCAATGAAACTTTCAAATCGGGAGCTTGCTCTGCTTTAATGTCCTGCATTGGTGCCTCTCCTATTTTTTCCCTAAATTCGGATATAGCAATATCCGAATTAAAACAGCCAGATCAAACTTAGACCAACCAGAATCATTATTATAGCCCCGGCAATCTGTATATATTCACGACTTGAACGTGCTTCCAACAACTGCTTAAGAGGACTCAAGATAATTCCGGCAATCAGCGGTAAAGTGCTGCCGCCCAAAACCAGAGTGCCGGAAATAAGTGAAGCGAAGACCGGCCCTTGTTTTTGGTAGACGGCTGAGACAAGTTTTAAAGTGGGGTTGCATATGGGGCAAGACAAAGCTTCCACAAGAATAACTGTTGCACCCAGCAAGAATGCCGCAAAATAATCGTGCTCAGGATCTCTTCGGGAAAGCAATTTAAGCCAAGGAAATGGAGTACCAAAGAAACCAAGTGCCACAAAACCAAATGCGATTAAGAAAAGCCCGACTGAAATATATAAAATACTGCTACCCGGTACCAAGAGCTTTATCCAGGAAGGTTTCGTGGATACTATGATACCTAGAAAGAGGTAGGCAAAACTTGTTCCTAGAACAAACATAAAAACGTTGCCGAGCAGGCGTTTCCACTTACTCAGCTTCAATACTGCAAGATAAGCACCGATCAACAACACTTTAAAAATAGAACAGGAACTCAATGTGGCCAACACCGTGGTTCCCCAGAGATTAATAAGGCCGGAAAAAGAAAGATTCCTGATGGTGCCAATTATTGCTTCCTCTAATAGCTCCTGCAAAACTCCGCCTCCGGCCCAACTAGTAGCTGAGAATAGCTTCTTAGGAATTGAATAATTGACACCTGACAATTGACACCTGACCAGAAGTCAAATGTCACATGTCAAAGATCAAATGTTATTACTAAGAAGCTAATTCCTAAAAAGCTGAATTTTAAATTTGCATTTTGAGATAGATCAGATGCTCTTATTTTTCCAAGAGGTTCGTGTCAACCGGATAGTAGGGCACATTCCGGGCGGTTAACCGGGATCCAAAATATTTGATCCGGTCGGAGAAATTCAAAATCAAGAGCATTAGATCCTTCCCGGATATTTGCCCCAATGCACCATTGAGACAGGCAATTTCATCAAATTCCTTAACCGTATCGCGCCGTATACTCTTGCCAACAAATAAAATCGGAACCGGCTCCCCTGAATGAATTAGGCTACCTACACTTGGTGTACTGTGATCCGAACTGATAATAATTAGAGTATCCTCTGTAAAAAATTCATCAGAGATCAAGATTTCCATCGCGGCGTCCAGCTTTTCAATAACCTTGGCCTTTAAAAGCGGGTCTTTTTTATGAGCCGCCTGGTCCGGAGCCTTGGTATGAATGTGAACAAAATCGTATTTTGAACTTAAAGCTTCCCGGGCAATTTTGATCCGTTTGCTAAGATCCTCTTCCGCATCTTCCGGCTCCTCTGCTTCCAAAAAATCCAGTCCAATCTCGGAAGCAAGACCTTTGAGCATAGGTCCTGAAGCAATCATTGAACCTCTGAAACCGTACATCTCATAAAAAGAGGGGATTTTTCTTCTCAGGCCTGCCCATCGGGAAACCAGGAAGTTTATCGGCCTCAGACTTTTCTTCCTTCGATAGTCATTTATAGAGTGCTCGTTTAGCTTCCCGTAAGCCCATCGTAGAAATTGATTGAGGCATTCAGCAGTGTGAGCTGCTTTCTCCGATTCTTTGGTTTCTTCAAAAGCTCTGACTCTCATCACCGGTTGATTATTGGCAAAAGGGTCGGAATCCGTAACGTCCTGGCTTGCCGCACCTCTTAGGAAAAGAATGCCCTGCCTCTTACTGTTGTAAGCAAACTGAAAATCTATTCCTCCGAACCGGTTTTCTTTTACCTCTTCAGCTAATTTGGAAAGAGTCTCTTCATCAGTATCAATCACCCGGTCAACCACCACCAGGCTATCGCCTCGATCCTCAACTGAGGCAAAACTGGCTCGCAAAACCACCTCTTTGTCATTCAGCTCCAAACCTTCCCCGATTGCCTCAAACACCGCTCTCCCCGGAAAACAGGAAAGAGGGTAGCCGAAAAGAGCAAAGTGAGCAAGTTCGGTTGCCGGTGCCATGCCGGGAGAAAGCGAGTACATAAGACCACTCATCCCGCTAGCGGCCAATTTATCCAGGTTAGGGGTTGAGGCAAACTGCAGGGGAGTTTGAAAACCGGTTTCGGGCGCAGTACGATCCCCCAATCCGTCAAGAATTATAAGGAGTGCTTTCATAGGAAACCTTCCTGGATTGTCTATGACTCAAAATTGGGGTCAGGTCTACACTCTTGACAATTAGGGAGAAGGGAGCAGTGATGAGGGATGAGCAAACACCTGCAGACATAGAGATCTTCTTCGCTCGCCGCTAGCCGCTTATCGTCTTTTTCCCTTGTTTATCGCTCATCGCTTTTCGCTAATCGCTAATCGACTTTATGCCATTTGCTATAAGCTATTTGCTATTTTCCAATACACTTCGGACTATAGCAATATAATCTACTTTTGCTTTCTCGTTCCACGCTTCAACCACTTTTTTGCCTACCGGGACAATATAACTGTCGAGAAACTTTTTGGCTTTTCGTTCATCGTATAGAACCCGGTCATCTGTGCACTTATAGTTGCCCTTGAGAACACACTGAAGTTGCTTTTGCCCTTCATCCCAATTTCCACCAACTAAAACATCAATTTCTTTTCCGCTGAATATTTCCCTTACCGGGAGAATCAATTCAACACCGGCAAAATCCAAGACCTCTTTATAAGCATCCAGGGCAATATCTGTCTGATTAATCTTAATCTTCCGGTCATGTTTAGTTCTTTCTCCGGAGATTATTTTGGTACAGCCAAGCGCCCGGGCAAGGGGAACACGGACCAGGTGCATATAAAGATGGCAACCAATACACGGCGAGTAGAAACCAAATCTCTCGACTAAAGAAGAGAGAAAACGTCCGTTTAGAGCCCACCAGAGCTCTGCGTCACCCAGGAGAACAGGTTCATAGAATTTCTTCCGGTAATTTCTCTTTACTAGATCACCAATGTAATCTACATTTTCATAGGTCGTTGCCCAGTTTCCATATTCCGTTCCCGTATAGACCAGAGTGGGCAAAATAGCCTCAATGGAGTCATATGGAGCAGCCTTAATAATAGCCGCCGCGCTATCGCGCCCGGCCACTTCTCCAATGGCCAAATTTTTCTCCTGCTGCAATTTCTGCTTCAGCTCAGCAGAAAGCAGCTTGTCGATTTGGTTTGCCTTAGTGATCTTCTGGGCAAGAGGCTTGAAGTCTATGTTATTTCTCCTTAGGCTTGAAGATTATTACTTTCCATTATCTAGCCCTATGAATTCCCAATTCAACCTTGATATTGCAGTAGATTTAGATTGTTATTACTTTGTCGGCAGTCAGCATAGAATCAAGAATATCGTACATATTGGAGATTCTGCCCGCTGCAATTTGGTCCTTTAAACTAAAATAGTCCAAACAGGTCCCGCAAGCAAGAACTTCCACTCCCTGATTCTCCAGGTTTTTCAAACTGTCCAAGGCTCCCGAATCTTGAGCTACCATCCTAACTCCGCTATTCATAAACACGAGCTTATCCGGTTTATTGTCGCTCGCAGCCAGAGTATTTAAAAATGCTTTTAGAAGTGCTTCCCCCAATTCATCACTCCCTTTTCCAATCATATCGGAATTGACAAAGATCAAGCTGGAGTGTTTTGCCCTCTTTTCCTTTGGAGCCTCACTCTTTTCTGATTTCGTGAGTCCAACCACAAAATCTTCCCCTTCCATCCGCGTTTTAACTATACAACCCATTTTCTTGCCTAATCTGGAGATATTGTCGCAAGCGACTTTATTGTTTACTAAAACCTGCAACTCCAGGGCTCCCGCTTCTAAAGCTTTCTTGGTAAGAATAACCGGATGAGGACATTCCAGCCCCCGAGCATCTACTTTTTCAGCCAATTCTTTCACCTCCCTGTTTTCAATACAAAGCGCCCTTCGGTAAATTTATCCTAATTCCTAATTCGATGTTTCCTGCACTTTGCATTATAGAGATACCTTCTAGATATTATAAAATATAATTATCAATAAGAGAAGTGCCCCGACTGATGATAATTGCTTTCAACCATAAAAGAATGATAGTACTATATAGTGAACAAGCTAAAGCAGGTGATCAAATGGTGGAAATAGAAATCCCGGGAAGAGGACCGTTCAGATTGGAAAATCTGGTATTGGATATGAACGGTACTATCGCACTGGATGGAAATCTCAACCGGGAAGTAACCGGCAAAATCAAGGAGCTGGCTAGCAGCTTAAGGATTTATATTATAACTGCCGGCACTCATGGAAAACTGGACCGGATAGAAAAAGCCCTTGGAACCGCAATTCATAAAATCAAGCCCCCAAGAGAAGCGGAGCAGAAGCAACAGTTCGTAGAAAAGCTGGGAGCGGATAAGACCTTAAGTATAGGAAATGGCTCCAACGATACCTTGATGTTAAAAACAGCGGCAATTGGAATTGCCGTAGTCGGCACTGAAGGAGCTGCAACCGAAGCAGTTTTTGCTGCCGATGTGGTGACAAATAATATTGCTGATGCGTTCGATCTTCTATTAAAACCAAAACGATTGATCGCTACTCTGAGGAAGTAATATATCTACTCTAAATCAAGCACAACGTGCTTGTAACCGAACTCCTTCAGTTTCAAGATTGCTGCATCTGCAACTGTGGGATCCAGGAATTCCAATTTCTTGTCAGTGCCCAGCTTGATACGAGCTATGTCGTCCAGATGATGACGAATAGTGACCTTACCGAAACCTTTTTCTCTCAGCCACTTCTCGGAATTGTAGATAGCAAAGAGCTTGTCCTCTGTTATCCTCGCATTTTGGGAGAAACGAGAAGCCAGACAATGACTGTATTTCTCATCTTGCCCCAGGAGGAAAATAGCCTCTGAAATCTTCTGAACATCCTCACGAGTCAAGGAAGCCTCAACCAAAGGCATTCTGACATTGAATTCATCCAAAGCTTTGCGGATGCAATGCCTTTCTTCCAAATCAGTCAAGTTGGAGTCACCAACAAGAAACTTGAGCTTCCTTGTCTCAGCAACATCCTTGAGCTGGGCAAAAAGCTCACACTTACAATAGTAGCACCGGTCCGGTCCGTTCTTAAGAAACTCGGGATTGCTCATCTCATTTGTTTGTACCAGTAGATGCTTGGCCCTCATCACGTGGGCCAAAGTACTAGCTTCCTTGATTGATTCAGGTGAGTAAATCGCTGAAAATGCGGTAACCGCTAAGACTTTGTTGGTGGGAAGTGCAGTTAAAGCAGATTTAAGCAAAAGGGTACTATTTAAGCCGCCGGCAAATGCAATCAGAATGCTTTGCATACCCCGAATAATTTCGGTCAGCTTGTCAAATTTGTCATTCAGAGATAGCCTTCCCATTACCCCTCTTCTATGCAAGTTACTGATCCCCTCAAAGCGGCAGAATAAATATAACACGAGCTGGGGGAAGCTGTCGAGAAAACAAAACTGTTGATCAGGTGGATTTGAATTAATGCCCGCTTAGGAAATCTTCGAGAAGAGATCGGGTCTTTTCAACTAAATCAGGGTCTTCAAGTTCCACAACCCACCAGTCGCAAGAGGTCTTCATAAGTTCCTTGAGCGCAGGTTCGATAACGTTCAAGTTATCCGGGGCTATGTGATATGGATCTTCAGCCTCATAAACATGGGCATTTACCACAAAAACAGACATCTCAGATATAAAATCGACACAGGAAGCATGGTTGCTGGCCGCATAGACACTGGAGTTGGCGTGGCCAATGTCAAAAGTAACCTTGGCCCCCGATGATCGTACTAGTTTGGAAAAAAGAACCGGGTCGCTGGTCCAGCCGGACTTCAGGTTTTCCAAACAGATGACAACGTCCTTTTTGTCACCGTACTCAACAAGCTCAGAAAGATTACTTATAGCCGCATCCCAACTTAATTGCTCGATGGTGCTTGCCCCGCCAATATGCAAAGTCAAGTATTCCGCACCGAAATTCCGGATCAGGTTGATGCATTTTTTTATAAGCTTTACCGAGTTCCGGGAAATGTAGGGGTTGATATGAGCAATTTCGAATTTGGCCAGGGGACAATGGTAGCGGACCTCGCAGGTCTGCTTTTCTTCCAAGAATTCCTCGAAACCGGACCGCGTCTCTTTAAAAGAAGACAGATCATCCAATCCTATGGTCCAGTCTATGGCAATATAGCCATTATTGCTGGCTATAGTGAAGGCATCTTTCGGGGATAATTCCGGCCTTGTGCAGATTGCTATTTTGGGTTTCATTCTCGTATACCGTTTATAAATCCTAATGATTCTATATATAAACATAACTTATTTGCCAGCCTTATGTCAACCAGGACTGGTACTTGGACCAGTTAGTAGTATCGACTAAACCTGGGCTTAGTTGTTAACTTACTATCCTATACGCAAGACGCGGTAATCATTAACTCTTGTTGTGATTTTAGCGCATCCAGATACTCCAGTGAAGAGTGTAGACCTGACCCCATTTGTTTTTGCTTAATACCTTGTTGATAAGCAGAGGGGAAGCAAGGGGAATCCCACATTTGACAATGCTTTTCATTTCCGGAGAATATTGTCATCACTTATAAAAACTTTATATATAGTTGTCTGCGGTTATCAAGAAGGATTGCAGCCAAACATCGAGAATGTTGTTGCTTAGATTAGTTCAATGATTCATTGGATAAGGAGGAGAATGTGACTACTGCAATGTATAGGCTGGTTCAAAGTACAAAGTTAAGGCTAATCACCCTTTGCGCTTTGATGGTTTTGCTTCTGGTTCTTACCGGTTGCGGCCCCTGCAATTCAATTTCCGGTATAACCGGGATTTTTTCATCCTCTCAGAAAGAAAAGTCTGACCGGTCCAAAAAAGAAAACAAGAAAGACAAACAAGAAGAAGAGGCCTATCAAACGAAGTTGAAGAAGATGCTTGACGATCCTTCTTTTGTTTTTGTCAGTGCCAATCCTGAAGACAAAGGCGCAACCGCAATTGTCAAATCCGAGGATGACGGCTTGGTAACTTCTTTGTCCCAGGATGTACAATGCAGTATGGTTGCCCTGCATCCGGAGGGGAAAAAGGGATACATAACAAGCACCGAAGCAAACAAAATATTGGTCATAGATGCTGAGAATCATAGCCTAATAAAGACCATAGAAACCAAAGATGAGCCCTACGGAATTGCGGCTAGTCCCGACGGCAAAAGCGTATATATCACCCATTATAAGTCAAACTATATTTCCAAACTCGATACCGGCAAAGATGAGATAGTAAAAACAATCGAAGTAAAAGATCATCCAGCATGTGTAACCATATCATTCGATGGCAAGAAAGCATATGTCGGTCATGCCGAGTATATAGAATTTGATAAGAGCAAACCGTTGGAAACAACGAATCTCCAGGGTTCAAACGCTATATCGGTAATCGATCTGACCAAAGAGAAAGAAACAGCCACAATTACTACCAAAGGAACCAACTGGAGTATCGCGATACTATCGGATGGCTCAAAGCTCTTCGCAACTACTTATGAACCATTTGTGGGAAGCTATAGCGACTCCGTAGCGTTTGCCAATTGGAGCAAGGATTACTGGAACGGGGTGACAGTGGTTGATACCAAGAAAAACGCGGTTATCAAGGAAGTACCAATCGATGAACATATATCACCCCGGTCCATAGCGCTCACCCCGGATAACACAAAAGCTTACATAGTTGGCAGCACATCCGATAATGCCCAAATCCTGGACGTAGCCAACCAGGCAATTAAATCGAAGATAGCATTGGGCATCGGTGGATGACCTTTCATGGTCGCTGTCCGGGCGGACGGCAAAAAAGCTTATGTCTCATCAGGATCAACTCTAAATAATGGACTGGTTGCCGTAATCGATGTAGAACAAGACAGCGTAATCACTAAAATAAATGTTGGTGAAGTTGAGAGGGGCTGTTCGGCAACAGGGATTGCCGTAAAACCATTCTGGTGGTTTCAGCACTAACAAAAATAGTGAAGAGTGTAGACCTGACCCCTTTTGCTTTTATCTTTTTTGCAGGATTTTCCTGTTTCTTGTAGAACTAACAAGATGCTTGTTTTCCTACTGATAAACATTGGAATAAAGCGATTTCATTTACTTTGTGCTCAGATAAACAAGGGAGAGGAGAGGAAAGAAATGTCTGTGACTATTGCTATCCTGGCGGTTTTACTTATCATCACGTTCTTGGTTTGCCTACCTGTTTACGCTAGCTTTATTACTGTTCCCTTATTTTTTGCCAGAAAAGTATTTGGCGTTGTAGAAGATGAACTAGCGGAAGAGTTGATAGAAAAGAAAGCATGATTTCTTTTCGCTAAATCATAAAGAGATTTATGAGGTTTCAGGCGTCAATAAAAGTGTAGTAAATCATCAGCTCCCAAAGGAGCCCTAGCAGAAATAATTGCAGGCCAAAAAGGCCAGGATTAGCAAGCTCTAAGTCTACGCCAAGGGTGGCAATAATCAAAAGTGCCACACCTGTCCAAATCATTATGGGCGCTACGAAAGATCCCCAAATTCCCAGGATCAACTTCAGGTTTCTGTCCAGCTCTTTCATTATATTCAGAAAATGATGGGCCAACATCGGAACTCCAGTCATCGATTCCTTCCTCGGGATTATCGGAACATAGGCTTAATTACCTTATCCCTTTATTATTCAGAAAGAGAATTCTAACTCAGTGAGCTGGGTCACAGGAAGAGGGATGAGGGAGAAGAGATGAGAGAGGAGTGGGAGCTTGTCTCCCCCACAAATTACATCAGTCCTTGGATCCACAGATCTACACACATAGCCAGAAAAATCAATCCAAGATAGGGATAGGCTGATATCTTATAAACTCTCCAGGCGTCTTTTTCACTCCGTCGCAAATAAAGACGCACATTGGCCGCGAACATCCACACACCCAGTACTACCGCAGCGCATAGATATACCAAGAAGAAACCACCCACCAAATAGAGAGCTATTGAGGTAGCAAATGTAAGAACTGATAGGATAAGCAGGACTATAACCGTTACGTTCACGCCTTTTGTCACTGGAAGCATAAGCACTCCGGCCTGGAGAAAGTCTTCTTTGTAGGCTGTCATCAAGGACCAGACATGGAGAGGTGTCCAAAGAAAGATGAGAAGAGCAATAACCAGAATAGTCAAATCCAGCTCTCCCTTGAAAGCAACGTAACCTATAAGAATAGGAGCCGAACCGGAAATCCCCCCTAAGATGTGAGTAATTGAGCGCTTTCTTCCCAATACTGAAGTTAGAATCCCTATTGATCCGAAGGCAAAACATAAGGGATTGAGGTACCAGGCAATCGCTAATGCGGTTAAAAGCAGAATAGCAACAGGCAAAAGCAATTTTTCCGGAGGATAAATTCTCCCTGACGGCAAGGGCCGGAGCTTGGTCCTCTCCATCAAAGTATCGACATCCCGATCCAAGTAATTGGTCAGACCGTTTGCCCCGGCATCACCCAGGAGCAAAGCAATAAAAACCAAACCCAACCGGCTTAATTGGGGAAATCCTCCTGCTCCGACTATGGCCGCACAAATACCGATAATGGTAAGTAGTATAGTCTCCTTTGGTTTCAGAGCTTCAACATAGTTCTTGATTGACTTTCTTACCGGAAGTACGACAGCCTCCACATTTCTCCTATCTGCTTATCATTCTCCTTCAGTCATGAGAGCCCGGCAGAGTTCAGCCCGCCCCACTACACCTACCAATTTTTTCTCACGTACAACTGGAACGGTCTTTAATCCTTTGGAAAGCATCAACTCAGCCAGATAACTTATGTCTTCATCTTCCGTTATGTAAACAGCCTCCCTGGTCATAAAGTCACGAACCTGGCTTTCCCCTGCTTGACTCATTTGGCTGGCCAGGGATGCAAAATCCCGGGGGAAGAAATCATCGGATGCTCTGAATTGACCCGGAACAGCTGAACTGATCAAATCCTTCTCGGAAATAAAACCAGTCAACCGCTGCTCATCATCAACAACAGGAACGCCGGAAAACCGGTAATGGGCAAGGATAGCAACCACTTCCTTCAAAGAATTCGATTCCGACACCGCTGTCAAGTCCCGGGTCATTATATCCTTTACCTGTTTCAACGCACTCATCCTCCCCGGTCCAAATCAATCCATTATTTCAATAGTCCCGCTTTAGTTTAAAATCCAGCTGAATCTCTAGATGATCACAAATATGGTAATCAAGTCTATCTGAAATTACTTCTCATGTGCTTCTCCTGACGCTACCAGAGCATACCTGGTACCAATTGGCCCAAATATTTCGCACACAGCGATAGCTGACAACTCAATAGCCGTTATCAGAGGAGCAAATTGGGGAAATTTGCTCTGGACTACAACAACCAGTCCGATAGTCACTCCGGCTTTGGAAAACATGGCAAATCCCAGGTATTTCTGCACTACCTTGTCAGCATCAGAAGCAACCGCTCCCAGAAAACACCCTCCAACCTTGCCTACGCCTCTGGCCAGTACATAAATCAGAGGTATTGCCCAGTTCGCGGTCAGAACATCCAAGTGGAGACTGGCGCCGGCCAAGGCAAAAAAGATTACAAAAACAGGCAACTCTATGTCTTCAAGAACCCTGAATACTTGGGATCCATGAATGTTAGCCACAGTCATACCCATAACCAGACTTGATAACAGCGCGGAAAAACCAATCATTTCACTTATTTCCCCCGCGAGAAGTGCCACTCCGATAAGCAACACCAGTATCTCCCGCTTATCTTTTACATACTTGAGTATCAGAGCCAATATCAGCCCCAATCCAACTCCAAATAGAATAGATCCTCCCACTTTATACAGTGGCGCTGTCAGCATCTCCCCGCTGAATCCCTTTATTTCCACCACTGCAACTATAATGGTAAAAAGAGTAATGCAAGCAGCGTCATCCAATCCGACCGCGGCTAAAAGAGCGCTGGTGAGAGTGCCTCGTGCTTTGTATTCCCTAACAACTGCAACAGGAGATGCCGGGGCAGTTGCGGAGGCCATGGCCCCTAAGAGAAGAGATATAGGGAGCGACATCCCCAGAATCAGCTTCATCACCAGAAAGACAACTATAAAAGCACCAAAAACCTGCGCCAGGGTTATGATTACGATACTGGGGCCCAGCCTTTTCAATTTTTCATACTGTAATTCTCCGCCAATAATCAGGGCAATGAGCGCTAATCCTAACACTCTTATTGCACCCAGAGCTTCGTTTAGGTCTACCGGAACAAGATTGATGAAGGAAGGGCCCAGAATAATCCCCATAATTATATACCCGGCTACCGCAGGAAGCTTGGCCAATCTAGCTACTTTTCCTCCTACGTAACCTGCCAGCAGCAAAACACCGACACCTATAACTTGTTCAGGAACGCCCATGAATTAAATCTCCCCGACCAGTTCCTTGATGTTCTCAACCCTGATATTGCAATATCAGGATTCAAAAACATCAAACAGTTAAAAGGGGCACACAATTGCGGGACAGCCGCCCGCGTATTCGGGCTCGGCAAAGACGTGTTCATCCCCGCCTCTGGCAGCAAAACGCGAACCCAGATATAGAACTTGTTCCTTTTTGGACCCGTACCGGTAAACGGTAACCCCTTTGCACTGAAGTTTGTAGGCAAGCATAAAAACATCTCTTACATTATCAAGACTTGCTTCCGGAAGCATGTTGACCGTCTTGGCTATGGCATTATCAACATATTTTTGAAAGGCGGCCTGTATTCTCACGTGCCATTCCGGATCTATATCCAAAGCCGTTAAAAATACTTTCCGGAACTTGGGAGGGATTTCATTTGAATCCTGGATAGTCCCGGTCCGGGCAATCTGCATCATTAGTTCTTTACTGTAGAAACCTTCTTCTCTTGCTATCTTTTCAAAAAGCGAGTTGGTTTCTACTAACTGAGTGCCTTCCATAACCTTCCGGACGAAGCTAACAGCAAACAAAGGCTCAATTCCGCTACTACATCCGGCAATTATGCTGATGCTCCCGGTGGGCGCGATAGTCAGATGAGTAGCATTGCGCATGGTGCTGAATCCTTTTTTATCCCAGATACTCTCCTTAAAATTGGGAAACGCCCCTCGCTTTTGACCAAGTTCTACTGACTTATCTTGCGCTTCCTTCTTAATAAACTTGATGATCTCTTCAGCCAGGTCCAAAGCAGCTTCAGAATCATAAGGGATTCCCCTTGATATCAGCATTTCGGCAAATCCCATAACGCCCAAGCCAATTTTCCTATTATCCAAAGTTATTTTTCTTATCCGGTCCAGAGGGAACTGATTGGCATCAATAACGTTGTCTAAAAAGTGAACAGCACTTCTGACTGTTTTTCCGAGCTCCTTCCAATCAACTTTGCCATCCTTTAACATCTTAGCCAGATTAATAGAACCCAAATTACAGCTCTCAAAGGGCAAAAGTACCTGCTCGGCACAAGGATTAGTTGATTCTATCTCTCCAGCCCAGGGAGTAGGATTGTGCCGGTTAACCTCATCGATGAATAGAAGCCCAGGGTCCCCGGTCTGCCAGGCCATATGCACAATCAAATCAAAAATACTCTTGGCGCTTACTTTTCTGACAGCTTTCCCGGTTCGCGGATTTATCAATTCATATTCTTCATCATGCTGAAGAGCCTGCATAAACCGGTCTGTGATGGCAACCGAGAGATTGAAGTTGGAAAGGATCCCCTCGCGGCTTTTTATCATGATGAATTCTTCAATATCGGGATGATCAACTCTCAAAACACCCATATTAGCACCGCGCCGCTTTCCTCCCTGCTTTATTACCTCAGTAGCAGAGTCAAAAACCTGCATAAAGGATACCGGTCCCGAAGCAATGCCTTTTGTGCTATTTACCACATCTCCTTTGGGTCTCAGCCGGGAGAAGGAAAAACCGGTGCCCCCGCCTGATTGCTGAATTAAAGCCATGTACTTAACTGCGTTAAAAATCTCCTTCAGCGAATCCAGGACCGGTACCACAAAACAAGCCGATAATTGCCCAATATCAGTCCCGGCGTTCATAAGAGTTGGAGAGTTGGGAAGAAATTTGAAACTGGTCATAAGCTGATAGAACTCTTCTTCGGTCTTCTTTATATCAGCCTTTTTATGATAATTAGTATCAACTTCGGCAATTACCCCGGCAACTCTCCTAAACAACTGAGCCGGGGTCTCTATTACCCGCCCGTCATTATCTTTGAGAAGATACCTTCGCTTCACAACTCTGAGAGCATTCAGTCCCAGTTTTAACTCATCTTCTACTCCCATCAACTTCTTGGTATCCCGGATCTCGGCTCTTTTTTTTCGGTAAAGGATATATGCCTTGGCAATATTCTCGTAACCTTCCCCGATCAGAATATGTTCAACTGCATCTTGGACGGCTTCAACGCCGGGAGTTGCTTGCTGGTCAGATCTTTGGCCCAGATAATTGATGACTTTGGCAGATAATTTTTCAGCCAAATCCTTGCGGTCCAAATCAACGGAAAGAGCTGCTCTATAGATCGCAGAGGTAATCCGTCCCGGGTCAAAGGGAACAACTCGACCATCTCTTTTTACAATCTTAGTCAAAGCTGATTTCATTCTTCCCAATTC
>SDBS01002352.1_pt1 | contig 18952 bp, 18 predicted proteins | sample 2277091 | NCBI WGS metagenome assembly SDBS01 (sample SAMN10404972, study PRJNA504765) | marine sediment metagenome | isolation source: marine sediment core GS10_PC15, 163 cmbsf | place: Arctic Ocean: Southern Knipovich Ridge | collected 2010 | reverse complement strand
GCGGCGTGTAGAAGTTCTCAAGCAAGCCTTTTCCCAAGGTTACGGCTCTAATTTGTCGATTTCCCTAACCTCCTTTACACGAATACGCCTTAGGCTACTCACCTAGGGGCACCTTTCGACGGATATTTCGATTTGAAATAAAAATAGAAATAAACGTTTGTTATTTCTTCCGGTGTCGGTTCTGGGTACGGTCTCGGTGTTCCTTACGAGTGCCTTTTCAATGGGTCCTGGGCTCAGCGGAACCTCCCACAATTGGGTGGCTATTCATGGTTTCAGCTGGGTCTAAGATTTACTCTATTCACCAGCCTTATACATTTAAGTAGGGAAATGTTCGGCAACCCTACTCCACTTACCCGGAACCGTTAGCACATCGTCTTGCGTCACCGCTATTCGTAGCACCGAGGTACAGGAATATAAACCTGTTTCCCTTTCGCGCATGCCAGTTAAGGGTGCACTTAGGACCGACTAACTCTTCGCTGACGACGCATTGCGAAGAAACCCTTGCCCTTTCGGCGGATGGGATTCTAACCCATCTATGCTTTTACTATCACCAGGATCTGCGCTCCGGGCAGGTCCACAGGAACTCACGCACCTGCTTCTACCCTACCCGGACGCTCCCCTACCAGATCACGGGGTTCTTCCACCCGTGCTCTCGGGTCTCGGTGGCAGATTTGAGCCCCGTCCATTTTCGGGGCTATATTTCTCGGCAAATGAGTTGTTACACACTCGTTAGGGAGTGGCTACTTCTATACCTATCCTTTTGCTGTCTTTGAAATATAACGCCCTTTGTTTTAACACTTAATCTGCACTTTGGGACCTTAACCCGAGTCTAGGTTGTTCCCTTCTCGGCAATGGACTTTACGCCCACTAACCCGTTTCCCAAAGTCTACGGTGCCTGCAAATTCGGAGTTTAAGAGCGAAGCGAGGAATTTCTTCCCCTAACCTTGCAATTAGTGCTCTACCACACAGGCGACCTCGTTTGAGACTTGGCTGATACCAACTTCGGGGAGAACCAGCTATCACCGATCTAGATTAGCCTTTTGCTCCTATTCCCAGCTCATGTAAGCGAATTGCACGTCAGCACTACTGCAGACTTCCATCATCCTTTCGGACGACTTCATCTTGGCCAGGAATAGATCGACCGGCTTCGGGTTTTACAGCAGGGACTTTAGGCCCTTTGTAGACCATTCTTCTGGCCTAATCCCTTAGGAGGAGTTGCTGAAAGTATTGAGGAGGCATAGCCTATCTCGTGACGATCAGGTCGTCCTGATGTGATAATTAGGTTGCAAGAATATTGGTTTCCCTGTGCCTACGCGTCGGATGACGCTTAAGCTTGCCCCTACTGTAAACTCCCTGGCCAATGATTCCAGACTGATGATGCAACCCTAGTCCTCTCCGCTCTGATATTCCGTCACCGGAACACATTCGCGGAGAATCTAACCTTTCAGGCTGCATCCTTAATAAGCTATTTGGTTTCAAGCACTTTTCACGACCCTTCCGGGTTTCTTTTCATCTTTCGCTCACGCTACTATTGCGCTATCGGTCTTGGGACATATTTAGGTTTGCCAACATGTATCTGGCATTTTCGTACGAGAAAACTATCCCGCACTACTCGGGATACCTCAAATCAGCCTTCTAACTTACTGTTACGCGGCTATCACGCTCTATGGCACGACTTTCCAAAGGTTTTCACGTTCATTAGGGAGGCCGTATGAGGTCCACACACCACATCTCCGAAGGATTTTCTCCAACGGATTCGGTTTGACCTATTCCGCTTTCGCTCGCCGTTACTAACGGAATCACTATTGTTTTCTTTTCCTCCTGATACTAAAATGTTTTACTTCTCAGGGTTCCCCTTCCCTCACCTTACGGATATGGGAATCTTGCGGATTATTGGGCCGCAAGCGGATGTCCTATTCGAGAATCTTGGGGTCTACGTCTACATGCGACTAACCCAAGCTTATCGCAGCTTGTTACGCTCTTCTTCGGTGCCCAAGCCAAGATATCCACCAAATAGCGGAGGCGTTATGGCGTCTACTGAAGGAAAGGCTCAGATTGCTTATATGTGGGATCATTGGTCGAGATATTCTAATTCTAAATTCTAAATTCTAGATAGATTAGCATAAAATATTCGGTCAAGTTAAATAAATACGATTGAAAATCAAATTTTATGTAAAAATATTTAAGCATATTAATTGAGACTATTACTAAATAATTTTTACAAATGGGACATTTGATTTAAAATGGGGTATGTTCCTTTGAGCATGATTTTCGATGCTTGGAGCGGTTATTCTCGTTTCCCGTATTTGTATAAAAATTCATATACTTCCGCGAGGCCGCTTCCAGTTAAAGGTTTACATAATCCTATTGGATGATATATTTTTTCTAACCAATAACTCGCGATGGCACAAAGGCAATTCTTAAAAATCAAGAAATAAATACCATCGACGAAATATTAGAGTAATTGTTGAGTTAAAAATTTTATGGTCGTTATTGCTAAAATTTAAAAGGGAAAGCTTTAGCTAAAAACTTTAAGGATATAGAGTGAAAATTGAAATTATTAATATTAGAAAAATATTACATAATTTTTAATTCATAACATTATAAAAGAATGTTTTGGGGTTAATAAATAGGTGAGAAGTTAAGTTTTTAGCTTAAATTTACCACAGTCTCTCTTACTTTTAGAAAAAGGGGGATTGAGCATAGGAAAAATATACTAACCATTAGAAATACGGAATGAGCTCCAAAATGGAGTGCAAGATACCCTCCTATTAGAGCCCCTGGGATTTGGGCATACCCGGTAACAATATTGTTATAACCCAGGAATTGGGCTCGTTTTTCTTTTGGAACTAAATCCAAGACCCAAGCAAAAGCAATAATGGCAAAACCGATACCCCCAAATCCAACAAAAAAGAGAGTTATTAACCATATGACAAGAATGTTTCCTAGAATGACTTCATTTGCCCAAATTGCAAAGAAGCATATTGCCGCCCCGACATTTCCAAAAATGACCAATTTTTTTCGACCCCATTTGTCGCTCAGATATCCAAAAACGATGAATCCCATTAAGAGGCCCAACCCTAAGAATGGTATGATAAGTAAGATTTCTCCGAATGTGAATTTTCTTGAGAAGTAAGGAAAAGCAAATGGAATGAATGAATATAGTCCTATGTAAATCATTATATTACCAAGTAAAAAATAAAAAAAATCCTTTTCTTTTTTAATTTCAGAGATCCTAAATGTATTTTTTATTTCCAAAAGCCAATTTTTTACAGGAGTTTCAACTGGCGGTTCTTTGATAAATGACCATGCGAGAAGGGTAACTACCATTAAAATTAACCCACATACCACACAAATATAAAAGAAAGTCCTTCTGGTTAACAATCCAAGAAAGGATTCTAAATTTTGCGGTTGCATACCCATAATAAAAATATAAGTTAATGCAATTAAAAACCCGCTGCCCACTATGGTATTTATTCTTAGATACGACGAGATTCTTCCCCGTTCATGGACTTCAGTTAAATCTGTGACTAAGGCTTGATAAGCGGGATATAATCCGTTCATCGCGATTGCGATAAAAATGCCATCAATTAAAATAAGCACAAGTAGAGAATTTGAAAAGGAGAATAAAATTATAAAAATACCCACACTCATCCCCCCCAATAGGATGAAAGGCAATCTCCGACCAAACCGAGTTCGAGTGTTATCACTAATCGTACCCCAAATAATAAAAAAAGTTGTTCCCACAGCTGCGGATACAGCCATTACAATACCAATATCAAAATATGTTAGTTTTAGCACATCTGAAATAAATAAATTGAATATCATTCCTTCCAAAATGGTGAATACGCCCAATGTGAACGATATTAAACCTATCAAAAAGATATTTTTTCGATTAATTCTAAGATCACGCTAAATTTTAACTATATTTCAATATTGATTGCAGAGGTCCTCTAGGTTCTCTTCATTTTATTATTACTAGTTCATGTATGATATTGTTACTGAATTGATATATTTATTTTTACAAAGATATTTGGTGCTAAAATTAAAATAATAAATGGTAATTCACTTCTTTTGGTTGTTTGATATAATTATATAAATTATAAAATAAATAAATAAATTATAAAATATTACCAGTAATGTTCTAAATAGGTGAAATAATTTATGTCTGTGAAAGTGGTAGATAATTATTATATTAAAAGAACAAGAAAATTAATGAGAAATTTCGAGGAACGTATAGAAATTTTAGTAGATCTACTGAGAAGAAAATTTGATAATGCAAAAATTGATGAAATCGTCAGTCAATTGAAAGTAGAATATGAGAAAATAATTCCCGAAATCCCTTACATCGGAGGTCAAAAAAATCCTATGACAACTCTCCTTATTGGTGGAACGTATAATCTTGCAATGTTCCGAATTTTAGAAAAAGAGGGATTCACGCTCCGGGAAATCGGGCAAATTTATTATGAGTATGGTGAAGAGCGTAATAAACTAAGAAAAAAAAGTCTGAAAAAAATCGGTAAAGACCCAAGTCAATATCCATTTGAGCCAGAATATTTGATTTCTTGCTGAAGTAATTAATTCTAAGGAATTTAGGGTTGTGTTGAAAGATAGTAAAGTTATTAATATTTAACATATGAAATAGAGTTCTGTAAGATTTGATTTATATTACAGTCAATTAGCATAAGGAAATGGTACATAAAGTATTAATTGGTACATCTGGATGGGGTTATGATGAGTGGATTGGTCCATTTTATCCACGGGGTTTAAGCCAAAAGGATTTTCTTTTGTATTATTCAAAGATTTTTTATACGAACGAGATAAACACCACTTTTTACAATATACCCTCGAGGGGTGTTGTTGAGAATTGGGTAAGGCGTACCCCTAAGGATTTTTTATTTTCAGCTAAGGTTCCTAAAGTAATTACCCATGATAGTAAATTAAACGTAGATAATTGTTTGGATCAATTAGATTATTACTTGTTATCTATGGAACCAATGGTTAAGTCCGGCAAGCTTTTATCATTTTTGATCCAATTACCTCCTTCTTTTGAAAAGAAGAAACATTTTGGTCATTTAAAAGAATTTATCAATGTTTGGCCTAGAGATCCTAAAGAAGAAGGTTATAATTTAGTTGTTGAATTTAGGCATAAATCTTGGATGGACGATGAGGTATTTAATTATTTAAGGCACAAATCTCTTACTTATTGCGCTGTTATAGAGCCATTATTGCCACCCAGGATGGATGTGACGAACCCAGAATTAGCCTACATTAGATTCCATGGTTATGGTAAAAGTATTTGGTTTGATTATAATTTTAAGGAAAATGAGATAAAAAAATGGGCGGAATCAATCCAGGAAGTAATTCGAAAATCTAAACGAGTGGGGATTTATTTCAATAATCATTATTCAGGGTATGCTGCTAAAAATTCTTTAATGATGATGCGGGATTTAAATCTTGAGCCTAGAAACGATCCCAAATCGATTGAAATTTTAGAAATTAAGAAAAAATCTGGTACCTATTCAAAAGGCCAAACAAGTTTAGATAAATTTACATAGTAAAAAAGAGAAGAGTAAAATTAAGAATAATGAAAAAAAAATAGAAAAAATAGAGATGATTCATAAATTGTCAAAGAGAGGGGTTAAAATTGTTTTTATCGGGGCAGGATCAATCGGAAGTTTATTTGGTGGATATTTAGCTTCATTAAAGTCAGAAGTTTATTCGACCGAGGTTGTATTTTTTTGTTCGAAAAGCCATGCTGACACCATAGAAAAAAATGGCCTTTTACTGCGTAAGGGACAAAAAAGTCTTGAAATTAGCGACATTAAAGCATTTCCAAATCTGGAGGACGCTGAAAAAGTAATGCAAAAGGATTCAGATCTCACATTTGATTTTGTATTTCTAACTACTAAAACTTACGACAGTGAGACTGCTCTTAATGAATATCAAAAAATAATTCAAAGGAGTAATTGGCTTGTAATTTTACAGAACGGAATAGGTAATGAAGAATTAGTAAGCAAATATTGTTCAGAAAGCAAGATTATTAGAATAGTAACTACTAATGGGGCTTTTTTGGATAAACCGGGTCAAGTTATTCATACAGGTATTGGTCTTACTAAGTTAGGTTTTCCATTTCGAAAGAGTTTAAGTTATGAAGAGGGTTCTTTAAAGAGTGCTGAATCTGAATTGAGTCTTTTAAGTGATCTTTTAAATTCGGTAGGCTTGGAGAGTGTTGTTGTAGAAGAAATAATTAAGGAATGTTGGGAAAAGATATTTGTGAATGTGGGGATCAACGCGTTTGGGGCGCTAACTCGTTTAAATAATGGAGAATTAATAAAGCATGATGGTTTAAAGCGTTTAATGGGTGTAGCTATTAATGAGGCTTTACAAGTTGCGGAATTAAAGAATATTAATCTCTCTAAAAAAGATTATATAGCATTAACTTACGACGTGGCAGAAAAAACTTCGGAGAATAAAAATTCTATGTTACAAGATATTTTAATGGGAAAGAATACTGAGATTGATTTTATAAATGGTCGAATTGTTAAATTCGCAGATGAGTTAGGTGTCAGAACCCCGATAAATGAGTTATTAACGCAATTGATAATGGGATTGGAACAATCATTAAATTAGTCTTTTTTATATTTAAGGATCATATAATACGCATTTTCTCCGTCCCTGTAATATCTTTTTTTAATCCCATCGTTTTTAAAGTTAAAGTTTTTGTATAAGCTTACTGCATTGTAATTAGAGACACGTACTTCTAAAACAAACTCTTTTACATTCTGTTCTCTAATTGGAGGCATACTATAAGTTAATAAGGCTGAAGCGATTCCTAATTGTCTAGATCCTTCGGAAACGGCAATTGATACAAGGTGTCCTTTATTAATTAATCTAAGGCTATTTTTAGATGGTATTTTTTCAACTCTCCACATTACGTATCCTATGATTTCATCAGGATTATTTTTATCGCATGCCACTAAAAACGAATTGGGATAATTATCGAGGATGCTTTTATAAAAGAAAAATGGATAATCTTCTGGTAATTCTCTTTCATTAACTTTTTTAACTTTTTCTAGATCGTCAAATGTGCATTTTCTTAAAAAAAATAGGTCATCATTTTTATTTATGTTAAAAAAATATGTGTGTGTATCTTTATCTGTTCCCATTCTAAATTTTCCTCAATATTATAAAAAAAATTGTACTTGTATATAGAATATAATAATAAAAGCTTTTAACTCTTTTTGGTCGAGTTAAATGTAAAAAACTCACTGATTTGTAATTTTAAATGCATCTTCTTTTTGATTATTAATATATATTTTAATCAAATCTAACATATCTTTTATGTTCTTTTTATTGTCAAATTCGTTAATTATTTTATTTAATTGGTCCTCATTAAACTTTTTTAATTCTTCTGTCATTTTTATCATTAATGGTAATGTTCTGATAATATTATCTACGATAGTTATGTCAGCCCAGATAGCCGTCCTACTTATGGGATTTAAATCAACGGCAATAACTGTTTTGCCAATTTTTTTGAGAGCTTCAGTCCTATCTCCATCCTCTAGTGGAACCATAATTACATCGCTTTTTAACATTCCTTCTGGATCAATTCGTCGTCTATTACTTTTAAGTTCAGAAATTTCTACCATCATCTCTTCATTTTTTCCAAGGATATTTGTTGCACCAGCCTTTTCCAAAACTTCTACAATAGCTTTAATCCGACCTTCTTTTCGATAGAATAAATTTATTTCAAGAGGTGCATTTAACATATCTGATATTATAGCTAATTCTTGTGGTATTAAAGCAGCTATATTTCCATTTACGCTTATTACGGGGTGTTTAGCCATGATCATTGATGCGACTGCCGCTCTAGTTGCTTTTTCAGCTGGTTGGTTGGTTTTTTCTCCTAAAATATAATCAAAGCACTCTCCTCTTCCATGAGCTATTAATCCAGCTTCAGTGACAACTAAGTTTTTCAGTCCTTCAATAATTTTATGCCTATATTTCAAGCTTTCATACCTAGGATGGCTTTTTGGAATTTCATTGTTATTAATTTCATTTTTTGTCATTTTAGAATTCCTTACGTTTAATTACTTTATACACAGAACGATAATCAAGTAAAAGAAAAAAATTTTATCCTTTGAATTTTTATATAATATTGTAGATTTTTATGAGCACAGAAGTAAAAAAGAAAAGTAACGATTTAGAAGTTTATAAAACAAAAAAATTAATAGAAATTCTAAAGGGTAAGAAAGGATTTCATACCGAGTTAATATCCTTATATATTCCTCATAACCGGAAATTGTCTGATGTCACAAATTATCTTAAAAATGAAGTGAGCGAAAGTCAAAACATCAAATCAAAGCTCACCCGGAAAAATGTATTAGATGGTATTTCTACTCTTTTAGGGCAATTAAAAAATATTAAGGAAGTTCCTGAGAATGGATTAATCCTGTTCTCTGGAGCAATTCCACAAAATAACACTCCTGGTACGGAGAAAAACGAGCTTTATATTGTTGAATCTCCAGAAAAAGTTAAAACTTTCCGTTACCACTGCGCCAGTGAGTTCTTGATATGGCCTTTAGAAGAAATGCTTGCTCCAAAAGAAACATATGGGTTGATAGTAATTGGACGAAAAGAGTCTGCTGTAGGTTACGTTAGAGGAAATCATTTGGAGGTTGTTAGAGAATTTACATCTGGTATTCATGGTAAACACAAAGCTGGGGGTCAATCACAGAAAAGATATGAAAGATTAATCGAAGAAGGGGAGAAGAGATTTTATCGTAGAATTTCAGATGAAATAAATGATTTATTTGTGTCAATGGAAGATTTAGGGGGTCTTTTTATTGGAGGTCCAGGTCCATCCAAAGAGAAATTTGTAAATGATGAGAGTTTGGATTATAGATTAAAAGATAAGATTTTAGATGTTGTTGATTTAGGTTATTCTGGAGCTGAAGGTATTAGAGCGCTAATAGAAAGAGTTAAAGAACAAATAAAAAACGTAAAATATATACGAGAAAAGCAAATAATGCAGAGATTTATGAAAGAAGTATCAAATGATTCAGGTTTAGCTACTTACGGTCTTGATGAGGTACAAAAAGCATTGAGCTATAGCGCAGTTGATACATTAATACTTTCTGAACAACTTGATATATATAAAGTAAAAATAAATTGTTCCAATTGCAAGTATGTAGAATACAGGAATGTAAAGGAGAGTGAATTTTTCAAATTAGAATCGGCAACCCAGGAAGAGAGTTGTCCTAAATGCAAGTCTAATACCTTTAATATAGAAGGAAAAATTTCAATAATCGAAGAACTTGGAGGGCTTGGTGAAACAACGGGAGTAGATTTGGAGATTATTTCAACTGAAACGGAGTATGGGGAGATGTTATATAGAACTTTTGGAGGTATAGTAGCAATCCTTCGTTACAAGCTTAATTATTAAATTAAAGAAGACAAAAATAAATTGAATATTAATATAAATATTATAATAAAATAGTGAAATTATATGGAATTACAAAATTTATTGTTGAAGTTAAAGATGATCATGTTCGGCGGGAAAGGTGGAGTCGGCAAAACAAGCTGCGCCTCAAGTTCAGCAATTTGGGCTGCTGAACATGGAAGAAATACGTTAATTATTAGTACAGATCCTGCCCATTCTTTGGGTGATAGTTTAGGTATGGAATTGGCTCCAGGTGAACCTACTCCTGTTAAGGGTATTAAGAATTTGACTGCCTTGGAAATAAATCCAAAAGCAAACATGGCAGAATTCGAAGGTTTAACTAATATGAACCCAATGGATGATTTAGGAATGGGCGGAATGATGGAAAACCTTGGCATGGGAGACCTACAAGAATTATCTTCTATGAATCCTCCAGGAATGGATGAAGCTTTAGCATTTGGAAAAGTTTTAGAATTTATAGAAACTGAACATGATTATGACTTGATTGTATTTGATACAGCTCCTACTGGACATACTCTTAGACTTTTAAGTCTCCCAGAAACCTTATCTGGGTGGATTGGTAAAATATTGAAAATGAGGCTTAAAATTGGAAAAATTTTTGGAATGGTTAAAAAAATGGTATCTAAAGGTGAAACTAAGGAGGATAATTCTTTAGAAATTTTAGAAAGATTAAATAATTCAATATTGAATGCCAAGGATGATCTTACAAATCCGGTAAAAAATTCTTTCGTTGTAGTAATGATCCCCGAGGAAATGGCTATAGCAGAAACTGGTAGACTATTGAATGAGCTAATGAAATATGATATTCCTGTATCAAATATAGTAATTAATCAATTATATAAAGATACAGGTGAATTATGTGATTTTTGCAAAGCAAGAAGGGAGATGCAGCAGAAAAATCTTACAAAAATTAGAGATATCTTTGGAGAAAAGTTAGGAAAGAAGTTAATTGAAGTCCCACTATTCAAAGAAGAAATAAGAGAATATAAGAAATTACAAGAAATGGGAGAATTCTTGTTAAACGATCAAAATTAAGCAAGACTCTTAACTAATTTACAATATGCACAAATTCCTGAATTCCCACAGGGATATCCGCATTTTTGACAAAAGTGGTAAGCTTTTTTGTCTTGTTTGTAATATAATTTTTCTGATATTTCTAAAAAACTGTTAAACAAATTATATTCTATTTCAGGACTGTATTTTTTGCATTCTTCAATAAATTCTAATACTCTTTTTCTAATTATTGGATCTTTCTCCCTGTAGGGACAATGCGAGGGGTAATAAATAAGTTTTTTTATATTTACATATAAAAAGATCTCTTCTTCCGGGATTCTCATTAATGGTAAAATTTTTTTGATGAAATATTTTTTAATTATTTCACTCTCTTTTTTATACAGATATTGATTGCCAATTAAATTTAATCTTTTATAGAGAATATTCATTAAAAATGTTTCAGCAACATCAGTAAGATTGTGCCCCATAGCTAAAACATCTCCACCTAATTCTCTAGCTCCGTCATTTAGCAATCTTCTTCTTATTGTCGCACAATAATTACATGAATACTTATAATCAGGCGATTTAATTTTCTTATCAATAATTTCATTTAATGTCATTCCAAATTTTTCTTTAAAAGAAATAGTTTTATGTTCAATTCCATAATTTATACAAAATTCTTTAGCCTTTTCGACGCTATTTTCTCTATAATCCTTAATTCCTTCGTCAATAGTTAATGCAATTAAGGGTTCGGAATGAAATGATTTCTCTTGAATTTTCATTAAGTTATATAAAAGCGCGATTGAATCTTTCCCTCCTGATAATGCGACTATAATTTTATCCCGAGGTTTAAGCAATTTATATTTAGAAATTGTTTTGTAAATAATTTTCTCAATATTTTTTTCAAAACAATTTGGACATAAATTTTCTCCCGAATATCTTCTATGAAATACTATTCGATTATCACAACGATGACATTTTCCATTCCTTAAGTGAATTTGATAACCACTGATGTTAATCACTTATTTTTTTTTAAATCCAAAAGGTTACAGCACCAAGCTGAATGTAGGAAAGAAGAAAGTTACCCACGACGATAAACAAGGTGAATAAACTAATTATATATAAAATTGTTTTTTTCAATTTCTTTTTCTCATCATACCAGTATTCATAAGACACTTCTATTGTAGAGTTTTCATTCAATTTTGTTTGTTTTGGTAATTCAAATGAAACTGTGGATTTGTAACCGTCTCCAATATCATCTATTAACTTATAATTATTATCACTCAAAAGAATTTCACTCCTCTCGGTTATTGATGATTGACTTCCCATAATAATTTTTATTGAATCTATATTTTCAACGCGATATTCCGAAAGAGCGTAATCTGTTTGTTCAGTTTTAAAAGGAAATTTATCTTTTTTCTTCTTTTTAGTTTTATATTCCTCACCAACTCCCCAATTTACTAATTCTTTTACAACTCGAAATCCATCAAAGACTGGCAAAGGTAACATATTAAATAGTGTTATACTAAAGGCAATTATCCAGAGCCACAAAATTTCCCTTACTAAAAAGTCAGGAAATTCTCCACCAAATAACTTACCTATAGCGTTTTTTGGCATCCAATAATATTTGGATATAATTCCAATAAGAACTCCATCATCGTCAACATCTAAATAATAATTTTTCCCGGATTCTGAAGTTAATTTTATATCTGTTAAATTGAAATGAGTTAAAAATTTTTCTAAGGTCTTTCCTTTCTCAACATTAATATAAGAACCATTAATTTTCGTTATAATTAAATCTTTTTCTAAACCTCTTCTAAAGTTATTTCCACCTTCTTCATATGAGAAAATATGAGTAATTTGCAACTTACTATTGGAAATGTAGTTATATAAAATGCCAATTTTATAACGTGGTCCCAATGTGATATCTTTTTCTATATACTTATCAATTCTAGGTCTATATATTTTTAGCGTTAGTTTATCTCCGACCGAAACTTTAATTTTACGCGACTCGTTATTTAAAATGTGGCTGAAGCTACTTTTATATTTGTTTCCATCTATTTTTACAAAATCTTCGCCTGAACCTTTTTTCTTAACTGCCGTTATAACGTCTCCTTTTGAAAGGGCACCTTCATTAAAACCTCCTTCTTCTTCTGTTAACACAGTCTCGACTTGGAACACTTCAGCTCCATAAAATGGTGAAATTAAAAATGAAAAATTCAACAAAATTATAAAAGCTACTGCCGCCGTTATTGCATTAACAAATGTTCCCGCTGAAGCGATCCTTAATCTTGTATTTCTATTAAACTTGGAAGAGTTTAATGCTCTCTCATCAACCTCAACAAAAGCGCCTACTCCAATTAAATAAAACAATCCTGCACCAAGAATTCCTGTTGATTTAACATTTACTCCATCAATTTCTGCTGAAATACCATGAGCAAGTTCATGAGTTGTCATTATAAAAAGTAAGGGAATTATTAAATAAGCGAATATTGGTAAACCGATAGTCACTCCCGGGATAAGGGGGGTTACGGCATTTTCTATTCTAGGATTAACGATAAGATTTATTAAATTGATGAAAAAGAAAAACATTGCGAAAATCGTGAAGGCAAAACTTACAAATATTCCTATTGTCCAGAAAATTCGCCAAGCTTTAGGCCTTTTTTTAGATATTCTCCTAATAAAATTATTTAATTTTTTAGTTTTCAGCAATGCTATGAAAGGAAAAAAAACAGTAATAGCTTCTTTTCTTTTTCTCAGGGCATACACTAAAACTAATATTATTATCCAAAACGATAGAGAAAGTAAAAACCAAGGATTTAATATAAAGTCTAAAAAAAGTTCAGTGATTCCCATGTAATATTAAATTCTCTTTTTTACAAATAAAATTAATTAGAAAAATTAAGGTTAATGGTTTTATTCCAAAAATAAAAAAAAATGGTAAAAATAAAATAGCTTAGAATTTTCCGAACAGTTAAGTATTATGCTTTAATTTTATTTCTATTTAAAACCCAGTTATCAATTAAAAATTTCTGAGATAAATCTTTTTTTGAATTATATTGGCGATGGATTGTGGATTTTGGTATCCAAATTTCTTTACCAGTATCAAAGTCAATCAATAGCGCTTTTTCTGTTTCACTCTTAATAATACCATGAACATCACTAATATCTCTATTAGAAACATTTTCTGATTTGAAATTGGGGGCTTTTTTATTATTTTGCGGGAGAGAATTATTATATTCCTTAAGATCGTGGATTTGATTAAAATTCTTCTTAAAATTCTCTTTTTTTGATGAAGTAGCATATTTTATTTTCTCTTTTAAGATATGGAGAATTAAGAGCTTTAAAATTTCAGATTGAGCAAAACTTAACATTTTCGAATAATTGCCTATATTAATCCATAGAGTCTTAGCTTTTTCATCTTCCCAACCAAACGATATTGAGGTTTTATTATTTTTATAAGAGTGGAAACTCTGCCAGTTTAGAGTTTTACGATTCAAAACCTGTAATATCATCACAAGCTCATCCAAACTACATTTAATAACTTTTCCTTCCTTCGACGAGGGCTTTTCCCATATTCCATCGGATTTTCTTTTAATACATCTTAAAAAAATATAAGGCTCCACTCTTGATGAGCTATTTATTATTAATCCGGTATTTTGACCAAAAAAACTCTGGCTATGTGTGTTTGCCATTTTTTATTAGTTTTTATAATTTTTTATTAAATTCTTTTTAATTATTTCGCTTTAAGATTAAAAAACAACACTAAAAATCAGAAAAATTTTAAAGAGCAGAAAATTATATTGATATATAGTATAGTTAAATATCTCATAGGAATAAAATCCAGCGGGGTGGGCTAGCCTGGTTTATGCCGCAGGGCTCATAACTGGTATAATCTCGCTTTTCACTGCAGAGAAACCCTGAGAACATTCGTTCGCTAACGAACGGATGGCAGAGTCGTTCGTTCAAAGGCTTAAGTGCTGATATCCAGCAAGCTGAAAATCGAACCCCCGCTACTAACTTCCTATTTTTAGAGATATACTTAACTTAATATATATTAAGAAATATATATTAAGAATTATAATAAATTTAACGTGTTAGTGTTTTCATGACAAGTGTACAAAGTTATAAAAGATTTCCTGCTATTAGGTGTTGGATAAAACACATTTTTGAAGGTCGATTTTTGAGTGATGAAAATAATAATAAATTCTTATTTACAATATTTGGAAAAACTAAAAGAGTTCGAATAGTGGCTACCATTATTAAAAGGGAGCGTATAGAAAATAAAGATAATAACGATATTACAGATACTGATATCGACGTGGCTAACTTAAAATTTGAATTAGATGACGGGACTGGCTTCATAAGCGTTGTCTTATGGGAAACTAATCCGGACAATTATAAAGATTTGATCAAAGGCGATATTGTAGATATTGTTGGAATTGTTCGAGGAAAGGATGGATTCATTTCAATAAATATAGAAATAATTAAAAAAATTATTGAACCAAATTTTATCTTACTAAGAGATGCAGAAATAATAAAAAAGATTAATACTGGGGAAATTCACGAGATCCCGGATGTTTCAGAAGATAATCTCGACATTGATGAAGTATCGAATGAAATAGACATTGAAACTCTATATGAAGATGACCAAAATCACGAGGGAGAGGACATAAAAGGAAATATATATACTATAATTGAAAAGAACACATTAGAAGGAAACGGAATTAGTTTTAAAGAATTGAAAGAGAGAATGCCAAATACAGAAGAAGATCTAAGAAAAATACTTGGGGATTTAGAAATGGAATCGAAGATTTACCAGTCAGAAGAAAATGTTTATCAAACTTTTAAATAGTAAGAGAAAAAATAGTAAAATTAATTTTCTTTTGTTCTTTATATATATTATCATAAAAAATGCAATATTGGTGTAAATTTATAATGGATCTATACGATTATGACAAATTATTAGATAAAGGTTATGAAAAAATTCCTGAAAATGTAAGACGATCATCCAGATTTGAGATTCCTAAGGTCTTCCTTCGCATTGAAAGTAAAAATACATTTATTATTAATTTTAATAAAATCATTAACGTTCTTAACAGAGACGCAAGACACTTCTTAGGAATTTTTTTAAAAAAAGCAGGCACAATGGGAGAAATACGGGGCCAACAGTTATTCCTTAAAGGGCGTTATAGAGAGCAAGTATTAAATAAATTAATAGGAAACTATACTAGGACTTATGTTTTATGCAGTATTTGTAATAAGCCTGATACTGATACTCAAAAAGAAGGCAAAAAATTATTCCTTAATTGTACTGCTTGTGGTGCGAGAGTAGAAATAAAAGAAAAATAACTTATTGATTAATTTCCAAGGTTTAAATAAAATTTATGAAAGTATATTTGAAAATTCATAATCGGCAAACATTATATGATTTTATTACTACAGTTGCTTGTTGCGACGAGGGATTGTTAAATAAAGTATTTAAAGAGGGGAACTTAAGAATTGAAATATCAAACCAATTTTTTGGTGAGAAATTAATTAATCTGGATGAAGCTATTGATATTTTGAAGCAAGCGACATATTTCAATATTGTGGGAAAAAATATTGTAAATAAGGCGATAGATCATAAAATACTTGCAAAAGATGGTGTTCAAAATATTAACGGTGTTCCAATGGCAATGAAGATGATATTTTAATGCCTCATCGATTTTGTGCGATATGTGGGAAAACAATTGATAAAACCGCTCCTCATATTGGAATGTGTTTTGATTGTTTTTCAGTAGAACACCCATTATTTGAATTACCCAAAAAGTTTTCATTCAAAATTTGTATAGATTGTAGCTCCTATTCTATCAAAGAAGAGTGGTATAAATCAGATAAAAATGAACTTTTTCTCATAATTGAAGAGATCACTAATAAATTCTTATTAAAATCATTATTAAAAAATGATAAAATTGATTTTTTTCTCTCATTTAATGAAGAAAGTCTTAAATACTCTTCAACTGATATATTGAGATCATTAGATATGAACATTAAAGGGGTATTGAAAGAGAATATTAAAATTTCACATCAACAAGTTGTTGAGTTAAATTTAAATCATGAATTGTGTAAAAATTGTACAAACTTAAGAAGTGGAACTTATTTTATTTCAATAATACAGTTGCGAGTAAAAGATGAGACTCAATTTAACATAATTCATGATGTTTTACATAATATTCAAAAATATGTGGAAAAATTATTTGAAAATGATCAGCGTAATTATATTTCAAAAATTGATGACCAAAAAAATGGTGTGGATCTTTATTTAAGTACAAATGAGTTAATGAAAAATATATTAAAATTTTTGAAATCGAATTATTATTTTATTTTAAAAAGATCTAAAAAATTAGTAGGAAGGGACAATCAAAAAGGAAGGAACATTTACAGACATAAAATTTTAATAAAATTTCTACCGATAAAGAGAAATGATGCAATTTCAATAGAAGAAATAGAGTATTTAGTTGAGAACTTATCAAAAAGTAAAGTTGTTCTAAGATCTGGGCAAGGTACTAAATTAATAAAAGATTTTTCTTTTTTTTTCAATGATAAATTTACTTTTAAAAAAAAGAAGGAGGAAGAATAATTGGAAAAGAATAATTACGAGTTAGATGATGATTTAGATGATGATTTAGATGATGATTTAGAAGAGGATTTGAATTTCAAATTAATAGATGATTTAGAGAAAAAAAGTATTGACTTTAGAAGAATTAAAAAAATTGATCAATCTAAAAAACGAGCAGCAATTGAATCAGTATTTGATGAACGTACCATTTTCCAATTAAATAAAATACTAGTAAATGGGCCCTTGAGTAGAGTAGAAGGCATAATATCAGCTGGAAAGGAAGCTAATGTATATCTTGCTTATGATAAAAATAATAAAGAAGTGGCTATAAAAATTTATAAAATCGATAGTAATACTTCAAAATGGATGCGCAATTATATAGTAGGAGATCCACGCTTTAAAAGAATTCCGCATAATATATCGAAAATTATTTATTTATGGGCAAGTAAGGAATATAAGAATTTAAAAAGGGCATTTAAAGTAGGATTAAGCGTCCCTGAACCATTACATATAAAAAGTAATATTCTATTAATGGATTATATTGGTTTCGGACCAATACCTGCACCAAAATTAAAAGATATAAAAAATCCTAAAAATAGTGATAAGTTATTAGAGGAAATTTTAGATTTTGTCAAAAATTTATACCAAAAAGCGAGATTAGTACATGGTGATTTAAGTGAATTTAATATTTTATATCATAACCAAAAAGCTGTAATAATTGATATTTCTCAGGCTGTGTCTATTCAACACCCTAGAGCTGAAATATATTTAGTAAGAGACATAAAAAATGTATTCAATTATTTTGAGAAATTAGGTGTAGAAACACCAAATCCTAAGAAATTTTACTATGAGATAATAAGTTAAGATTAAATAGAAAAATTAATAATAATCAATTAATGCAATTAAGGAAAAAGAAACTATGAAAATCGGTAAAGATCGAATAGCTGTCATAATAGGGAAAAATGGAGAGACTAAAAGAGAAATGGAAGAGATGTTAGGCGTAAGAATCGATTTAGACAGTAAAACTGGTGATTGTGAAATAAATCAAGTATTAAATCATCCAAATTATAATCCACTGAAATTATTCACTGCTAAGAAAATAATTAACGCAATTAATAGGGGTTTTAATCCAATAAAAGCTATGAAACTGTTAGAAGTTGATTTTGATTTAGAAATATTTAACCTTTTATCAATCTTAGGAAAATCAGAAAAACGGATAAAGAGAATAAAAGGAAGGATTATCGGAAGAAATGGCGAAATGCGTAAGGCAATCGAAAGATATGCAGAATCTTTCTTATCTGTTTATGGTAAAACTGTTTCTCTCATAGCAGGTTACGATAATCTTCAAATTGCAAGGAAAGCAGTGAGTATGTTGATTAATGGTATGCCCCATCATGTAGTATTAAAATTTCTAGAAAATAAATTTAATGAGAAAAAAAAAGAAGCGTTTAAACAATTTTACAAACCTGAATTCTGAAAATTATTTTATAAAATAATTATGATACTTATTTGAAGTAAAATTTATTATATCTTTTCCATAAATAATCTCTCTTAATTCTTTCAATAATTTGTATATATCCTTACAATCTTCTTTTGAATATAATTCTCTATAATCTTCTTTTAAGAATTCATTTGTATGAATTTCAAAACTTTTAATTGAAAAAACTTCGGAAAGAGAAGATCTGAATATTACTATCAATCTTGGATACAGATTTTTTTCTCGTAAAAATATTGCCAATCCATCGATATAATATTCGATTTTTAAAGAAAAAAGATTATGATATTTTTCAATAAATTTTTTAATCTCATTTATTTCTGCTTGTACCTGGGGGGAGTATTTAGATTCCATTTAAAATAATTTAAGATTAAAATATAAAAAGTTCTAAAATTTT
>SDBS01002351.1_pt1 | contig 18957 bp, 15 predicted proteins | sample 2277091 | NCBI WGS metagenome assembly SDBS01 (sample SAMN10404972, study PRJNA504765) | marine sediment metagenome | isolation source: marine sediment core GS10_PC15, 163 cmbsf | place: Arctic Ocean: Southern Knipovich Ridge | collected 2010 | reverse complement strand
GCCGCACGATGTAGGCGTTGAGTATTTTGGCCGATACGTCGTCGCGGTCATCAAATGCGTGGAGTTGATGGCTCAAGCGTCGTTCGTTAGCAATAGCGGGGTGCGTTCCAATTGCGAACCGGCGACCTGTTCCGCCTACGACTGTGAGAGGGCAACGTACACCATCAATCTCAGAAAGGTTGGAGCATTGGACGTCTTGGAGTCGCAAATACTCTGCTAAGGGTCGCAATTCCTCTGCTTGTTTTTCAATGTCTGTGGGCTTAGGGATGACTCCCTCATATGCAACACGGAGCAGATCAAGCCCGAGTTGTCGATCTAATTGAGGTTGCCAAAAACGATTGCCATAGTGCCGCAGGCACTTTGGGCAAGATTGGATGCAACTTTCGCTGCGGCACGTTTCTAGGAGATCAATACAATCATTAAGGATGTCCGGTAAGCGCTCTCCGATTAATGCTGAATAGCCAGCGCCCCCGCTCAATGTATCATAAAGGTAAATTTCGGCTAACCCAGCATAACCGCGCTCTTGAGCAACTGTTTGGGGTAAGAATCGAAAGCCAGAATTCATTTCACTGGCATCAATATCCAGAACACGGGTCCCCGAAAGAAGTATTGCTTCTGAAAGTGTGCGAAAAGCATCGCGGACCCAGAGTTTATCTGGCCGGCAATCGATATCAGCAGGTAGCGCAACTCTAATTACCACGAGATCCGTGCGAAACGTGTGACCAAGAAGAACATTTACGGATGAACCGGAGCAGGTGGAGCCGATTGACCGCAAATCCCATTGGTCTAGTAGAAATGGCCTAGGGTGCCCTGAATCCAAATCACCGAGATTACCTGGCTTCGTAGCCCCGCAAGACGTGCAAACGTAGAACCCATGACCACCAGGTCCACGGTTGGTAGCTACAAGAGATTGATTCTGCATGGGCCGAGAAAACATCCCCACGCCCACCTTTTCTCCCCATGAATCAGTTGTAGGTTGCAATGGCATTGGAAATTGGGCGCTTGTGGCAGAACTCAACTCTTGATCAAGATCCTCTTCTCGAAGTTCCTCTCCGCGCTCAGGAGAGAAAGCAGGCGGGACTAAAAGGGGGGAGTGAAAGAGGTCGCTTTGACAGATGGGGCAGTGCATATCGTCATCGTCCGCACAGTCGGCGTCACTGACATATCCGCAGCGCTCACAATATACATGTTCCGGGAGGGGGTTTTGGAACAATTCTGCGGCGCGATTAGCCCGATCTTTAGGAAAGTGGACGTAAATTCCACCAACGCGATACGTTTTCTTATTGACTACTAAAGTGCGCCCAGGTGCATACTCGCTTAATGCCTTTTCTCTACTCTGCTCAGGCTTCTCCTTTACCGTAACCTTGCTCCTCCGTGTTTTGTCACGTTCAAAGATATAGAAGCTGCACAAATCAGTGGGGAATGCATATGTCGGAAGAACCCCACGGGTGAACAATACATCTAGTAGACCTTCTTTGGAATCGTGATCCTCCTCTAGGGGGGGCAATGTTCGTCCTATCTCTTCTAGGTCCTGGACAAAAGTGGAAGCCGCGTCTCGGATAAAGTCTGTTTTGGATTGTGTTAGGTTAGGAACTTCGGGAAATAGTTCGTTTGGGAGCCAATCGATGGCTCGCCTAAAGAAGTCCCCATCGACCAGAATGTGTTTATCTACCCAAGTGTGAAGTGCGGGCACACAGAGCCCTGTCGTTCCTTCTAAAAAGGCCCGGGCCTCTCCAAGGGTCTTCGATAAGTGGTTGGATTGACCTGGAGGTCCGGGATTTCGATCCAGTTCACTGTGAAAATAGGTCTGAAGAATATATGAATTAACATGCCTTCGAGCCAATTGCGCATTATCGATCTTAACTCTCGGTTTGCGGGGCGGCCCGGAAATGAGTTTTTGAGGGTCTCCGTAGTAGTACATATCGTGTGGCCCCCCTGGGCAAAAGGTTGCTACTACAGAAACGGCACTACTTCTTCTTCCTGCTCTACCGGCTCTCTGCTGATAATTCTCTCGCTGGGGTGGTACATTTCGCATGCCTATCGCTTGTAAACTTCCGATATCAATGCCGACTTCCATCGTGGTGGTGCAACTAAGGATATCAACTGGAGGCTCGTATTCATCGAGTGTAACATCCTGAAACCGCAGCTCGAACTTTTCAGTGGTCGCTAGAACTTCACCCGGATCCCGATGAGATAATTGTGCTGTGTGTTCCTCTGCAGTCAGATGGTAAGGACGTAGGGTGCCATTAAGGGCGGCTTCAATTGGTGAAATCCAGAAGCTCTTTCTAGCTCGTAGATAGTCGGATTTTCCAGTTAGGGCATCTACCAATTGTGATCCACATCGCCAACAGACCGAAGCGGAATTACTGGGTTGTGCATGGGAGCATGTGCGGCACAGATACCATGTTAATCCTATAGCTGGTATGAGTTTGAGCCGGGTGGGTTCGATGAAACGTTCTCTATCTCGAGATTCCCCGCAAAATTCTTCCGCTAGAGCTTCGGAGAAGTCATTTTGCCGATTCTTTTTGAGGTCAAACCGCTTTCTGAGCACTCTGCGCAAGTTTTCGGGCACGTAATTAATCCCTATTCCTCGAGCATAATGGTTTGCTTGATGTCTGACGCCCCAAGTGAGTTGAGGGTCAAAAGAACTATTTTTTAGGTGTGCGCGGAGCCACATTCGCATAAGTTCTAAGGCAACATCATCGGACAATCCGAATCCCGCACTTGAGAGTTTGCGGGTGCAAAGCCTCTCTAGGCGTTCAACGGGAGTAACTATGGCACAACAAAGATCGTGTAATGAGTAATAGGGGTGTCCCAGTTGTAACAGTAATGCCATCTTATAGCGCCCTGGAGGATCAACGTTTTCTCCGCCTACCGCATCTTGTAACGACTTTTCGTACAAGTGCTGAAGAGTATGTATGTGTTCTCTTAGCTTCCTGAATGAACCGTCCGCTTGGTCAAAGAACTGGAGATTAAATGTGGAGCATACTTCTACGAACGACCAATAGAGTTCTGTATAGGGGCGAGCTTGCCATTTCAGGCTGTGACAGCGTTTTGCCGCTAGCATGATTGCTTGGCGAAACGTATCGCGTTCCACTTCTCTAGGCAGATCCCTGGCTAACCGGGCGGCTTTTTGCCTTCCATCGGAAAAGAGAAGAACCTTCCTTCCTGAATTGGGGTGTTGTTTGTCTGCGGGTCGCTGCGGTGGTTGGCTTGAAAACAGCTCTCGTACTAAGTTGGCAAACGGTTGTTCGCCCTTGGTGGAAAGATCCATTATTTTATCGCGATGAGGTTGCCTACATACGGGGCACTTTTCAAACCGGATTCCATCGGGTCCCAGCGAATCACCATTCGCATCAATGGGTTCGTAAGCGAGAAGGAAGTCCTCTGATTTTCCTGAGGGTCGTGTACGGTAAAAGCGGCCCGTGGCTATGTGAATCCAGATGCGTGAAATATTGTCGGCATCGTCATGGGGTTTATCGATGAGAAAGTACGTAGGAACAAATGGTTTTGAATCGTCACCAACTTGACCACCTTGTTCATGCCAAAGAAACTCTCCATCAAGGCCGGTAACATACGCTCGGATGAAAGCAGCTCCACAGTCACGGTGTGTGATGAGTTCGAAAACTCGACCAGACCCGGCGCATGTGCAGTTGTCTTGCGGGCCGTCATACATTCTTCCTAGAAGTAGGTCAGCGCCTGGGTCTTCGCGGCGCTTGTCGCATCGGGGGTTAATGCAGGCAAAGATAGGCGGTAAACCTCGAAAAAACAGGTGTACTCGACTGGGGGTGAGAACTCGTTCTCCACGGCCTTTTACGGTTTTCCGGGCACACGTTGTAAGGCTAAGAAGGTTTTCGAGGGCAGAACGTGAGACCTCGCCTGGATACCCGGGGAAAATCTCCTCTGCCAGTTGGCTAAACGCCATTGCGTTTCCGGAAGTCTTAGAGATTATTCTTTCGGCAGGTTCGTATCCATCAAGTGAAGTGTATAAATACTCAACCAATCCGGCTTCATCGACCCCCGTATCGCATTCGCTCCAATGTAGATGTTTAGCCAGAGAATTAACTAAATTTAGTGCGGTCTGTCTCGCCTTACCACCATCATGGCGATTAAGGAACTTATCCAGTGGAAAGGAAGCTAGAGCTTCAACGTCACCTTTGCGAATTGAGGTAGTTGCGGTACGCTTTTCTAGAACTCCTTCTATATACGAAAATGCTCTGCCAGAGCCTTTTAGGGCACCCGTAAGATCCTCAGCAAATCTTTTCGCAACTTGGCTTGCGTCTGGGCCTTCTCCCATGCTTGCGCTTGTAAGAATGCAGCGGAGGCGTCTCCTGTCGAGTTCCAAACGCGATCTCAACCTCCTGATAAGTAGAGCTACTTCAGCCCCGCCAGCGCCCCGATACATATGGGCTTCGTCCAGAACTAATATGAATTCGTTTTTTGGGTCTGACGCGAGCCACTGTTTTGTTTCTTGAAATATCCTTCGTTCGATTGGTCTGAGTAACATGTACTCCAGCATTGAGTAATTGGTGATCAGAATATCCGGTGGGTCTTCGTGGATCTCATGTCGTGTTAGAAGTTCGGCATCAAAAGAGGTTCGATGGAGTCTCTTGTCCCATTTGCTGGTTTCTGAACCATAAAATCCGCGAAGATCCTTAGCGGGTACTCTGCCGAGCCTTGTTAGATCCTTGTGAAGTGAAGGATCTTTCTCTTCCAGGTCCAGGTAGTACTTGACGATGCGTCCAACTTCAGAATCCCTTTTTGCCGTTCGCTGACCGGCGTAGGTCGTTCGGCTTGTGTACATTGCAAAAAGAGGGTGACGGCCAAAGGTTTTAGTGAATTGCTGCTTAACGCGGTTATCGCCAAGCAATCGTCTAATGCGGGCTAGCTGATCGCTGACCAGGGCGTTCATCGGGTATAGGATGAGAGCGCGCACCGCATGTTTGCTGTAAGTGTTGGGTCGTGATGACCCCTCTTCAGCCAACTTCGCTAGGATGTTGAACAGAAAGCACTCTGTCTTACCTGAACCGGTCCCGGTTGAAACCACAATATCGTTCTTTTCAATCAGGAACTCGGTCATCGCAGTAACTTGGTGAACGTATGGTCGTGCAAATACCCCGACATCTAAAAGGGCCAATTTTGCAAAGAAGTCACGTATGATTGGGTCAAACGGGTACTGATCGTAAGGCTTGCCGAATTCATATTGAGGGGTTAACTCAACAAAAGGGGCCTGGGAAATACAGCCTTCTTCTAAGAGGAGGTTGTTCCGTTCACGAACAAGGGATTCATTTCTAATATGATATTGAGCTTCTAAGTATTCTCTTAGACGTGCTGTTAACCCCGTGGCTACTTCCGTAATTCCGAATCTACTCGACATGTTATAGGCTCTACGCCACCCGTACTTTGAGTTTTCTAAATTCCCTAAGGACGGTATCCACCATGTTATTTGCAACTCGCCACGTTATTGGAAAGTGCTTCCCTGGAGGTGGGGGCTCGTACGTCCCAACCGCAACGAGCAATCTATGGAGAGATTGTGGCACCGTGCTTTTAATAATGAAACGGGTGTCCGTAGTTTCACGGAGGCATTTTACGTAGACCGGGTTATGCGCCAGCAAATCCAATCCGTATAGCAACCTCCTTAACTCAACAGAGCGAGGCAGTTCACGGAAAGCAACAATTCTGTGGCCTTGCAACTTTGCCAATGAATAATGGCGTGGCCGGCCTTTAACCCTTATCCGGACCAGATAGATGTCGTCTTCTAGAAGGTCCGGAGAGTCCTCCCACCGGAAGTATTGAGCTTGACCCCTTGATTGGGGGAGTTTTGGAGCGTAGAACTGATACGAATCATCGTCGCCAGCGTAGTCTTGCAGTGGCTCCTTCAATATGTGCCGAGTCCACGAAACAAGTTCACGAGTGTCCCCAAGCCACGAAGTTAGCGATTGATGCCAGATAGCATTGTCGGACGCTGAATAGAATCTTGCGGTGGGGACTGTGCGGGCTACGCCCATTAACATTATCGTTGATCGAATATCTAAGGGTAGGTCGGCTGTCGGCACTCCACCTACCAGGAGGGAGCGAGTGTCATCTAATTTAATTACCCTCATTGGTGCGGGGAGCCAAAAACCCCTGCCCAAGTTCTCAATATCACCGATCGCGTTAAGATCATCAAGAAGATCTCTGCACGCCTCACGATCCGAACTTGATTCGTTCCCCTTTGAGGGGTGCCCGGTTGATGAGGGGGCTAGAAGATCCTTAGCTAACATGGTTAAACCATCTAGAATCCGTGTCGTATGAACTGGGGAGATAGCGCCCGTGGATTGGAATATGAGTAACCGCGCGTACTCAGATAACAGGGCTCGTGATTCTACTGCGCTCCCTTGTATATGGAGATAGTCTTTGAGAGTTGTCGTGAGTCCTGTACGCGCTAGGAGTTCCATTTTGCCACGCTTTGTTCAACCCATGGTGATGTCTGAATTCCTTCAGGCAGTAATTGAAGGTTATCCGAACGGAGAGCAGCTTTTCCAGCACTTGCAGGAAGCAGGATCGTTCCTACCAGTGAGTTGAGTGTTTCATCTTCTGATTTAACGAGACGCAGTAATGTACTCGTAAATAACGTGCTCGTTGAAACAAGGTCGGAAACCTCAGCCATCTTTACCCATTCATCAATAGCCTCTATAGATATTGAGACTGTACGGTTTGCATTTATTGAGTCGCGCCATTGCTGTATTAGTTTGCGAGTTGCCCTTTCTTGGGGAGGGTCCGTGGAGGATGTAGAAGTTCCAACACGAAAAGGGACGTACATTAGGTAGTGCCATGCATCTCGGAGGAAGGGAAGGGCGGTGGGGCCACCTGTCGTCACACCGGTAAGGATGAGGTTCTCAGGCCAGTCAAAGTCGACTAGAAATCTGTACTCGTCAGTGTCTTGGGCAAGTCGTGCAGTATATGCCGAAAGTCGCCCGGGTAGTGCTATTGTTTCTTTGGCGTAGGAACGCAGAAGGGGCAGAAGATACAATTCCATCGCTGCGCGATTTATCCCCTCAAACACAACCAGTCGGAGTTCATCCTTGGTAGCGAGATTCTTGATTAAATTTGAAAGTCCATTGGAAGAGGGGATGAAGGTCGATCGAAGGTAAGAGTACTGGCCAAATAATTCAGCATAACTCTCTAATCCGGGAGCGATTGGCACTATGTGAGCTTGGTGGCCTGTGAGGGCGCGGGCGTAAGCATCGAGCATCCTGAGGCCGTTCTCGCCGTCCATCACAGGTACGCGTCTAGCAAGGACTGCCGAATGGAGAGCGCACGTAATGAAAGGGGCGCGGGATACTCCACAAGCAGAAAGTTGTTTCTTGGCAGTACTGACAAACTTCTCTTCTTCATGGTATTCAGGAATTTCTGGAAGAGGCGTGGTTTTTGAAGTCGGCACACTTAGTTCCGAGCCGTGAGTAGTTGGGCTTTCAGGCTTATGGCCTCCGGCTCCCTGCATTAGGGCGCGAGCCAGGGCGCTTGCCGTAAGTGCTTTGTGGGGTTTCTTTGCTAGATCGGAAAGAAGCGAGTCCAATTCTTCGCTTGCAAGCTGGATTTCTTTCCGTTGATCCTCCCGTTTCTTTTCTATGTCCTTTTCAATACGTTTAAGTGTTTTGCTGCCCTCGTCGAGGGTCTTTGTTAGCTCTCGCACCTCTGTCCGCTTTGCCGTCACCGCCTTTTCGGCCTCTTGCTTCACTTGTTTCTTTGCTTCAGTTAGGGCCCGTTCAATTGCGTCTTTGACTACGGGTAGTTGTTGGAACTCTTCAAGCATTTCGGTTACGAGGCTTCCCCCACTTCCAATGGATCTTAGGATCGAACGAGCGCGGTTATATCGGTTAGCGAGGAGTTGTTGAGCCTTTGAATCTCCTAGGGCAGCAATGGTCTCGGCGGCGCTCTTGATGGCCTTGTTAGTCCAGTCGGCCTTATTCTTACTCTTAGGGTTTTGGCTGCGAATTGCCTCCAATGTGCGCTTAAGGATTAGCCGGTCGGATCCCCAGTCAACCCAATCGGTGGGCTTCCCGGTCAGGCGAAGAATGAAGGTGCGTTGCAAAACCGGTGCAGAAAACATTTCCTTTGAGTCAGGAAGATCATGTACTGCGACCTCGGTGCAATGTTCATCCAGATGGAGCCGCCACAGGCCGTTTTCGGCCTCCTCCAATGTGACAGGGCCAACCATTTTGGAGCCAGCGATCCGCACGTAAAGATAGCGGGATGGGGCATATCTGAGCCTAATGCCGCTCACTAGATTGGTCCTGGCCGTTTCTGCGTCTTTTGCAGGTCCAACTGGGAGAAGGAGTTCTTTTACCGGTTTGATATCAACTGCGTGGAATTTGTCTCTCCCGGGGTGGTCCGGATCATAGTTCGGCTTTGGAGCTACTCGGAAGCTGGAAGGAATCCCCTTGCGGGCGGGAAGGGCTCCATCTGGCTGAATCAACCAGGTCACTTCACCCTTATTTGGGTATTCTTGATTTGCCGTCTTGACAGCATTCCAACTCGTCTTGTTAGCAGTCCATGCAATGGGAAGGAAGGACCCCCACTTTCCCTCAGGATCAACATTAGTGCATATACCAAGAACCAACTTTCGATCAGTTATTATATTCGTGTCCTCGTGACTGCGTGTTTTACTCACGTTCATCCCACCCCTACCGCTTCACAGATTGTTGCAAGATGTGGCCAATAGCGACGCGCGAAGGTAGATGAAGATCGTTGTAATAGGGCAGATCTCAAATGCAGGACTTCGGGATCTTGTGATTGTTCGAGTGTAGACAAGCACCAAGCCATCGTAGGCTGTGGCTGGAGTGCAGTTGTCTGTTGTGTCTTGTTTTGGTTCGTATGGAGTAGGGTCGCTGTTAGCCATTTGATTTTGGCTTGTATGTCGCTAGGCAAGTGTCGGCTACGCTTCTGAACTGGGGGCTGGGAAGTTACGGTAATGGCTCCATAATTCCCGGCATCAAATCGAAGTCGAGATAAGTTTGATATAGGGGCGTGCTGGGAGCCATCGAGTAGGCTAGCTGTATCGCTGAAGTCGTTGCTTAGTACCTTTGTTGGGGATGTGTATTCTAGGGTGATCGGAATGTTGGTTGGTTTTATACTGAGGACCTCGAAGTTGTTGTCCTTAAAGGCGAGTGATTCAAGATCAAGGACATTCCTGTCTGTGGATTCCCACGTACCATCCAATTTGAGTTCTTCACCCAAAACCTTGAACGAGGCCGCTATCGGTCTTGGGGCGCTGGGTTGTTCACTAGCTTCGACCTGAAACAAGTATGATTTGGCTTGGCGTCCTGCGACTGCCAGGAGGACGTACCTCCCCCTATCGAGATGTCCAAGCTTTAACCACAAAGGATCGCTAGGTGGACACGTGAATTGGTCTAGAGTTTCTTCATTTGAACGCACCTCCACGGTTACTTCCGTAGCATTCGTACGGATGCCTTGAATTCCAACAAGGTATGCAGGAGCGGGCGGGGTAACCGGAAGTATATCTCCAACAAATCGGAGGGCAGGAGGAGCCATGAAACGCACTACCAAGGGCTCGCTTTCCACGAATTGACCTAATCCATGCAGCCATTCCTCGCATTGATCGTCAATCTCTTCGGGCATAACAAGGTCGGCTACTTTCCAGGAGTTCAGCTGTCGCCATTGGCTTACGAGGACGTTGCTAGGGATCTGTTGTGTGGATGTGGCTACCAGGGAATATGCTTTTTCTGGAAGGACTCCTTGTGAAGGAAGCAAGCGAGTGCCTCCTTCCTCTTCTGAATGAAACAGGGTCCCCGTGGAGAGTAATCCCGGTGATTCTTGCTTCCATTCCTCGGGGGAAAAAGCCGCCAGCGCTGCAGTGCGAAAGTCCAACTCGTAGTCCGATTCATGCGGAAGCACCGGCTGCCAGTAGCCCACGATGCCTGCCAATAGGTCGCTCAATGGGATGCGCTCTCCATCTATTCCCGCCCACTCCCGCCTAAGGTAGGCTCTATCATGGGATATGGACTTTTGCCTTATGGGAGGAATCCAACATTCAAGCGAACATTCATTCCCTTTAGTCCGAAGGCGCAAAGGCAGAGTATGCGCTTTAAGTTCAGGCGCGACGCGCTTTACAAGATTTTCAAGTAGGGCTTGGTCTCCCTGTCCATCTACGCCAGATCCAGAAGTAAAGGCCAAGCCTCTATCGAGGAGGTATTTTAGGGCATCTAGTGGGATGTCGTCCTCAACCACGATGCTACGTCTGCGAAGATAGTCTACTCCTTCTTCGTTGATTCTATAAGTGACGAACCCGATCTGGCCGCCGTACGGGCGGGTGACGGTGAAATGATGCCCATCCTGAGCGTGGCGTAGGAACATTACAGAATAGTATGTAGATCAAGCCATTTTGAACACAGGAAAGTGCAGCAGCGGAAAGTTTAATGCCACAACCTTCATTAACTGGAGTTAGCGAACTGAGGTAGCGACAGGCAACTTCAGCTTGAGTAACGATGTGTCGACTCGATCCTAATCTGATTCATATTCGGGTCCCGATCAGGAACGTAAGTCAGTGAATGTCAACGGGTTGAGGACCCAAAAGGAGGTTGGTACTGTTTTCGGGATTGATTCCTCCGGCTTGACGCGGCAAGCGGCTCTTCGGTAGTATCCCCAGCATCAAAGTGATGAAAACGGGCCGTTTGCCCGGGACAAACAACATAGGAGGAGGAATCGATGGCCAAGAAACAGCGGTTCAAGGGGAAATGGACGGGGTCGTCTCTCGTGACTCGTCTTCACGAAGAACTCCTGGCGAGCGTCGAAGTGACCCGCAAGGGTGAAGCCCAACTCAAGCGTGCCGCGGTTCGTGAAGCCGTGGACTCTGTCTTTGGAGAGGTCGCTTTGCGCGCTGCCAAAGGCCAGCGGGTTCGACTGCCGGTGATCGGTACGCTCGTGCGCAAGGATGTAAAGGCACGCAAGGCGGGAAAAGGGATCAATCCTTTCACCAAGGAGCCCATGAAGATCAAGGCGCGTGCTGCCTTCAAGAAGCCTCGCTGGAGTTTCCCCAAGAGTCTCAGGGAAACGTTTGCCAGGAAGGCCAACTGGCGGTAGCCCGGTCCGGCCGTCCGTAGGCCCGGTAGATCCCGATAAACAGGAGAGGGGTTACGTTGTCCTTGGTCCTCAAACGCCCCACCTGGGCTTCGGGGGAGTGATCTGCCCGGGGAACTTGCCAGTCTACACCCAGAAATATTCATCTGCCGTTTCAATTCCGGAGTATTATGGAGTGGCAGATCTACCTTCCTCCTTACGGAAGTCCACGTGGGTCGGGTGGAACCGCCCGGTGACGGGCGGGTGGGAATGGTAGCCGGAGTGATCCGGGGCGACTCCCGCCCATGACCCTCTCCGTGTCACGGAGGTCGTGACGCGCGCCTTGCTCCAGGCGGCTCGGCGAGAGAGGTCCAAGCGGCCCCCATAGTCTGGAGCACACGCATGTCCCCATCCCCCTTTATCCTGGCGAACAAGTCAGCGTTGGCGCCCAGCGTGGTCCGGAGTCAGCCGTGAGGATACTGAAGGTCATCCACGGCTACCCCCCACGCTACAACGCGGGCTCAGAGGTCTATACGCAGACCCTCTGTCAGGGCCTTGCCAAGCGCCACGAGGTTCACGTCTTCACTCGCGAAGAGGATTCCTTTGCCCCCGATTACACCCTCCGTCGTGAAGTGGATACCGACGATCCTCGTATCGAGTTGCACCTCGTAAACGTCCCGAGGTCACGTGAGCGATACCGTCACTCGGGTGTGGATCAGCGGTTCGCGGAGGTGATCGACCGCATTCGCCCGGACATCGTTCACGTCGGGCACCTCAGCCACCTCTCGACATCCCTCATCGTCGAGGCTGCCACAAGAGAGATCCCGATTGTCTACACCCTGCATGACTACTGGATCATGTGTCCCCGGGGGCAATTCATGCAACAGCATCCGGAAGACCCGAACATGCTCTGGCCCGCATGCGACGGGCAGAAAGACAGGAAGTGCGCGGAACGCTGTTACGCCAAGCACTTTTCGGGCGCTTCAGATGACCGGGAAGAGGACGTTGCCCAGTGGACCCGCTGGGTCGGGAACAGGATGCAACACGTTCGCAAGATGGCGGACCTGGTGGATTTCTTCGTGGCCCCCTCGAAATACCTGCATAACCGGTACAGGAACGAATTCGGCCTGCAGGAACAGAAGCTGGTCCACTTGGACTACGGCTTCGACCTAGGAAGGTTGGGCGGTCGCTCCCGACTCGCGCGAGAGCCGTTTACCTTCGGCTACATCGGAACGCACGTCCCGGCAAAGGGGATTAACCATCTCATCCAGGCGTTCGGCCTTCTCGGAGGCGACGCGCGCCTTCGAATCTGGGGAAGACGGCAAGGGCAGGATACCGAGGCACTTAGGGCAATGGCGCGCCGCCTACCCGGAAATCTCCCGGGCCGGATCGAATGGCTTCCCGAGTACCGTAACCAGGACATCATGGGCGAGGTCTTCAACCGAGTGGACTGCATCGTGGTTCCCTCGGTTTGGGTGGAGAACTCCCCCCTCGTGATCCACGAAGCCCTTCAAGCGCGTGTCCCGGTCATTACCGGCAACGTGGGTGGCATGGCGGAGCTCGTGAGAAACGAGGTTAACGGGCTGCTATTTGAGCACCGTCAGGTGGATTCACTCGCGGAGCAGATGGGGCGTTTGGAGGCAGACCCGGCTTGGGCTAGGCGGTTGGGCAGGAGGGGCTACCTGGGGGCAGAAACGGGAGACGTTCCCAATATCAAGGACCACGTGGTCGCCGTCGAGGGGATCTACGAGAAGGCAACGGCACGACGGGACTCAACTCGCCTCACGCCACGCCCGGGACCGTGGCGGATTACCTTCGATACCAACCCGGACGACTGCAACCTCCACTGCATCATGTGCGAAGAGCATTCTCCTCACAGCTCCCTACAGGTGGCCCGGAAGGCTGCGGGTCGACCAAGGCGCCGGATGCCGATTGAGCTGATCCGGCGAGTCATCGCAGAAGCCGCCCCCCAGGGCCTGCGGGAGGTCATTCCGTCGACCATGGGAGAGCCGCTCCTGAGTGAGCATTTCGACGAGATCCTCGATCTGTGCACCCAGCATGGCATCAAGCTCAACTTGACTACCAACGGGACGTTTCCGCGTCGAGGGGCGCGAAAGTGGGCCGAGCGGATCGTTCCGGTCACTTCGGACGTGAAAATCTCCTGGAACGGGGCGACCCGGGAGACCCAAGAGGAGATCATGATCGGGGCCCGGTGGGAGAAGATGCTCGACAACGTACGCCAATTCATCGCGGTGCGAGATGGTGTAGCTGCTGTAGGAGGGAACAGGTGTCGTGTGACCTTCCAACTTACATTTCTTGAATCAAACATCGACGAGCTTGCCGACATCGTCCGTCTCGCCTGGAGGATGGGTGTCGACCGGGTCAAGGGTCATCACCTGTGGGCCCACTTTGACGAGATCAAGGAACTCTCGATGAGGCGGAACGTAGATTCCATCCGCCGCTGGAATGCTGCCGTCCTGGCAGCGCGTGCGGCAGCGACCGAGCGGGCCCTTCCAACCGGAAAATACGTCCTCCTGGAGAACATCTTCCTCCTCGAGGAGAACGGCACGAATGACCTCGCCCCGGGTGGAACCTGCCCGTTTCTGGGCCAGGAGGCGTGGGTCAGTGCAGAGGGTCGATTTGATCCCTGCTGTGCGCCTGACGCCCAGCGCCGGAGCCTGGGAGAGTTTGGAAATCTCAACGAAGACACCATCCTTGGGGTCTGGCGAGGGGAGGCTTACAGCCGATTGATGCAGACCTATCGAAACCAGCCCCTGTGTCTCGGTTGCAACATGAGAAAGCCCGTGGAGCCCCGATGAGTTGGAAGATAACAACCGTTGCGGTTGACGGAACCCATCATCTGCTCGATGGGAAGCCGCTTTATGGGATGCGATTCAGAATTGTAGGGAAGTTTCACGACCCGGGTTTGGCCCCCGCCATGGATCCGTCTGGAGCCTATCACATTGGCCCCGATGGCCAGGCTGCATACCCGGACCGGTTTATCCGGGCCTGGGGCTTCTACTGCGTCCAAGCCGCGGTGGAAGGTACGGAGGGAGCCTTTCATGTCCGGGCGGATGGCGCCCCGGCTTACCCGGAACGGTACTCCTGGTGCGGCAACTTCCAGGAAGAACTGTGCACCGTACGCCAGGAGGATAATCGCTACCTGCACATCGATACCGAGGGGCGGCCTGTTTCTCCGGATCGCCATCTTTACGCGGGCGATTTCAAGGATGGGGTCGCTGTCGTTCGCTCACCCCGGGATGGGTTATGTCGTCACATTGATCGCGGTGGGAAGCAGGTCCACGACGGTCATTACCTTGACCTGGATGTTTTCCACAAGGGATATGCAAGAGCTCGCGACTCCTCCGGATGGTTCCACATCCGGCCTGATGGCCAGCCGGCCTATTCTCGGCGATTCATGGCCATCGAACCCTATTACAACGAAGCGGCGTTGGTCGAAACGTGTAACGGCAAACGAATTCTGATTGGCGCTGACGGTGCCGAGTTGCTCCGGGTAGATAAACCATTGACCGGTCATGAGCCACGGGAGTCAGGCGGAAATGGGGTGAGCTAAATCGGGGAAGGTGTGGTAGGGATCACTTACTCGAAACAACGCAACGGGTTTCATGTTCTGGCATACAATTGGTCAGCTAGATCCGGGCCTTGGTTTTTCTTATCGTTGAAGAAGGCTTTCCGGGCCTGATTTCGGGTTTCATTTGGGAGATTATGATGTCCCTGACGTCCTGCCCAGAATGTAACGGGAAGCTCTCATCTCAAGCACCTTCATGTCCGCATTGTGGGTTTGTTCAGAAAAAACAAAAGTCCCCCCGCATTTCCGGGGGGCCATCAAGGAATCGCACTAGCCAAACAACGACATTCTGGGTCTGGGGAATCTCTGCGCTCGCTGGGGTCGCCTTCATTGTCTATGCCGCGGTTAATATTAGTCAAAACCAAAAAGATGTACAAAGGGCCAGGCAAAGTATTAATGAAATGGAAATTCGACGGAAGACACTCAACCTTCGCTATCAACAAAAAAAAGCGCAAGAGGAGCGCCGCATGAAGTTGGAAGAAGAGGAGCGAGAGCGCAGATTTCATGCCGAGGTTAAGGAACTCATATACCAGGCTGGCAAATACAAGAAGGACAAATAGCAGGCGAACAGCAATCACCCCGCCGCCGTCATCGCCCTAAAGCTCGCAAGGGCTAGAGGCGCAATTGTTCCAGGAAGTAATGCGCCAAACATCCAGCATCTCGCTCTTGTTTGCTCAAGCATTATGCAAGTGATCGCCGTGAGGACCGAGAACACGAAGGCACAAATCAAGTATGCGACAATATTCCCTAAAGGAATGGAAGGCACCGGGTCAGGACCTATTGCATTCCCCATTACATAAGCCAGAGGCGGCGTAGCAAAATATATAAAGGCCCCAAGAAAGGCCCACAAAAACTTATCCCGCGACGATAGCGGAGGGCTGTCAGACATTAGCTTCTCAGAATATGCGGAACCAGTTGAATGCCTCGTTCACATTCGTGGAGGTCGATTTTGGCAACAGCAGCGCCGCTAATGCGGTAAGGCCAAACATGATAGACGTGAAGATCAGGAGCAGCGCCAATGGGTTTTGGCGCAACCATGCCCTCTGCTTGCCCCACCTTGTTGGAGTAGCTTCTTCCACTAGTGCCACTCTAATTTCATCTTGCGATACAATTCCCATTCGCTCTAGATCAGTAATGTCTCTAGAGACGAAAACAACAATCATATTAGGGTCAAAGAAGTGAATTGCATTCCTGTCGGCTTTAATAATGATGACCGAAGGTTTAACCTCAACTGGCTCCCTAGTGTCATCATCCCGAACCTTGGGCACTTTTATGCCTTGATCCCGCTTCGGGATCTTGGAAAGCACGGGTGAGATGGCCAACATTAGAAACTTACCCCAAAATCATAATATTCTTCTGTACGCATCGCTATCCAGTTTGTCATTCCCTTATGATATTCAATTGGCTTACCCACCGCAATGATGCCGGACTCGATGGTGCGGTCGTAGATAAACAGGTGATCTGCCGCCCAGATTCCCCCTGCCCAAGCAGTCCCGTTGTTTAGTCTGACTATATGTTTTATAGGAAACCATGACCCATCATCCTCATCTGTCGCCCCATCGACCCACGAAAGTCTCGTTGCTCCTGGTCCTTCAGCCGTGATTCTGGCCCCGGGATGATTTGTAATAATCTGAAACTCAATCTGACCTATCAGCAGCAAAGGATTCCCCTGGAACGCTCTTGAGTCTAATTCAATTGCCACATCTGAAGTCTAACAGAGGGCCCAGAGGTTGAGAAGATGATTGAAGATACCCGGGCGGCGTTTTATTATCGCCGCCCGGGTAATTGCTTCACTATTTCGAAGGGGGGTTGTTTCCTCTATCCCCAATCTAGGCCGATTTCCTCTGAATCCCGTGAATCCCGGTGATCCTGGAGACGCTTTCCTTTATGGAGAGCCAGTTTAGCGGAAACTCCAGCGTGACGTGGGCCACGCTTAGCATGAAGAGCCAGGTCAGCCCGGTCATGTAGTCATAAAGGTAGAGCCCGGCGCTCAGGATCCAGGCAACGAGGATTCCGATGGCTCGCCTCCTTGAGACCTTGTGCCAGCCGATGATTCCCGTCTTGGAAAACCAGTTGAAGTAGTGGTAAAGGTAGGCAAAGGCGATGAAACTCATCGCCTTGAGGGCCACTTTCGATTCCAGGATTTCATTAATGCTTCGAAAGGGTGCCAGCCGTCCTTTGGCCGTAGATGTGTGAAGCCCAAGGATGTCCACCAGCTTGGCATTCATCCTGGCGAATACCGTGAAATTCTCCCTGGCCCAGGCCCCCGGTTGGCTGGTCCAACTTTCGAAGGGATTGACGAAGCAAAATACTGCACAGAGGAGGAATACCGCCAACGAGGTGAATCCCGACCAACTTCGGTTCCGGAGGGCCCCCAGGAGGATGAAGAATCCGGTGAAGACAAAGACATGGATCAATGTCGGCAGAAACAGGATTGTCAATATCTTGGCCTCGCCAACCATTGAGTACAGGACCGTGCCGACCAATACCGTCAGGAGCCCAAGGAGCCGTTTCCAGACGTTCTTGGTGGTCAGGTAGACAAGTGCTGAGAAGAAGGTAAAGAACATCACCTCCCCGGTGATGCCTTTGAGGAAGCTCACGTGCAAACTCATCGTGAGCGAGGAGCCGAGGAAGAAAAGGATGGCCGGAAGAATCAGGAAGATGGCATCTTCACGATTGGCGCAGAAATTCTTGCGGTCATGAAGCCACGAGATCTCGGTGATGTAGTGAAGTGGTCCGATGAAGGCGTAGCCCAAGATGAACACCTCGAACGGCATGACGAGTGCCAGCCCCAACGCCACGAGCATGAGGCCAATGTTGAGGCCGTCCAGTTGAAAGGTGCTCATCCGGACCTGCTGCCCCTACGTCGCCGGGGTGACTGTTTTGGCGATGGTGTCGAGGGCAATCCTGACTCCCTGGCACATCGTCTCGGGGCTCATGGAGGGGCATTCCCGGTACTTTGCCGCCTGTTCCGGAAGAAACGGTAGGTGAATGAACCCTGCCGGGATGGGCCTGTCTCCCTGATGGACCAGATCCATCAGCGTGTATCCAACTTGGTTGCAGATATAGCTGCCGGCGCTCAGGGACAGCTTGCAGGGGATATTGGCTCTTTTTAGAGCGTCAAAGATCCTGCGGACCGGAAGGGTACTAAAGTGTGCGTCGGGGCCATTTGGGTTGATCACTTCATCCGTGGCCAGATGTCCCCCGTTGTCCTTCATGGCCGAATCGAGGAGGTTCACGAAGATCCTCTCGATATAGAGTCCCGGATACGTGCCCCCTTCACCGAGACACAGGATCGCATCGGGCTTGGCGTCGGAATACTCCTTGGTTATCCCGGTCGGTCCCTTGTAGCGTTCTACGGCCAGATTTGCAGTGACCAGTTCGATTCCGTCGAGACGGGTTCCTCCCAGGCGTTTGACCACCTCTTCGGAGGGGTTGATCGTCTGTTGGCCGAATGGCTCGAAACCGGTGAGCAGAATCTTCATGATCTACCTGAGGATTGTCCAAAACGCGGTTTGGAGAGAGGGTGCTGTGTGACCCTGGGGTCGTTGCGAAACACTGACCGGGACCATAAATTCCTCCCTGAATGGGCCTTAGAAAGGCCTCAACTCCCTCGTTGCTTTCCTTACCTACCCCGGTCGCAACCTGATCGTACATCCAAGGGATCATCCGTCAACAGTTTGGATCCGGTGGGCAAGCCCCATAAGCGCAAAGAGGAGGTCTGGGGCGAGATCCTGGCAGGCTGGCCGTGGCTTAACAGGCTGGGATGGTCAGGCGGGGGGCTGGTGACAATATAGGTCCCTGGGGTCGGAGAAGATATATCGGATGGGGCTAGTGGCAGAGCTCAAGCCAGGCGCCCATCCCGGGGGAGAAATAATTTCACGTGGTGTGAAAGGAATCTTTGGCAATCGCGATGTGAGAACGGAGGGTGTGCCAGGGCCGGACTGATTATCGTTCCTGTACAGGCACACAAAGATTTTTGCCCGGGGCGTTTTTTGGTAACGTCTAGAGAAGTAGGGTTTCCGAGAGGAAGCAGCTAGAAGTGGGGTGGGATTTGGGAGAGTTTGCCAAGAGCACGGAGTGGGCGACGGTTCCTCAGTTCATCGGTCGTTCGCCCTCTGCCAAGCAAGCCTGGGCTGTCGTCGTCAGGATCAGGAACAGGTCTGACCACGTTAACCTCGAAGGCGAGACGGGCACCGGAAAGGAAGTCATCGCCCGAAGTCTTCATTTCACTTCCAAGCGTGCTGAATCGGGAAGGTTTGTCCCGGTAAACTGCGCTGCCATCCCCCCGACGATGGAGGATGCGGAGT
>SDBS01002350.1_pt1 | contig 18969 bp, 18 predicted proteins | sample 2277091 | NCBI WGS metagenome assembly SDBS01 (sample SAMN10404972, study PRJNA504765) | marine sediment metagenome | isolation source: marine sediment core GS10_PC15, 163 cmbsf | place: Arctic Ocean: Southern Knipovich Ridge | collected 2010 | reverse complement strand
AAAATAGCAAATTTTACCTGTGAGTTAAATAATATGCGCATTTAATCGGCTTTTATATACAGGATAGCATCTGTTCTTTCTTTACGCTCACTTATGCACGAGTTTGACACGGTTTAAAACCGGATCACCTGAATGCGATAATGTTTTCAAAGGGCTAAAATGTTACGAAACTTTGATAATAACCATACAGGAGAAGGGGAATGGGTTCAAAAGGAAAAATTTTAGTTACGGAAGAGGGGCATTTCGACTTAACCACCTACAAGTGGGATGATCAACTATTTTCGGATATCCTTGCAAAAGACAACCCCATTGAAACCGACCAAGCCATGGATATCAGCCGGTTTCTGAGAGAAGAAATCGACAACATGGAAAATCATACCATCACCATGCCTATTGTCGATAAAATTATCCAGAGCAAGTTGCTGGAATACGGATTAACTCAAGCTTCACCCATCAGGCTCGATAAATCCATTTTTATAAAGAACGGACTGTGTCTTTCTGATAATGCTAAAAATGTTTTGAAAAGAAGATACCTTAAGAAGAACAGCGCTGGCAAAGTTGTTGAAACCCCGGAGAAAATGTTCAGAAGGGTGGCCCTGCACATTGCAAAGGCTGAGAAAAAGGATGAAGACGAAGCCAATGTTAAAAAGATGGAAAATATTTTTTACAATATGATGACGGAGCTAAAATTTTTGCCCAATTCACCCACCCTGATGAATGCAGGGCGCAGACTGGGTCAATTGGCGGCCTGCTTTGTCCTTCCAGTTGAAGATAGCATGGAAGAGATTTTTGATTCTTTGAAAAATGCCGCAATTATCCACAAATCAGGCGGCGGCACCGGTTTTTCTTTTTCACGTCTTCGACCCAAAGACAGCAGGGTAGGGACAACCGGCGGTATCGCTTCCGGACCGATTTCGTTTATGAAAATCTTTAACACGGCAACCGAACAGGTCAAACAGGGAGGTACTCGTCGAGGGGCTAACATGGCCATTTTAAGGGTAGATCATCCGGATATCATGGATTTCATCTACAGTAAAAAGAATGATAATGAACTTAATAACTTTAATATCTCGGTCGGTGTTACGGAAGCGTTTATGGAGGCGGTTAAAAATGAGAGCAACTGTGACTTGATAGACCCCCGCGACAAGAAAAAAACCGGGGAGTTAAATGCCGCCGAAGTCTACCAGACTTTGGTGCAACAGGCATGGGAAAACGGGGATCCCGGCATCATATTTTTAGACAGGATTAACCGGGATAATCCAACCCCTGCCTTAGGTGAAATCGAGAGCACCAATCCTTGTGGAGAACAGCCTTTGCTTCCTATGGAATCCTGTAACCTGGGGTCCATCAATCTGTCTAAATTTGTGACGTATAATAATGAATCACCAGCAATCGACTACGAGGGCTTAAAGGAAGTCGTCTGGTGGAGTGTCCGCTTTTTGGACAATACTATTGATATGTCCAAATACCCTCTCCCGGAAATCGATAAAATGGTGAAAGGTAATCGCAAAATCGGTCTTGGGGTTATGGGGTTTGCTGATTTGCTTTATCAGTTGAAAATTCCCTATAACTCAGAGAGTGCCCTTGGGCTAGCCGAGGAGGTGATGGGTTTCATTCAAAAAGAGTCCCACGAAGCCTCAAAATGTCTGGCTGAGGAGAGAGGTGTTTTTAAAAATTTCGATCAAAGCGTTTTTAAAGATCAGCAAGGCTGCATTTATCGAAATGCCACCATTACCACCATTGCACCCACCGGCACATTGAGCATCATTGCAGACTGTTCCAGCGGGGTAGAGCCGTTGTTTGCCCTCAGTTTTGTCAGAAATGTCATGGATAATGATAAACTGATAGAGGTGAATCCACACTTTGAAAGAGTAGCTAAAGAAAGAGGCTTTTATAGTTCAGAGTTGCTGGACACCATTGCCCTTGAAGGGGGCATTCAGCATATAGATGAAATACCCGAGGATGTTCGCAAGGTCTTTGTAACGGCCCATGATATATCCCCTGAATGGCACATCCGTATGCAGGCCGCCTTTCAGAAGCACACCGACAACGCGGTTTCAAAGACGGTCAACCTGTCCCGGGATGCCACGGTGGAGGATGTATTAAAGATTTATAATTTGGCTTATGAACTCGATTGCAAAGGGGTTACTATTTACAGGGACGGTAGCAAGGAAAACCAGGTCCTTTCGTTCTCTGAAAAGAGTAAGTATGGCGATCCTCTGGCTGCCGTGGTCAAAGAACGGCCGGAAACACTGGAAGGTTTTACCTCCAGGATGAAAACAGGTATGGGCCAGCTTTACGTCACTGTGACCGAGCATGAGGGGCAACCCTTTGAGGTGTTTGCCACAATCGGCAAATCGGGACGATCCACCACTGCCAAGACCGAAGCCATCGGCAGGCTTGCTTCACTTGCCTTAAGATCCGGGGTAAAAGTGGAAAATGTTGTAGAACAATTAAAAGGTATCGGTGGCGAGCATCCTGTATTTCAAGAGGGTGGTCTGGTTCTGTCAATACCGGATGCGATTGGCAAGGTACTTGAGAAAAGGTATCTGAGTGACGGCTCATATGTGAAGAGTAGATATGGTAACAGCCTCCTCGGAGAAATCTGCCCGGAATGCGGTCAGACCATTAGCTTTGAGGAAGGATGTATGATTTGCCACTTCTGCGGTTTTACCAAATGTGGTTAGCCCGAATTTCTATTCACCTTTTTCGTGCTTTTTGCTAAACCGGCGTATCCTTTTTTTATGTTTTTGGTTTACCTGTGTCACCCAGATATAATCGGCAAATGAAAGTTCGGCTTCGCTTCCTGCCGGTGTCAGCGTAATTGTTCTAAAGGAGGCGCCTGTCCGGCTGAAGGCCCTGTCCGGTATTCCGAATTTGTGGATAATATGGCCATTGCCCGCCAGGACGATCATTTGATCATCTTCGAGATTCAGCGCCACAGACTCTGCCATGGTATCTTCCCACACGCACTGAGCCGTATAGAAAAATTCGAAATTCTCCATTCCCTTGACATGGTGCTGTTTGAAGACCTGCTCCACATAGGCCCTGTGGGCGGCGTTTGAGGTGTTTATTTTTTTCGGCAGGTGTTTTTTTTCATCATTTGACAGGCTCTCGATACCGCCGATGGCTATTTTGCGGGGGATATGGGGAGGCAAATTCAGTCCCACAAGCCTGAGGTTGCTTTTCTTTATAAAATCAATGATATCTTTGTATAATACGAAATCGAATTTCCAGTTGGCATACCAGTGCACCTTTTTTAAAAACTCTGCCTGATCCAGTTCGCCGGCAGACCATAAACTTAGTACTTGCTGGTATGTGTGATCAAACATCTCCATACCGACGGCAATATTTTGACTCGCTTTGAAAAGCGCTCTTATCACCCTGAGCTGAATTTCGTGGTGGGCCGGGTCATTGTGTTTTTCGCCTAAATATATTATCTGTACCCGGGACAGGTCAGTCATCATGTCCTTAAAAGATACAGGCTTTTCTGTTTTTGTAGAGATGATGGTACATTCGTCAAACGATGCTGAAATATCTTTAATAAAAAGTTTCCTTGGCGCCACAGCACACCCCCACATGATGCTTATCAAGGCGGTACAGATAAACACACAGCACAACCATTTTTTTAAAAACGTTTTTTGTTTTGACATCTATCCTGTTCCATCTCTCCCTTGATTCTGTTGAGGCTTGCGTGTTACATTTAGATTGTTGGAAGAAAAAAATAAATTTCACCCGCAACTCGGAACTTTGTTATGCTTATCGAAAGAAAACCTTTTTTTAGAAAAGTTATCATTCCCTGGTATGACTCTGAAACAGCATGTCTGATTGTGATTGTCTTCATGTCCCTTGTTTGTCTGTTTGGTTTTGCAGGGATCTCGGTAGCGCGTGAAAATGTAGAATATCATAAGCACATATGGACCGCTGTTCTGCTTGTGGTATTGAGCGGAGTGGTCGTCGTTTCCACCACAATCCGTCTGATCAAAAGATTTACCTCCCGACATTCGAAATAGTTGCCAGAATATATAGCTTGTTGGTTGCCAGGAACAGCCCCACAACAATTAGCAGGACACCGGCCGTCGCGTTAACGTATTTTATAGCCCAAGAGGCCTTTTTAATAAATATTAGAAGGAAATTGACAAAAATCGACATGATAACAAAAGGCATGGCCAGTCCGGCAGAGTAGATACTAAGAAGCACAATTCCCTGCCAGACAGTATCCTGGCTGCCGGCAATAATAAGTATCGATCCTAACAATGGGCCTATACAGGGGCTCCACCCGGCCGCAAAGGCCATACCTACAATAAATGTTCCCAAAAAATGTAAGGGCTTCTTTTCCATGTGAAATCGTTTTTCAGAATCAAGACCGCGGATACGGATCACACCGGTTAAATGGACACCAAGTAGAACAATCAATATCCCGCCTATAATTCTGATAAATTCTCTGTATTCGTAAATTAAGCCGCCAAAGTAAGAGGCTGAGGCGCCCAAAAAGATGAAAACCAAGGAAAACCCAAGAACAAATAATGCGGTTGAAAGAACAACTTTTTTCCTTATTTTTGCATTATAGTCTTCGGTCAGCTGTTCTAAGGAAAAACCTGTAATAAAGGTAAAGTATGCAGGTATCAGCGGCAGTATGCACGGTGAAAAGAAAGAGAGAAGCCCTGCCAGAAAGGCTGCTGGAAATGACATGGTTTCGGAGAACATGATTCTTTTTATTACCCTCCAACAATCATAGGCATCAGAAACACCTCTGAATTATCAGGAATCAGGGTTTTTGCAAAAAAAGGCCTGGAGACGTGCTTATCATTGATGCGTACAACAACATAGTGGTGGGAATCGCTCAAGTCCTTGAGCAGATCTGCAACCGTCATCCCCTCGCGCCAGGGGAACTTTTTTCCATCGACCCGGATCATTATTCAGCCACGTGGGCCTTAAGTAATTCCAGAACCTCGGGAAAGTCAATCCCAAGCCGCTTTACGGTTTCGACCGTCGGGATACCGTTGCTGGTCCATCCTCGGCGTTTATAGACCGCATCCTTAAGTTTTTCGTAAAGTTCCTCGCGGACATTACGCAGCAGCGCAATTTTTTCTTCTGTAGATTTGCCCGTAATATCGACTTTGTGTTTTTCAGTAAGCTGTTTGTCGTAACGCTCTTGTCGTGATTCATATTCAACGACTTTAACCGGGCCGACTGCGCGGTAGGGGATATTGTCATGCTCGCGTTGCCCAAAGCCCATTTTCAGGTTGAAGACGCGTTGGAAATTGTATACGGCTTCACTCATCCGAATAAGGCCGTCAGGAGTTGTCTGTTTTCCGGTAACTGTCCTGTAATACTCTGCATACCACTCTACGTGCTTCGCGACTTTTGCAGGTTCAGGCATGGCCTTATTGTCTTCAGGTATAACATCGTTCCAGGGGAGTTTGCACAATCCGCACAAACCAAACCATGTTCGGAACATGGGGAACCAGTGCAGCGCCTCGGCCTTCTGCTCAAAGGTCGGCATAAAATTATGCACCATGTCGAGAAAAATCAGCCATGCCTCATCATGTTGCGGGCCCTTAAGTGCCAGGCCGTAGCCGCCCTGCTGGGCAAGCGACTCTTTAGAGATATACTCGGAGAACTCAAGCCCCTTTGCTTCCATACCGATATCCTGCATTATGTCGGGATCGGCGCCATAGTCTTGCGCGAAAATTGTTTTCATCTCGCGAACGCCCCGCCCCACAATTTTGCCAAAACCATCTCCTCTGGCCATTTGATGAAGGACCTCAAGTGCTGTCAGACGGTTGCCGAATGAAAGGTTCATTCCTCCTGTATGACTTTCATTAATCAAGCCCATCTCAAAGCACTCCATGGCAAAGGCTGTAGCCGTGCCAACTGAAATCGTGTCAAGACCATAGGTATCGCAGTAAAAATTCATCTCAACAACGGTATGCGGGTCAAAAATGCCCAGGTTTGAGCCGCAGCCCGCAATAGTTTCATACTCGGGTCCGTCTACAAAAACTTTGGTTCCCTTATAGGGTCCTGTGAGCGGAACAAAGTCTTTGACACCATGTGCACAGGCAAGCGTACATCCCATCCAGCATCCGTCATAGCCGGCGTCAAAAATGCGTCTGTAAACCTCCTGGCCGATATTGTCTGCTTCAGGATGCCGGCCGTACTGGAAATTATTGACAGGTAGCAGGTCAAAGTCATTCATAATTGAAACAAGGTGGGTTGTGCCGATTTTCGCCATTTCGTTTTGTTTTGAATCCAGTTCGACAATTTCCCGGGAGTGTTTTCTCCCGACTTTTTTTAATGCGGCCACATCTACCGGATTATTTGTGTTAATTGAAACTGTGTCCCAGCGTGCCACAATTGCTTTTATACCTTTATCAGCAAAAACGCTGCCGATTCCGCCGCGTCCGGCCTGCTTATATCTGGGCCGCTTTCGTTTTAGATCATACCATGTAAAGTTCAAGCATCCGATCAGCGTATTCTTGGCTCCGGGGCCTGTGGAGACCACCGAAATATTGCGGGGTTTCCCCTTGCCGAAGTGTTCGGTTAAAATCGCTGAAAGATCATACGATTCCTCCGGCAATCCGAATGTCTCTAAAATCTGAATATTCCCGTCAATGCCATCAATAAAAATTATAACATCTTGTGATGTTTTCCCCTTGACTTCCATGGCATCAAAACCGGAAAACTTAAGATAAGGGCCAAAATATCCTCCCACATTGGAGTCTATCACAGTTCCCGTTAAGGGAGAAATCGTGGTTACTATGCTTTTCCCGGAACCGGGATATATGGGTGTTCCGCCCATGGGGCCTGAGGCAATACATATTGCGTTTTCAGGATCATTCCATTTTGTCGTTCTTTTGACTGCATTCCAGAGCAGCCAGAGATCAAAGCCTTTGCCGCCAATAAAGACCTCTTTCATTTTGTCAGTAACCGGCTTTATTGAAATATCTGAATCAGAAATGTCTATGCTGAGTGTTTGGTTGGCATAACCTTTTTCGATGGCAGGTTTGTCATAATCGAATGTCTTAATCGCTTTCATTTTAATTTCTGTCATAATGTCAACCTCTTATGCTTTTTGCCTGTAACTTCTCAATAAATTATCAGTGGGCGGGGCGACTTTATCATCTAATACTCCAGAACTTATTGAGAAGTTACTTTTGTTTCAACTCTTCGTCTGAAAAGTTTTTAATCATAATCTCTCCCAGTTCCTTAGATCGTTTTGTGGCGATCTCAACGGCATTGATCAGGGTTGTTCGAAGTCCGCCCTTTTCCAGGGCATGAAGGCCGGCAATTGCCGTTCCACCCGGAGAGGTAACCATATCCTTTAATCTCCCGGGATGTTCTTTTGTCTCTATTAATAATTTTGCAGCTCCCAATACCGTTTGGCTGGATAGAAAAAGAGCATCCTCCCTTGATAGACCCACCTTAACTCCGGCATCAGCCAGGGCATCGACAATTAAAAATATGTAGGCGGGTCCACTGCCGCTTAATCCTGTGATAGCATCCATGAGAATATTCTCTTTGATAAAGATGCTTTTACCCATGGAATCGAAGATGGCCATCGCCAGTTTAACGTCATCCTTTGTGGCATGTTTCCCGGCTGCAAGGACCGAAGCGCTCTCCTTAACAAATGCAGCGATGTTGGGCATGACCCGGATAAGGCGCAATTCTTTTTTAAGACACGACTCTATTGCGACCAAAGGGACACCGGCTGCAATTGAAATGATAAGCTTGGACATATCCAGGCATGAAGCTGTTTCCCTCAATACTGAAGCGATGATCTGGGGTTTAACCGCATAGATAACAATTTCCGATGCCTCGACCGCCTCGATGTTGTTTTTCGTTGTAACGACCCCGTACTTATCTTTGACGGATTTGATCTTGTCGTCTCGAACATCCGTGCAGATGATATGTTCAGGGTTGGTTGATTCCGAAGAAATGAGCCCGCTGACAAGGGCTTCCCCCATATTTCCTGTTCCGATTATGCTGATCTTCTTGTCTTTTAACATGAATTCTATTCCTCCTTAATGCCATGATCAAATTTGTAACACCAATCAATTTACCATCAACATAAGATGGTGATTTGAGACGATTCAAAGTAAAATGTATTTTTATCGCTTGGATATTGAATATGTCAATGATTTTACGTGAAATATCTTGACTTATTTTTAAGAAATAATTAAAAAAAATTTGTAAACTTTTTTTCCAGAAACAAAAGTTGATGGTTTCGTAAAAAGTTTCTTACATATAAAATCAAGAACAGAAGAGATCTTTATTAATATGTTTGTCATCGGCAATTTTTTAAAGGCTGTTGCAGTGGTTCTTCACTATGTACTCAGCTTCTACATGTGGGTCATTATAGCGCGGGCTGTGCTTTCATGGGTGAATCCCGATCCCTATAATCCGATCGTCCGTTTTATCCATAATGTTACCGAACCGGTCCTCTATCGCATTCGCACAAGAATCCCTGTCAACTTTGGCGGCATCGATTTTTCTCCAATTATTGTTATTCTGGGCATAATATTTCTGCAAAACTTTGTTGTCAGCAGCCTTTTTCAATTGTCCAAGACTCTTATGTAACAAAAAAAGAGGGGTGATATGTCATGAAACTTACACCATTTGAAATTCAACAGCAGCAATTTAAGACAAGATTTAGAGGTTTTGATGTCCGGGAGGTGGATACGTTTCTCGAACAGATGGCAGATGCCTTTGAGTCACTGCGGAGTGAAAACGAAAGTTTGCGTGAAGATATCAACAGGCTCGAACATGAAAGCCAGGGATATAAGCAGCGCGAAGAAACTTTTAAGCGTGCAATGCTCAATTCCCAGAAAGTTTTGGAGCAGATGAAGCAAAATGCCCAGAAATCGGCCGAATTGGTCATTGCTGACTCCGAAGTCCAGGCGGAAAAAATCCTCAGCAGAGCAAATAACAGGATGTTTCATATTCATGGAGATATTGCGGAACTAAAGCGGCAGCGCATGCAAATCGAAGTCCAGATCCGATCAATTATTGAAAGCCATACCAAACTCCTTGAAATAAGCGAAGATGAGGCCAAAACCATGGACGATGAAGATGCCAAATTGGAATTATTAAAAAAATCGTAACATTTTAGCCCTTTGAAAACATTATCGCATTGTGGAATACGTTTTTCAAAAACTAAAATACAAAAAATTAAATAGATTGGGAGCTTGAAATGGCGAAGATAGATGCTTTTTTCAAATTGATGAATGACCAGGGTGCTTCAGATCTTCATCTTGTGTCTGGGCAGCCGCCTGCGCTCAGGATAAGGGGCGATATGGAAAGGGTCAAATATAAGGTCTTAGAGAATGATGAACTGAAAGCCATGCTCTATGAAATTGCTCCCGAACATAAGGTCAAGGTGTTTGAGGAAACCGGAGATATTGATTTCGGCTATGAAATACCAGGTATTGCCAGGTACCGGGCAAATTTCTTTATGCAGAAATATGGTGTGGCGGCGGTTTTCAGGCAAATTCCTGAGCATATAGTGACCGCCGAGGAGCTTGGCCTTCCTTCTGTGGTATCCAAGCTGGCCACACTTCCAAGGGGCCTGGTGCTGGTGACGGGACCAACAGGGAGTGGCAAATCTACCACCCTGGCCGCAATAATCGATGTGGCAAACCGTACCCGCAAGGATCATATCATCACGATCGAAGACCCCATCGAATTTGTCCACGAGAGTAAGGGTTGTATTGTAAACCACCGTGAAGTCGGTATCCATACCAAGACATTCAGTGCAGCCTTAAAAGGTGCACTGCGGGAGGACCCTGATATTATCCTGGTGGGTGAAATGAGGGATCTGGAGACCATATCACTTGCCGTAGAAGCCAGTGCCACCGGACACCTTGTTTTTGCCACCCTGCACACAACGAGTGCACCGAAAACCGTTGATCGTGTTATTGAGGTTTTCCCTGCAAGTGAGCAAGCCCAGATCCGATCCACTCTGGCTGACGGAATCCGGGCCGTAATAGCACAGGTCCTGTTTAAAAGGATCGACAAAAGGGACCGCTGTGTTGCCCTCGAGATAATGATTGCAAATCCCGCGGTTCGGAATCTAATCAGAGAATCAAAAACCCACCAGATCCCTTCCATGATCCAGACCGGGAGGAAATACGGTATGCAGCTTCTGGATGATGCCATTATGGAACTGCTCGATAAAGGATGGATAAGTGCTGATGAAGCCTATACCAAGTCGAATGACAAGAAAAAGTTCAGGCCTTTTTTGAAGGATCCGCCAACTGATTTTACCGAAGCATAACAATCTTGCGAGGTCGTGTTATGAAAAAACAGGAAATCGATCATATTATGTCAAAAATGCTCGCTGCCCACGACAATGTTTCCGATCTGAATATCACCGTGGGTAAACCGTTCCAGGTTGAAAGTGCAGGTGTGCTCAAGGAAGTGGACATGAACCCGCCTTTTAACGAACTCACACCGTTTCAAGCTGAAATCTTCTCCCTCAATCTGATCGACCAGGATCGGCGCCTCACACAGAATCTCTTGCTTGAAGGGTCGTGCGATTTGTCCTACGAGCTTCCCGGTAAGGCTCGCTTCAGGGTCAACGTCTTTTCCCAGCGGAGCAATTACTCTATGGTCTTGCGAAAACTAGAAACCAAAGTCCCTAGCATCCAAGAACTGGGTCTCCCCGAAGCCTTTATCAAAATGTCTCAGGAAAGGGACGGCTTCATTCTGTTTACCGGTGCCACGGGAACCGGAAAATCAACCTCTTTGGCAGCGATTCTCCACGAAATTAACAATACTAAATCGGTCCACGTGGTAACCCTCGAAGACCCGGTGGAATACGAACATCAGCACAAAAAAGCCACATTCAACCAGCGGGAGATGGGGACTGATTTCGATACTTTTGCCCACGGCCTCCGGGCAGCTTTGCGCCAGGCTCCCAAGGTAATCCTGGTGGGTGAGATGCGTGACAAGGAAACAGTAGAGATCGGTCTAAGCGCAGCCGAGACAGGCCATCTTGTTTTCTCTACCATTCACACCATGGACGCCGGGCATACCATCAACCGTATCACCGGCATGTTTGATACAGAGGAAGAAAACCAGATTCGTGTCCGGCTTGCCGAAACGATCCGCTGGGTCGCAGGCCAGAGGCTTCTACCCAAAATCGGGGGAGGACGGGTGGCGGCTTTTGAAGTCTTGGGCACCAACCTTCGGGTCAAGGACACGATCCTGCATGGAGAATCCGAAGCCTCGACCTTCTACGACATCATACAGGCAGGGAAAGCTTTCGGCATGATCACCTTCGACGATTACATCGTGGAATTGTACAAAGATAACATCATTACACAAGAGACGGCCATAGCCTACGCTTCTCGCAAAGGTGTGGTTGGCCGCGGAATCGATGCGATCAAAAGCGCTCGCGGAGAATCTACCACGGATATCGAAGGTTTGAAGGTGGACCACGCATACGGAAGGAAAAGAGGCTAATCGCCTGACCGGTCTGCTCCCCGCCGCGAAGCACTGCCGGGAGGCAGAACCCCCGCCCTTTAGGGCGGGGGGGTTCACGCCTTTGCCTTTGTCAATGGAACCCAAATAGAGGAAAAATCATGGATGTCGCATGTGAAAAGTGCCAGGGGAAGTTCAAAATTCCGGACGAAAAGGTCCCCAAGGGGCAAGCCTTTTCTCTGACATGCCCCAAGTGTAACAACAAAATTCTCTTCGATGCCCGGCCCGATACGCTGTCGTCATCCCAAGAGACTCCGGCCCCATTTGCCACGCCAGAGTCCGATCTGGGAAAGATCATTTTCGACGAGATAGCCTCCGCCTCCTACGACGCATCGGATAAACCTTTTGATTTTGTGGAAGAGGGTGTGGAAACAGCCCTGCTATGTGAATCGGACCCCGCCATCCGAGCCAAGATCAAAAAGGCCCTGGATAACATGGGGTATAACACTACGGAACCAGAATCACCCAAAGATGTTCTCAAGCAGATGCGTTTCCATGTCTTTGACGTTGTGGTGGTCAACGAACGGTTCGGCACTCCGAACCCGGATATGAACAATATACTCAAATACCTGGAAAGGCTTGCTATGTCCATCCGGCGCAACATTTTCGTGGCCCTTGTTACCGACCGCTTCCGAACCATGGACAATATGATGGAATTTAACAAGAGCGTCAACCTGATTGTCAACCTGAAGAACATCGATGAAATAGAAAAAATCCTTAGAAAAGGTGTGGCCGACAACATGGCCTTCTATCGCGTCTTTAAGGAGTCCCTTACTAAAACCGGCAGGGTCTGACCTGACTCGTGAGTTATTCCGGGCTAACCCGAATTTCTCATTTTCATATGGAAAAATTCATGGAATATACCTGTGTAGACTATCGTGCTGAAATGATCCTTTTGGGTCTCAAGCGGCGCCTGCACCTCGAAGAACTGAGTGAAGAAGAAAGGGAGGGAATCATTTTGCAGGTTGAAAAACTCGAAGCAAAAACGGGGCTTGATTGAAAAATATGGTCAGTGCTTACAAAGCTGGCAATGAGACCCTTGAAAAATGAAGCTATTTGAAATCGCTCCAAAGCTCTATCTTGTTCCCCTTGACCAAGATCTGCCCGGCTTCACCTCGTTCATAGGGTCCTGGCTCTACAAAGGCAAAAAAACTTTTCTGGTGGATGTAGGTCCTGCTGCCACTATTCCCGTACTTGTAAAATCATTGGAGGCTCTGGAGGTGCGTCATCTTGACGCAATTCTTTTGACCCACATCCATATCGACCATGCAGGTGGAATCGGAGATCTGTCTCTCCTTTTTCCCGACACCCCCATTGTTTGCCACGAAACCGGCATCCAGCACCTCACGGATCCCTCACGGTTGTGGGAAGGAAGTCTCAAAACCCTCGGCCATACGGCCAGGGTCTACGGCCCGTTCCGACCGGCGCCTCCGAACTTGCTTTACGAAGCATCACGGTTCCAGGAGCATGAGATCGTGCCGATCATGACTCCCGGGCATGCTCCTCATCATGTGAGCTACCTGTTGAGCCCCTATCTTTTTGCAGGAGAGGCCGGAGGGGTTTTTATCGATATTTCCGGGGACAATTTTTATCTAAGGCCTGCCACACCACCCCGTTTTTTTTTAGAGACCTCTATTGAAAGCATTGATGCCCTGATCGCCACAAAACCATCGATGATATGTTACGGCCATTTCGGTATGAACGAAGATGCTGTTGGAATGTTAAAAACGCATCAAAAGCAGCTATTGCTCTGGAAAAATAATATCGAAGATGAAATGATCCGCTTCAGGCAGACTAATACCGAAGATTTTATTGACCGCTGTTTGCACAGGCTCTTAAAGAAAGACCCGCACCTAAAAGGTTTTGCTCATATGGACGAGGCCGTGCAAGAAAGAGAGAGGGGATTTCTGCAAAACAGTATAAAAGGATTTACGGGCTATTTACAGACCGTTGCTGATAATCCGTAATCCTTCCAGTGTCAGATCCGGTTCAACAGCTTCGATGGTCTCTGATACTTGACTCATAAGTTCTGCCAGGCCTCCTGTGGCGATTACCCGGGGGTTTGTCCCCATCTCGGTCTTCATTCGCTTTACCATTCCATCCACAAGGCCTGCATATCCGTAAATAATTCCCGCCTTTAGACTGCTTGCTGTATCTTTGCCGATCACGTTTTCAGGGGGTGCAAAGATCTCGACCCTGGGAAGTTTGGATGCTTTCATGAAAAGGGCTTCAGAAGCAATCATGATTCCGGGGCTGATTGCGCCACCGAGATATTCACCCTTTTCTGAAATAGAATCAAAGGTTGTCGCTGTTCCAAAATCTATCACCACAAGACTGGTTTGGTATTTGTGAAAGGCCGCAATCGCGTTAACAATCCTGTCTGCCCCTACTTCTGATGGATTTTTGTAATGTATCTGTAAGTTCGGAGCAGACTTGGCATCGACCCAGTGTGGCGTATGGCCAAGATATTTGCGACAGAAAGAATCGAGAATGGTTACCATGGGTGGAACGACGCAGGAAATTATGGTTTTGCCGATGTCTCTGGAATTGATATTGCTTTCGGCAAAAAGGCTGGCGGCAAGGATGTTAAACTCATCTTCTGTTGTACGCCTTTCAGTACGTATCCGCCAGTCTTCAACCAGATGCCTTCCATCATAAACGCCGATTACAGTGTTTGTATTGCCAACATCGATAACAAGGAGCATAAAATTAATCCCCAAGAAAAAGTCCTGGCCAAAAGGACCACGTTTTCTATGTTTAAATAATCACAGGGACTAGTCCTGTGAACTATTTTGCACATTTTTTACGGCGTCAATAATTTTTACGGTTGCACGTGTATTGGCGACATTATGAACTCTAACAATGTGGGCGCCGTTTAATACTGCCGCAGCAACTGTAGCCTGAGAGCCGGTTTCGACAACAGCCAGATCGGGGCTAATATCTTTTTCGGTCTTATCTTTGAGAATGTTTCGTATAAATGACTTTCTGGATGGTCCGATCATAATAGGAACACCCAGAGATATATATTCACGCAAGTGCTTGATTAATAAAAGATTATGTTCAACGGTTTTACCGAAACCGATCCCTGGGTCGATGATGATTTTTGATCTTGGGATTCCATTATTTTCAGCGTGGTCGATTGCATTTTCCAGGAACGCTTTGATTTCTCCGATAAGATCATCATAGCTTGGAGAAATCTGCATGGTTTTGGGCGTTCCGAGCATATGCATCAAAACCACCGGCACACCATATTCTGCTGCAACATCTGCCATTTCAGGATCAAGACGCAGCGACGACACATCATTTATCATGGAAGCACCGGCTTTAATTGCCTGTCTGGCAACACCGGCCTTGGTTGTATCGATTGAAATGGGAATCGAAACATGCCTTGCTATCTTTTCGATTACAGGCACAACACGTTTGATTTCCTCTTCGGCAGATACCGCATCAGAAAATGGGCGTGTGGATTCTCCGCCTATGTCAAGGATGTCAGCACCGTCTTCAAACAGTTTTCGGCCTTGAGCCACGGCATCGTCGAATGTGAAAAATTTACCGCTATTTGAAAATGAATCAGGCGTCACATTCAAGACGCCCATAATGCAGGTGTGCTCACCAAGAATTAGGTTATGTTTACCCCATGCGAGGTTAAATTTTTTCATTTAACGATTCAAGATGCCGGCTTTTCGCTTTCGGTTTCTGCTATATTTTCTGCTTCTACTTCGGTTCCTACGTCAGTTTTAGCTTCTGCTTCGGTTTCTACTTTAGTTTCTGCTTTAGTTTCTGCTTTAGCGACTTCACCATTTTTTTTGTCTTTAGAAGTCTTTGGCAGAAACTCAAACCCAGGTCTCATTGAGCATATGAGTTCATCAAGCTCTTTCCCCAGGACAGTCTCTTTTTCCAGCAGACGTTCCGCCAAAGCGTGAAGAATATCTAAATTTTTCTCTAAAGTTTTCTTTGCGCGATTGTAAGCTTTTTTGATCAGATTGTTTATTTCTTCGTCAATTTTTTTTGCTGTCTCTTCAGAATAATCCCTGTGCTGGGCTATTTCCCGCCCGAGGAAAATATGCTCTTCATTTTTGGCATAAGAAAGCGGGCCCAGGCCATTACTCATACCCCAGCTGCGGACCATCTTCTGGGCAACGTCTGTTGCTTGCTTGATATCGTTGGCAGCGCCGGTGCTGATGCGGTTGAAAACAATTTCTTCGGCCACCCGTCCGCCGAAAGCTACCGACAATTCGCTTTCAAGCTGGTCTTTATACTTAAAATCGCTCTCTTCGGGCAAGAACCATGTGATACCGGCGGCACGCCCCCGTGGAATAATGGTTATTTTGTTGACGGCATCTGTGCCGGGCAGAAGGCGGGCAACAAGGGCGTGTCCACTTTCATGATACGCCGTGGTCTTTCTGTCCTCCTCCCTGATGACTTTTGACTTTCGTTCCAGTCCCATGTAAACTTTGTCCTTGGCATCTTCCAGGTCGGTCATATCAATTTTTTCTTTGTCTCTTTTGGCGGCAAGCAGGGCTGCCTCATTTACAAGGTTTTCCAGATCTGCGCCGGAAAAACCGGGTGTTCCTTTCGCTATTATGACATGGTTTACATCAGGTCCCACAGGCGTTTTTTTCAAGTAAACCTTAAGAATTTTTTCACGGCCTAAGATATCCGGCAAAGGAATAATCACCTGACGGTCAAAACGCCCGGGGCGCAGAAGCGCCGGATCAAGCACATCGGGCCGGTTGGTGGCAGATATAAGGATCACACCTTCGTTCGATTCAAATCCGTCCATTTCGACCAGAAGCTGGTTTAAGGTCTGTTCTCTTTCGTCATGCCCCCCCCCGAGGCCCGCTCCCCTGTGTCTTCCAACAGCATCGATCTCGTCTATGAAGATAATGCAGGGCGCATTCTTTTTACCCTGAACAAATAGATCCCTGACCCGAGACGCTCCGACGCCGACAAACATTTCAACAAAGTCCGATCCGCTTATATGAAAGAACGGAACATCAGCCTCTCCCGCAATAGCACGTGCCAAAAGGGTTTTGCCTGTGCCGGGTGATCCCATCAGGAGGACGCCTTTGGGTATCCTTCCTCCAAGACGCGTAAATTTCTTCGGCTCCTTGAGAAACTCAATTATTTCTCCGAGTTCTTCTTTGGCCTCATCGATTCCAGCAACATCCTCAAAGGTGACTTTCTTTGACTGGTCAGATTGCAGACGGGCCCGGCTTTTGCCAAAGGACATGGCCTTGCCCCCTCCGGCCTGCATCTGTCGCATGAAATATATCCATATGGCTATGAGTAGAATCATCGGACCCCATGACACAAGGACAGACAGATACAAGGGTGTATCATCCGATGGTTTGGCACTAATGGCAACTCCCTTTTCCCGGAGGATCTTGATAAGATCGTTGTCCTGGGGTGCATATACTTTTAAGCGACTGCGGTTTGTATCCGTGACAAAGAGTTCCTGCCCCTGGATAACGACATCAGCAACACGCTCACCATCAACCATGGCAAGGAATTCAGAATAACTGATGTTTGTTTCCCCCGGGACCTGTTGATTGAACTGAATATAAAGAAAGATCATCATCAGCGTAATGACGAGCCATAAAGCAACGTTTTTTTGAAAAGGATTCAAAAGTATTAACCCCCTGAAAAAAGATTAAAATCGGTTTAAAAGCCGCTACAAATTATAGAATTATATTAATCATTATTATTAATTAGGCAAGAAAAAGTTCCATTTTAAGTATATTTCTCGTGGAAGGCGTCACTTTAACGGATTCATCTATTCTATGGCCGACAACCCAGACTATTTTCCCCTGGCTAAGCAGAATGGGGCATCTTGTTCGTTCAGTTTTTGGAACCTTTTTGTCAATAAAAAATTTTTTTACCTTTTGTGTTCCGGCCATACCCAGCGGTTTAAAACGGTCGCCTGGTTGAAAGTTCCTCAGAACCAGTGGAAAACTCAAGGCATCCTTATCAAAAAACCCCGCATGTTGTCCAGTGCGACGAAAATCGGACAGATTTTCAATATCCATTTCAGAAAATTTCATATGGGCATTGATTTCTTTAATGAAGATCGGCTCAGGGTTTGCTATTTTGTATTCAAAAGCGATTTTTTCGGCCTGGCCGGATTTCACATTAAGATCACGTAACGCGTTCTTTTCTTTGGAAAAGATAAGGACATCTCTGTTTCGCTGTATCCTGATACGATCAGGAAAATCAAGATTTTTATAAGCAGGCCCGCTTTCCAGAAGGCTTATGACGGAATCTATGTGGGAAAATGTTATACGTCTTAAATCCCCCTTTATCCTTGCAATTGCGTTTCGAATTATCCGCCTTTGTGCTGCAATATCAATTCCTTTTAGCCTTGGGACAGAAAAGGAAACAATATCATCCTGCACGCTTAAAGCGGTTTTTTCGAAAAGAGGGAGGATTATATCTTCAATCCATTCTTCTTCGGATCCGATAATTGCAGCAAGCCGGTTTAGAGTTTCGATGATCTTGGGATTGTAAGACTCCTTTAACAATGGGATTAACTGAAGACGTATTCTGTTCCGAAGGTATCTTGTTTCCCAATTGGAGGTGTCCAATACATATTTTAATCCTTTTGCGTCCAGATAATCAATAATTTCAGATCGTTTTAAATTAATTAGCGGACGAATAATTTTCCCGTCCCTCACCGGAGGTATCCCTGAAATGCCCTGAGGACCGCTTCCTCGAAAAAGATTCATCAAAATAAGCTCGGCATTGTCATCACAATGATGGCCGAGTGCAATTTTGTTGAACCTGTTTGTTTCTGACACGCTGTTAAAAAAGGTGTAGCGAACGCGTCTGGCCGCTTCTTCCAGGGAAAGCTTGTTTTCAATCTGATATTTGCGGACATCTTCTTTATGAACATAACAAGGCAGATCGAACTTTCCGGCAAGAGATGCAACAAATTCTGCGTCTTTGTCTGAGTCTTTCTGGCGGAGGCAGTGATTTAAATGGGCAACTCCAAGCCTGAGGGAAAACCGGGACGCTAATGTGAGAAGTACATGGAGAAGGGCCACTGAATCAGGCCCTCCTGACACACCGACAACAACCGAATCTTTCGGCTTAAGCATTCCATAGGTTGAAACGGTTTTTTCAACAGTTCGTAATAACTTATTGTAGCCTTTGTACGATGCTGGCATGTATCACCAAAACGCTCACCCAAGTGAGCAAAACCGACTTTTTACGAAACCATCTATTTTTATTATGATAATAGGTACCTATATGTCAATAAAAAACACAGAATATGGAGTTTTTGTAACATTTTAGCCCTTTGAAAACATTATCGCATTGTGGGACACTTTTTTCATAAAGCTAAATTAATACGAGTTTTTTAATATAAGCTGCGGTCTATATTGTGGTAGGAAACCCGGCTTCTTTTTTACCTTGAAAAAATTTGTTTATCGATTATATTATGTTGTGGTTGTGCTAGGCGGGGAGCTAGCGGTGCCCTTTACCCGA
>SDBS01002349.1_pt1 | contig 18969 bp, 23 predicted proteins | sample 2277091 | NCBI WGS metagenome assembly SDBS01 (sample SAMN10404972, study PRJNA504765) | marine sediment metagenome | isolation source: marine sediment core GS10_PC15, 163 cmbsf | place: Arctic Ocean: Southern Knipovich Ridge | collected 2010 | reverse complement strand
ACCATCAAAGCTATCAACAAAATACCAGGGTGACAAAGGATCTACTACAGTGACAGTTCTAATTTCTTGAATAGCATTATTTCCTGCATCATCTATAGAATCATAGAAAATAGAGTAACTGCCAATTGCATCCATAAATGCAGAATCATCAATTGTTACTAATGAGCCATCATCAGTTGTAGCTCCGAGTTCATTGTAACCACTACCGAGTTCGATGATCTGTGGATTGGCTCCAGTTAGTGTAATTACTGGTGGTGTAATATCAGCATAGCCTTGAAAGATTTGAACTAGATCGTGATCAGCATCAGCTACAATTATGTTGTTATTAGTGCCAACTGTAATTGCGCGTGGTTCTATAAACTGTGCACCGCCTCCATCTGTACCATCAAAGCTAGTAAGAAATGATCCTGTTGAATTAAAGACTTGAACTGTATTGAGAGTATCATCAGCTACAAGTATGTTATCATTAGAGTCAACTGCGATTCCATATGGATTATCAAATTCGGTACCGCCTCCATTTGTACCATTACCATAAAAGTTAGAAAGAAAATGTCCTGTTGAATCATAGATTTGAACTGAATCGAGAATAATATCACCTACAAGTATGTTATCATTAGAGTCAACTGCGATTGAATATGGAGAAACAAATTGTGTACCGGCTACATTTGTACCAGTACCATCCATGCTAGCAAGAAATTCTCCTGATGGATTATAGATTTGAACTGACTGGACATTATTATCAACTACAAGTATGTTATTAACAGAGTCAACTGCAACTCCAAATGGTTGTAGAAATGCGGTACCGAGTCCATTTGTACCAGTACCATCAAAGCTAGCAATAAAATATCCTGTTGGATCAAAGATTTGAACTGTATCGAGACTATTATCAACTACAATTATTCTGTCATTAGAATCAACTGCAACTGCACGTGGATTCCCAAATAGTGCACCGGCTCCATATGTACCATTAAAGCTAGTAAGAAATGATCCTGTGGAATTATAGATTTGAACTGAATTGAAAGTACGATCAGTTACAATTATGTTACCAATAGAGTCAACTGCGACTCCAAATGGAGTATCAAATAGTGTACCGCCTCCATCTCCACCATTAAAACCAGTAATAAAATCCCCAAGTTCAGCATAAGAATTAGAAAATGATCCAACTAATGATAAACTCAGTACCAATATTACAATCAAATAACTTTTCATATCTAGGGTCATTTTTCATTCACCTTGTAGAATTTTTGTAGTTGAAATCTCATCTCTGCTGAATAAGAACGTCCGTTCTTTTTTGTATTCTTTGTTAACTTATCATGCAAGTTTTTACTTAAATCAAAAGATGTTTTCAACAATCATATGTTCACATAATACTTTATATGTATTTATTTTATTTGCGATCAAAAATCTTTTTCTTTTATATATAAAGTAAAATATCTGTAAACGGATATTTTTTTATTATTAACCCATTCGTTGCCTGTCTTTACTTTTTTGACCAAATTCCTATCATTACATTGCTTTAAGATATAATTAATATCAAGTTATGATTATATTAAATAGAATTGGATAAATTTTGGATAGTTCCTTTAGTTGCATTTGTTATAGTTACGTGCGTGATTTTTCCAATTGCTATGCATTACAAAATAACTGTAGTAATTCCAAATGCTATAGTGGAGCTTGCAGAAATCAAGGAAATGACATGTAATGAAATAAAATCAAGAGACTCACTGGGAAGTTACTGGACTCCTAGTAATGCTAAATTTGCCAGAGATATACTGCAAGATTGTTTAGATGCAGGATTATAAGCATGATAAAAAAAAGAAAGAGTAGAAGCTACTCTGGATATGCAATGATACCTCTATCCATTAGGATAATCACAGCATCAGATCCAAGACATGTTGGCATACCATTAGATATTCTGATTACGAGTTGTTTGTCTTCAGCACACATTATATCTTCAGGAGCTAAACCAAGTCCTACTTGATCTCTTGGTGAAACATAGTTTTCTCGTTTCTCTTTCATAGTTGCTATGCGTTCCTTTAGGAGTGCTTGCTTTTCATCAGCAGACATGTTGTTACGGGCATCTCGTTCTGCTTTACGTTCTTCATGGATTTTTTGAATTACTACTCTCCTATCTTCAGGAGTCATGTCTGAAAATCGGTCTTTCATAAAATCATGTTTGTCATTCATTAAAGCACGCTTTTCTTTCATGGCAGCAATTTTTTTATGAAACTGTTGTTTTCTTTCATCAGAAATATTTGCAAATTTTTCTTTGAGCTTTTCTTTATGCTGTATATTATTTGCATGACGTTTTTCTTCAGAAATTTGTTTCTTCTCTATAGCTTCTTTCTTCTCTATAGCTTGTTTCTTCTCTATAGTATTTTGTTTCTTTTCTACTGCAGCTTCTTTTTTTACAGTATCTTGTTTCTTCTCTATAGTATTTTGTTTCTTTTCTACTGCAGCTTCTTTCTTTGCAGTATCTTGTTTCTTCTCTATAGTATTTTGTTTTTTCTCTATTGCGACTTCTTTCTGTGTTTGGGCAAATGCTACTCCATTACTAAAAACAGGAGCAACAGCTACGCCAAATATGAGAACAGCCATAATAGCAAATGTTACATATTTCATTGTTAGTTTTTCTTGTTATTTTGTATATAAAGAACACTCAGCTCAGTGTCAAACATCTTTAAATAATAATTAAATCTGAGTTTTAATAAGATATGAACAAATTACTAGTAATATCTTTGGTTTTAGTTGTGCTTATAGGATCAGCAGCCCCTTTGGGATTTTCTAACGAACTGAAACAATGTAACAATCCAGATCATCTGCTTGTACAACGTACTAATGGGAAGTTGGCATGTGTATCTGAAAAGACAGTAGAGCGAACAGGATGGGAAATTCTAAAGATAGAATTTATTCATACTGAAAAATTAGTTACAATTCCTGAACCAACTATTACAGTTACACCTACTATAATTATTCTAGATCAATCATCTGATGTGGAATTTGTTGATGATGGAAGGGAAATATTTAGATCAAAATTACAAGCTTCAGCACCACCTAGCCATTATTATGATAATATAATGACTCATTTGAGTAACCATAATTCTGTATTTTCAAATGATGGAAATGGCGTTATTACTGTAAACTCTATTCCACATGAGAAATATTCTGTAAAAGATAATCAGGGATTTTATCTTGAAGATTGGCTACCTGAATTTGTTCCAGAAGGTCAAAGATTGTTGTATTCTGCTACTTCATATCATGAAAATGGTGATTATAATAATTTGATTCATCGATATGTTCCAACAACATTTGAACTGACAGAAGACACTACTACACATGACTTACAAGTATCAAAAGGATTTACTATTACTATAAAGAGAAATGTTAATACCCCAATGCTCCCATCAGAATATTACGTAGAATATCATAAAGGCAAACTAGCAGCACAGGTGGATAATGTAGGTGGCTATGTGGATATGACAAGAGATGGTAAATTTGTTTCTGCTTATTCCGGTAGTAACAAATACAATCACTATCAAGCAACAATATCTTTCCATCCTGATGAATATACGTTAGTTAGTGTACGTTCAACCTATCACACACTTGAAGAATTACTCCCAATATTCAACAGTGTAGGAAATTATCCTTCCAGGGAAATTATTGAAATTGGTATTCCACTTGATTCTACAAGTGGGGAAGCTCTAGAGGAAAAGAAATGAACATAAATGTTTTATTGTTGCATATTAAAAAATCAAACCTTGATGAGATGATAAAGTTAAACTTGGTAACAATACTGAACAAAGCCATTCGTGACGGTGATACGATTTCACAGTTAGAAGAAATAACACAAGTGGTGCAGAACTTTATAGATAAGTTAAAAATGCTAAAAACTTGATGTATTATTTAATAATACTTTCACATAATTGTAGTTACAAGAGTTACTATAATCATTGATGATAAGATTCACAAACAAGCTCACAAGATACAGGCAAAATGATTCATAGATTCAATTATTTAGTTAATTATTATTTAAAATGGATCATAAAAATAGAGTGTGGTTATTCATAACCTTGACATTCACAAAACTAGCAATCACAGCAACATACACTTTCTTAACTAAAGCCATTGTCTTTAACCCATTTTTCTCTTTTCTGAATCATACCAGATAGATCATGCATTGCAAGTTCTAAAGCTCCCCAATCTTCACTATCCTCTAATTGTAGTATTGCTTTTTCCTGCAGAAAGATATCTTCATTTCCCGGATATTGTTCTGCAAGTTTCAGAGCTTTTGCTTCTGCTTCTTCTTTTGTTTTTGCTTTTACTGTAAGGTAGACATTCCAGATCTTGTGCATTGCCTTTGAGACAATTATCTTGAATTTTTTCATGATAATACCTCGTAGATAATATTACCATGTTTACTTTCTGATTTGAACGTGGTTTCATTTATCCTAGTCCAAACCTGTTCTTTGCCTAGCAAAAATTTTGGTATTAATATCGAGTCAAAGCTGTATGTTTGTGCATAAAACTTTTCAGTTTCAAAGGTTTTTACTTTTTCGCCATCTGAGCTAGTCCATGTGAACTTTACTTTCTTGTTGTGTAAAATTTTTCTAAAGAAGTAAAAAGATATTTTTTCAGTCATTGTTCTTTTACCTTGTTTAGAATCTTCATGTATAGCCCCACTTTTTGAGGGTTTGGTGGCGTATTGTCCTGAGTCAGTGATTCATTAACCATAGAATCAAGGATTAAGAGTTTATCAAGTTCTATTTGCTTTGATGTAACAAATTCAGGATATTTTTCCTTGAGCTTTTTGATTTTTTGTTTTAGAGACTCTTTGTTTGTTGATGTTTCGTTGCTTGTTTGTTTTTGTATGGTAAAATTATCAACTGGCTCTATCTTTGTTACAGTAGATAATTGTGGCTGCATTATATCCTTGTATGGCTTCCATGATAGATCATAGATTTTGTAGCATTTGCCTTCCTTAAACGAGTCTGCTTGGTTATTCCAAGCCATTAAGACTTGGATTACTCCTGTTTTGTCTTGCATTGTTATGTATTTTCCGCGCCATTTTGAATTGTTTTGAGAAGATCCTGAGTTTTCAATGCCTATTGCTTCTATTTTTACAATTATATTTGATAGCTCTTCTTTTTGCGATTCCTCAAAAGAAAAAACATCAGTCATCTTTTGGCATCTCCTGGACTAGCTGTTTTGCTACTTTTTGTATTTGCTTTAATCTCTTTTTTACACTTCGTTTGTTTGAATTAAGATTTTCAAGAATGTATGAATTGTGTTTCTTTTCTTCGTCTTTGAGTTCTGGTTGGTTGAACTTTCCAGTTTTAATCCATGATTCGATTCGTTGTCTTATCTCGTCAGGTATTTTTTTTGCTTCCCATGCTATGCCATCTTTTGCGTACTTTGTGTTTATTGTCTTGTCATCAAAGACAAAACAATATTTTTTGTAATTGTCATTTATGTCGCATATGCTTGTTCCTATAGGATAGCCAATCGCTTCAAGAAATACAGTTTTGCATTTTTTGTTATGTTCTTTGACTTTGGCAATTCTTGATTCTATGTCAATCAGTTTTTCTTTCAGTTTTTTAACTGCCTCTGGATCATCAGATAATATGGCGTTTGGATTGTCGATGTTTTTGATTTTGTTTTCGTAATGCTTTATTTTTTCATAAAGTTCTACTATTCTATCTGTTCTTTTGTGGACTTTCTCAAGTGCTTTTCTGTGTCTTTTTTCTGAATGATGACCTATTAGAATAGGCGTTCCCATTGTTGCATCTCCAAATTCCTTGTTTTGTTTTTCTAAAGACTGAATTTCTTGTTTTGATTTTTCAATCATCTCTTCATAGTGTTCTAGTTTGAATGATTGTTTAGTCAAGAAAGATTTCATGGTAAATACTCTCCTGCAAAGCCAGAACCTGCTATCATAACCATTAGCAGACCAGTTAGAAAAATGTTACCGAATATCATTTACTCATCCCACTCCAATAACAAGTCTTTTCTGACTAATCCTTGTGTGTGCTCAATTGCAACATTTGATATGTCAGTTTTTGTTTGGACTTCCATAATGATTTCAGAGTATCTAAAACCGTCTGTGTGCATATACCAATAACTATATGGTACAGTTTTTGAGGCATAATTTCCCTTTGTTCCGGTGTATTCAACTTTGGATGAATGTCTTAACTCAACTTTGGCAAATCTTTTTTTGTATTTGATCTCTCTTTTACCATTCTGTTGTAATTCTCCATAGGTGTGAATTTGTCCTAAAATGACTTGTGTTTTGTTTTTTGTAAATCCTAAAAATGCGTAGGATTGTTTGAAATCTAGTGCATAATTACCAAGTGCGATTTGCTTGATACCATCTTTAAAAAATACCATTTCACCCATGATTTTATCTTGAACCATTTGTGGAATTGTTGTATTCATGTTACTTAATTAAACGTATAACGTTTATTTAAACGTTTTAAGTTTAAACATATAATGTTTATAAAGCATATCTCATAAAAAATATTGTTGAGTAAAAAAGCAGATGGAGATTATTGGAAGCATGAATGTGTAATTTGTGGAAATATTTGGTATAGTAAAAATGAAAATCCTAAAGTTTGTAGTAATGTAGAATGCACCAATAGAACTAACTGGAAGAAGGGAAATAAGAGAAAATAATCTCTACCCAACACATCTTACACAAACTCGCCTACCATCATCAATGTATCTATTTGATCTATCAGATACATCAGCACCACAACACTGACACTCATTCATAGATTGTAATTACTTGAAAATATTTTATAGGATCAAATGACGATGATCGGATCAAAAAAAATAGATTAGATCCTTTTACGAATCTTTTCTAGTTTAAGACCTTTTTGATCGAAATTCTTTTATTATGACATGATAGGCTATTATCATCTTTGATAACAACAGGCATGATTTTTGCAAGTGTATTATTTTCAGTAATTTTAATTGCAGGTTTTACTATATCCTCATATGCTGATTATACCTCACCAAAAAAGCAGATAGAATCAGGTATTGTAATAAATGACATTCAATGCAGAGATGACCGTGTACTAGTACAACGTAGCAATGGTTCTCCTGCATGTGTATCTGAGAGAACTGCTGAGAGAACTGGATGGGAAATTCTTAAGACCGAATTTATTCATACTGAAAAATTAGTTACAATTCATGAACCAACTATTACGCCTGACCAAGTTACACCTACCATAGTTATTCTAGATCAATCATCTGATGTGGAGTTTGTAGATGATGGACGAGAGTTATGGGTTGCAAAGGCAGGTGGAATATCATCACCTAGAGACATCTATCAATATGTAATAGGAAAACAGATGAAACATTCAGAATTTAAAAATGATGGAGAAGGGAATATTACATTAACATCAGTACCACACGAAAAATATTCTTTAAAACCAAACAAGACATTATACCTTGAGGACTGGCTACCTGACTATGTACCAGATGGTTACAAGTTGCTTTATTCTCAAACTGATTGGAGTGAAAAAGCTCGTGAAACAACACTAGTTCATCAATATGTTCCAGTATCCTTTGAGCTTACAGAGGATACCAATCTTTGGCACTTACAAACATCAAAAGGATTTAATGTTGGAGTGGTAATGTCACTAGATAAAAAACCATCCATTGAAAGTTCGAAAATCAAATACTTGGAAATGGATGGAAAGTTTCGAAAGAATACTTTCAAATTTCAAGATGTAGAACGTGATGGTAAAGAAGTATTTGCATATTCAGGTGGTAACTCACACTTATCTTATCATGCAACCGTAATGTTCCATCCTGACAAATACACTTCTGTTGTTGTAGGCTCTTATTATCATACTATAGATGAATTACTACCAATATTCAACAGTGTGATGAAGTGAAATACACCATATTATTTTCTATTATATTTGCACTAAGTATTGTTGCAGTTAGTCAAAGTGCATTTGCAGATGAATGTGATGGTCCACGTTGTTATTCCCAAATACAATCAAACGCTATAGAAATAGAGGGTATGAAGTATGAGTTAGATTCACCTGACTTGTATATTGATAGATCTTGTAATGAGAACGTTGCAGTTTCAACAGGGTGGTATGAGGGTTTACACATTGGTCAGGTTCAACCAGAATGGTTTGAAGCTGGTATTAAGAGAGGAATAATTAATGACATTTGTGAATCAACAACTCAAGCATATTACGCAATTTGGGATTATGATCCAAATTTTTCGCGGTATGATGTAATAGAATATGCTTTTGAAAGGGTAGATCCTGGTGAAAATATACAAGTAGTTATGGAAACTGTGGGTGATAATATACAAACATTAGTAACATCAAATTATTTTGTTAATTATCCTTTTAGTTATTCATTACATCCAGATAATCAATATTATGCCAAAATAGGAATTGAGGGAAGTGTTTCAGCAGATAAAGATCACTCCACCATTCCTATGAGCAAATTTACAAACGTTCAGACAAAAGTAATTGGTGTTTGGGATAGCATGGATTCACCAATAGACCAACTCAATGATTATTCCTCAGAGGGATATATCGGTGAGCAATGCTCTGCTGATTCATTTGTAATGGGAACAGTTATGGAAACTGACTGTTCTGTTGCAGCAACAAATAACCAAATACCTGATGGAGAGAATTATAATTTTGATGTTCCTGTACCATCAACTGTTACAGTAGACTTGGATGATGTGGATGGTGATTTTGATTATCTAAAATATACCATTACTGGATTACCTAGTTATGGAATAGCAACAAATTCAACATTTGGAGCATTAACACTAGGCGATAGAATACCCGAAGTTGATGGTGACTCTGCAACATTTGATTATACAGCTACTAGCAATCCAACTCACGATGATACCATAAGATATACTGTCACTGATGGCAGAACAGGACACACAATAGAAAATGTTGTATTCATGGATGGGGTGGTATATACTCCAATAGCACCTGATATAATAGATGATTTTAGTTATATTGTAATTGATACAACAATTACTTTTGATTGGACTGAACCTAATGATAACGGTTCACCCATCTCATTTTATACCATAGAGGAATCTGATGATGCCGAATCCTGGATTCACTATGCCACAGTTAGCGGTGCACCATTTAATTTTCTTGAATCATATGGTTATCAACAATACTTTAGAATATTTGCAACTAATGTAGCTGGTTTATCGCCATCATCAAATGTATTAGATGTTTATGTTCCTGATGATATTCCGCCAACTGTAACTATCATAGAACCTACTGATACAGAGTTTGAAGAAAATGATTTTATTGAATTTATAGGATCAGCTATAGATGACGTTGATGGACCTATCAGTGAACTTATAGGATGGTCATCAGATATTGATGGTTTTCTTGGAGTAGGCGAGAGTATTAGAATTAACACTCTTAGTTTGAACACCCACATTATTACTGCATTTGCTGAGGATATGGCAAGAAATAACAATACTGACACTATCACAATCACAATAATTACACCAACAACTAACGTACCTGATAAGATAACAAACTTGAATGCAATATTTTCAGATGACGATCTTGATATTATACTAACTTGGGATATACCAAATAATAACGAGTCTCCACTTGAAGTGTATATCATAGAATCTAGAATAGAAGGTGATGCTTCATGGAGGCAAGATTATATCACAGATACTGAGATTACCACTTTTTCATTTCATGGTATACTGGGGACTACCTATGAGTTTCAAGTAAGTGCAAGAAACGGTGAAGGATATGGTGAAACCTCTGATATTGTAACTGCATACATGCCTGACTATGATCCACCATTTCTATTCATATACGAACCTGATAATGGTGATACTGTTGGAAAATCCTTTATTGCAGATGGTCAGGTTTTTGATTTAGATGAAATTCAATCCCTTGAGATACAGATTGGTAATGATGAGTCAACACTAGTATCAATACAAGATAGTTGGATAACTGAAGTCATTGCACAAACCAATGGCACTCAAACACTCACAATAACTGTAACAAATCATGATAACTATACACGTTCTATCTCTGTAGATCTTATTGTAGACTTTGAAGCACAAGAAACACTAGACAGATTCTATGATGACTTTGAGTCTGATTTATCTGGATGGGAAAATACAGGACAAGAACTATGGGAGATAAAGACACCAGATGTAATACAGATTCCAGGGTTTCCAAACACAAATCAGGTCGCAAGTTCTGATAACTGTGATAATTATTGTATATTAAGTATGGTCGATGCAGTTGATCTTACTGGACATGTGGAACCATACCTTTCATTTTATAGGTTTGTTGATGCTGATGCAGACTTTACTTTAACTGCATTACCTGATCCAGATGATGAGGGGTTGATTCTCTATTATTCTGATGATGATGGAAACACTTGGCAAATAATTGATAGTTGGTTGAAAAGTCAAGACAAAGCAGATGGCATATGGCAATTAACAGAGTATTCACTTGATGAATATTCTGGGGCAGACAATTTCAAGATTCGATTTATCGCAATTTCTAGTACCTCTTCAGAAGACATGGAGATAGATGAGGTATTCATTAGAGATAATGCTGAACCAGTAAACACAGAAGCAGATGCACCAACCAGTCTTAGTGCAACTGCAGTATCTGCAACACAGATTGATCTTTCTTGGAATGCTCCAGAAAACAATGGAGGCAAGAATGTTACAAGTTATTTCATTGAGAGAAACTTGAATAATTCTGTATTTGCAAACCTTGAAAACACTACATCTGTAAGATACACTGATTATACACTATCTGAAAATGACAATGCAAAGTACAGAGTTTCAGCCATTAATGAGGTTGGTGCAAGTGTTCCATCAGAAGTAGCAGAAGCTACAACTACTCCACCTAAAACAAAGTATCAATTCACTGGAATAATTCGAGACTTTAATGCAACTCATACAAACATGCAAGAAGGGTGTTCTCCTGGATGTAGAATTCATTCAGGAATTGTTGGTCCATTAGGTGCTTCCTTGGATTCTGATGGAAAACCAGAATTTTACAATAAAGACAATGATAACACTCTGACTGATGCTACAGACTTTAATCAGTGGTATAGAACCATTAATGGCACTAACATGGAGCAACCAATTACTGTAGAGTTGATTCCACGCGATGACGATAATACAATTTATTCATTTGACTCTGGTGCTGGATTCTTCCCAATAGATAATCAAATGTTTGGAAATGAGGGTAGAATACACAACTATCACTTTACCATAGAGTTTCATAGCACATTTGCATTTGATGAGCCAACTGACGCTGAAGATCAATCATTTACCTTTACTGGCGATGATGATGTTTGGGTATATGTTAATGGAACACTAATTTTAGATATTGGTGGAGTTCATCCAGCAAAGAGTAAGACCTTTACTGCATCGGAACTAATGGCGGTACCATTTAATTTACAACCTGATACAATTTATGATTTAGACTTGTTCTTTGCAGAACGCCAGACAGTAGAATCTAATTTCAGAATTGATACTACCATTAATTTTGATCCTTCTTTCACATTGGGTACAAATGGAACTTTAACACAAGATGGTGAATTTGTACAACAAATAATTGACATTTCATCATTTAGAAATGAATATAGATCATCAAATTCCACTGCAATCTATGAGACAAACTCTACAATAACTGTACAAAATGATGTAATAAAGATTGAATTTCCTGCTGACTTGTTAATAATTAAAGATACCAGTATGGATGATGGTAATAGTACCAATAATGATTTGATAGAAATTATAGAGTCCTCAAGAACTGTTGATTCTGATTTAGTATCTGGAACCATCCAATCACTAATTGAGATTGGTGATCCAATGCACAAGATTACATTTAACAAGGCAGTCAAAATAACTCTGTTTGGGCAAGCTGGCAACTCTGCATTTTACATTGATTCAGATAATGTCACATACTTGATAGATGAATGTCCTACACTTGCAGATTCAGATGCTGCAACAACTTATCTCAATGATAATGAATTGGGTGAATGTTACCATGACTCTAATTCAGACTTGGTAATCTGGACTATGCACTTTACAGGATTTGGTTCTAGTTCTAATGATTCCGCCACAAAATCTAGTGGTAGTGATGACACATGGAGACTCAAACCAACCTTTGGAATCTCACACACAACTAACAATCCAATAGTACAGTGCGGATTCTCATGGAATAATATTTGTTATGATATTACTGACAACTGGCACACACCATTTGAAAAGATCTCAGTAGAAGTAGGCAAACCATATAACATGACTATGAAAGCTTACTACACTGACAGACCTCGATTCATGGAGTTTGCTCTCGTCCCAGAAGTTGGTAAGTTTCATGAATCGGAATCTATGATAGAAATAATGTTTGATCATTATCACCAAGGAGATACCAAGATGTCAATCAAATCAATTAAGGTAATTCAAAAGGATAACATCATAGATGAATCATTACTCAGTGCAAGTATGTCTAAAACCTCCTGTGGTTTCGTTTCCAGCAGTTGTTATGAACTTGCAATCAACAACATAATGTTTAGAGAAGAACCCTTCTTTGAAAAGATCGGACTCAGCGCTAGTGACTCAAAACATGGAACTCAAGTAACATATCTCAATGAGGGCTTTGAAATTGATGGCATATCACTAAACCCTGCAAAGACTGATACGATTGTTCATCACTCAAAACGAGGAACATTCCCCGTTATTCAGCTAGACAAGTTTGAGAATTTATGGTCCGATAAGGATGGCATAATTTACACACACAATGATGCAAATAGTTGGATTAGACTTACACCTTACAATTTTGAGCGACATCAAGATGCTGAAAATAGTGTGATGACTAGAATGCATTCTGGATTTGCAGAGTTGATACAGCAAGAAAAAATTAAGGCACAAAAACTATTCTCAGAAACATACCACATTACATCAGACCTTGATGTAACAGAATTAATTAAAATGGATTACAACAGATATTCAGATCACTTTGATAGAGATGATTATTTTTGGGACGAATATGTAAAACTACAAGAGCAAAAAGCAAGAAAATATCTTGAAAAATAGGAAAAGGATTAACTACGTACACAAAGTCACAATAATGAAACACACTCTACAATAATAACTGTAAACACCCAAAAAATATGCATGATATTTGTAATAGTGTAAAATATTGTATGGATTGTAATTTCGATCTGTAAAGCTAGTTATGCGTTACAATCACTCTTACAATTATTACATATTGGATAACTTGTATATTTTCTCACAAATATCTCAGTACCACACTTACGACAAGATTGAATTTGTACTGGCATTTATCCCCTATTCATCAAAGGTCTGCGTCATTTTGCAGGCCCCTCCTTCATCTACTAGCTGAGATTTGTAATATTCATAATGTTTGCTAAAGTGATGCTTCCTAATTTCATCAACTGTTCCAGTAATACCGCAAATAAAACAAAAAGTCATTTCTTATTCTCCATATTTTCCAAGTTTTTTAATAATATGTTTAGGACACAATATCACTCCTTGATTATTAGTTAAAATTGACATTTTTTGATTATATTCTGGTAATGTTGAACGTAAAACACAATTAACATTATAGAACCATATCAAACAACAAAGTGGGATTCCAAATTGAGAGCCATAGAGATGAAATGTATTATCTAAGATTTTTAATTTTCTCATTTTGCAGGACTACTCCTTATGTGACAAAGGATTCTATCAATGTCTTGCATTTCCTCAAATGCATCATCTAGTATAGGTTCCTCAGTTGATCCAATAACATTCCGTATGTGAATATTGATAGCAGTGGGGGATTTTGTTAATTTCTCTAGTTGATATTCTGTTATGGAATATGTCTTTTCGGGTTGGCTCATACAAACAACTCCTTATTATGGTACCCTTCAATAATATTACAACAAAATATACAATATTCTTTATCGTCTTTCATTCGAAATAAAATATCTAGTTTTTTACATCTAGAGCATATAGTTTTGAAATTCATTTCATCGTCTCCAGATCTCTTCCACCGCATTTACCACATTGTGGTTTATCATACCATTTATCATCAAGTATCTTATCTGATGAAAATTCATTTTTACATTTTGAATTAAGACATTTATAATTGAATTTTTTAATTGGCATTAAACATACTACATATTATTACGATATAACTGTTATAACATAACTGTTATGAGAATGATGGGTATATGATAATTATGAAACAAACTCTGCAAGACTTGGAATGTATGTAAGTTGATATATTCAAGTAACATGCCGATCCATTTATAGTCAAAATCTAGCTTGTGACAAAATATGATATGTCCAGAATGTAATTGGAATCAACTATACATAGGAATTATCATGAATTCTATTCTTGGAATAATTATTGCTTTAACTATTGCAATTTTGTTCAACTTTGTTATTGTCCCAAAAATCGAAAGAAAATATGAAAGAAATGAATTTAATGTACATATTGGTGTTATGGGACTTGTAAATGCTTTTGATGATATGTTTAAATTTTTTTATCGCTCATTTGAACAACATATGGGAAATATTAGAGAATTGAATAAAGGTGAATGGTTACCTAGTTTACATCTAGGATGGGTTGAAATAGATGGCGGACACGAATTAATAAATAAACCAGAACCAGAATATTATAGTGCTTTAAATGAATTAAGTAAATTTGATCAATTAAATAATGATCTTTTCAGCAAAGATGAAGAAAGATTAAGAAATTACCAAAAAACATTATTTGACTATCTTGAAAAGAATGCAGAATATCTTGATCCAGTATTAAAAAGATACATTGAACATTACATTAATCGGACTGTTTTTTATGTAGTATGGTTAAGAAAAAAATGGAACTATCCAGAACAATTATTTGAAAGGTTTCAATATGCTAAACAAATAATTCAATTATTAAAAAAAGAACAAAGTTTTAGTGACAAGTTTACTCGTTTTAGGAAGAGAGAGAAATTTGAAGATATTCCAGAAATAGGTAAGTTTGCAAAAAAATGGCGAGAATATGAAGAATCTGAAAAATAATACATTTTGATGAATCTCTAATGTAATCTTGTAACGTATTATATCATGTATCATATTAAATTACTACTTTGGGGTATAGTTAGGATCTATATCACTTGCAGTTGCATTGTTTGATGACCACATATGGTCTTGTAAAATTTTATCACTTTTTGATTCTTCGTAATCTATATGGAAAACTTTGCCTCCACACTTTTTACACATTGGAGTTGTACAAGAATCAGAAATCATATGATAGTTTATGTTGCATTTAGGACAGCCTTTTTCTGACATTTTTACCAGTTATATTATAATATTCTAATAATATGTAGTGTATCGTCCAGGATGAACACCACTTAATGCACTAATTATCGCTGCATCTGATCTACCATCTCCAATATCACCATAACGTGAAGGTTTACGTTTTCCGCGCATTGGACCACCTACAACCCTAATATCAATATCTTCGGTTAGTTCTCGTCTAGATGAGAAAGCAGACATGATTAATGATTTTATCAAATCGTCTGGTTCCTCACCTGCTGCATAATAGTTAGCAGTACCAACTTCTGTGATGTGTTCTGAAAATATTGGTACTTGATCTTCTAATTTTTTTAAATACATTTTAGATTCAGGAAATACTATTTGATGATTATTCTTTAGTGTAAGAAACAATTGCGTCATTTCAACCCAGTCTAATACTTCTAAATTTTCAATATCATCAATATTTTTGACATCTTTAGCAGTTGTTATTACCTTTACATTTAGTTCTGCTGATTTTAAGGATTGTATAAAATGCTGCCCTGCTTGCTGCGGTATTGTAATTCGAGTAAAACCTAATTGTTCTTCTAGTTTTTTTATTTTTGGTACTATAGCTCTTAGATCATTTCTGCTCCATTGCATTGCATATCCAACGTATAGCTTTTTGTTCTTTATATCTAGGCCAGTTACTACCAAACCAAATGTTTTTCTTAGCTTGGAATGACTGATGAAACCTTCTACAGAATCAAAATCTTCAGTTTTCATTTCACTACTCCATGTATTAAAAACTCAAACAATACACCATGTGTTAATTCTATACCATATTCCCAAAATCCACTAGATAATAATTGTGAAGAAAATTCTATTTTTCTAAGTGGGTGATGGTTCACAGGTTCTAAACAGTGTGATCTAAGAAGTATCTTATTTCCAAGAATAGGCTTTATCATTATAAAGACAGGTTCATCATGTGTAATTACCATCAAAGTTTCACAATTAAAACATAATAATGAATACTGTGATTTTAATTTGTTTTTTCTCAAACCAATTTTAATAGATACAACATTATCAATTAAATCAGAATAACCACAATAAATACAACATTTAGGAATATGTGGAATGTATGTTATAGTAGCAATATAATGATGTGATATACACTCAATGTTATCATATTCTATACCGCTAATAATTCCGTCATTCATTGTATAACATAATCTCCCTATAATGTAAATGAACATGACAACATAAAAGTAAACCCATAAACAGATCATCATGTCTGCCTTTTTGTGCCTTGTATGTGTAACCTGTTTGTGTAGGGATTCGTATCATGTCGTTCATCTGGTTTTCTAATACCGTCATTTCATATGTCATTTTTTCTGGAAGCAATATCTTATGAGCTAGTTTGTGTTGGATGAACCATTTTATCATGTATGATTTATCCATGACTTTACCTGTAGATCTAGTCTTTTCTGTTAGATTAGATGATGTGTGAATTCCTTTTATTGGTAATTTGTATTTGTTATTGAATAATTGTAATAATTTCTGTCCTCTATAGTTTGTCTCAATTCCCATAAAGTCAGGTGATAAAGTATTTTGTATCTTTTGAAAATAATTAGCTACCACTCTATATGGTTGATTAAAAAATTGTTTGGCAAATCCTATTCTTACTATATCATTGATAATATCGGATTGTATCCCAACTATTCCAAAAGCGTCATTTCTTCTAGCTGGATCTCCCATTACAATTATAGGATTAATCAAACTGCCATTTGCCATCATCGGGTAAACTAACTGGTTCATGTATCTCTTCATCATCATCCTCTGATTCTACAAATGAATCATCCTCATCATCTACATGAAATCCAGTAAATCCTTTTTCTCTGTCCTCATCTGTAACAACTCCTAATATGGAATCTTTTCCTATAGTAAAAAAACAGAGATATTCCTGGTTAGGGTCTTCTGTCTTTGTTGCTAGCTTTTCCTCAATTTCTTCTGTTGTGTACAAATTACCTTCTGTTCTCCAAATATCATATTTCATCTTGATAAAATCATCAGGATTTTTATGGATATGGTAAAATGTTTTCTGTGGTTTTTTTGGTGTACTCACTAGAAACAAGTCTGAACCATTTGATCTGATAATTGGCATGATACTATTGAATACTGGCTGATCATCAACCATCTTCCATTTTGCAGATTCATCTTGAAATATGCATTTGTAATTGGTATCACCGGTAATTGCTTCTTCACTAGCTGGATATCCATATGTTGTAGTTTCATTTACTAATTTTATACAGACACCCTCCTTTGTTGATTTAATCCATTGCTCCACTACTGATGGAATTGATTTGAACAATCTTGCAAATCGTCTCAGATCCTTTTGTGCAAGTACACCAGTGGTTCCAGCTTGTATTGCAATGTTTGACCCTGCATATCTTGAAAAACAATAAAACTGAATTATCCTTAATACTATCTCTGTAAATCCCATTTGTCTACCTTTGTTGATGTGGAAGAGATGACATTTTCGAAGCCAGTCTATCTCATCTTTAACTTTTTGTTCCTTTTGGTTTTCTGGTGTGAACTGTACTGTGGAATCAATTTTATTAAAAAACTCTACCTGATATGGAGTTAATGGCATTTCTTGTTTTGTGGCTGGGTGTCTCGGTAATCCTATTGTATGTGTGAGACAGCATCCATTCTCTCTGTAATCAGGGTTATCTATGTGTAAAGTATTATCTTCACACCAAAATGGTAGTGTTGCAAGATACTCACATAATTTTAATCCACTATTAATTGAAGTATCTTGTTGTACTGTATCTACAACAAAACCTGCCTTCTTTGCTTCACTGAGTAGGTAGCTGAATCCTTCCACTTGAAATCATCTTCATTACTTCAGCTCCTTGCCCTTGTCTAGCTAGAAATATTATATCTCTCCATAGTGATTGCTGTTGTTTCATAAGATCTCTAATATCTCTACTAATGGTTAGATTGTCAAAAGAGTTTAATGGTACTTCTTGAGCGTATGATTTGCCATCAGAATCTTTTTTAAAAATGGTCTTAGTTCCGTCTTTGAGTTTTTCAAGTTTATTCTTTTGTTCTTCCAAATCAGTAATTTGTATTTTAAAATAATCTGATGCCATTTGATAATCAGAGAGGAATTGACCTGCTATTCTCTGAGCTAATTCAAAGTCAATTTTACCTACTAACTTCTTGCGTAGTCTCCATACTGTACACTGAGCCAACCCTACTTTGGCTGCTATCTGTTCATCATTTAGAGCAGGATGTGTTATCATTTCTGTATAAGCAACGCTAGATATTTCATTTTTCATGCCTAATATTGCATAGAATATAATTTATTAAATTTATTGGTTATGTGATATTTGTGTATTGTTTGTAAATATAGAAAAATACACTTTACTCTAAAGATTAGTTTAGAATATTTTTAGTTGATCTGTATATTATTGATAAAAAACTACAGAAACTACAGAAACTACTACCATTTTAAAAGGTAGAAATCTTTTCATTTTAATAAACAAAACATAAAATCTCTAACAGAATAAAAGTAGTGTAGTTTTGGTGGTTTTTGTAGTTTTTTTAATGATGTAGTTTCTTTAGTTTAATCTAAGCATTGGTAAAACTACTAAAATCAGTCTCTTGGTTTGTAA
>SDBS01002348.1_pt1 | contig 18977 bp, 14 predicted proteins | sample 2277091 | NCBI WGS metagenome assembly SDBS01 (sample SAMN10404972, study PRJNA504765) | marine sediment metagenome | isolation source: marine sediment core GS10_PC15, 163 cmbsf | place: Arctic Ocean: Southern Knipovich Ridge | collected 2010 | reverse complement strand
TCGTTGCAAAAAATCAACGATGAATACGTAACGGCCTTCCAAACGTGGAACACAAAAGTCTGTAAACTTTGCATCGATTTCTTTCTCCATTATGTACCAATTGCAATCTAGGTCACCAGAGAAACTTCCTGCTGATATAAATTTTTCAGGATATGGAAAATCGAAGCGAACGGAAAAGTATCGTTCCATGCTGAATAAATCACTTTATCTCACATGATCACAGTATAATATTAGATCAATTTTCTAATATATAAAATGTATGGAAATCAAGAGTGATTTATCACTTAAAATGTTCGAACCGTCTGATCTGATCAAAAATGACTAATACAGATATTCAAAATACGCCACAAAAACAATGGCCAAAAATCATGCTGTTTCTCAGTCTGACTTCATTCTACAAGCAGCGACTAAAGGAGATTTGACAGCTCTCAAGAATATCAATGATCTATCACAAGAACTGATTGAACAATTCATGCTCATATCAGCAGAAAAAGGATATTTCAAAATATTCAAATATTTGGCAGAAAAGGCAGACAAAGAAAGAACAGAATGGACTGATTATCAAGAAATTTCAGCGAGAGAAGGTCATGTCAATATTTTTGCTTATCTTAATGAATATAAAAAAGATTATGTTTATGATGATTGGGGTAGTTTCATGGAAGATGCTATAATTCGTGGTGATTTTGAGATGGTAAAATTTCTTGATCGTGGAAATATGGATGAATATGTGGTTCTCGCTATAGATCATAGACGTCATGACATAGCTAAATATGCACTAGAACATGGAAATATAAGGTTTATGGATTGGGAAGAACCTATGGTGGCAGCATTAGAACAAAAATATCTTGATTTAGCAGAGATTATCACTGGACAATTTGACGATATAAATTGGAAAGATGTCTATGCGGAGATTGAAGGATATTGCAGTGACGTTGTGGCTGCTTATATCAAGAATAAAATCAAATTGAATGTAGAATAAATATACATTCAATTTGTTTGTACATTACTTTTAAAAGTAATCAATATAGTATCTGACCAGAACCATAGCAGCGAGTACAAGTTCTACTTCGACAATATGTAACTTTGCCTCTACCATTACAGATTCTGCATGGAGAAGCCCAGAACTCTTCGCGAAAGTCTCTTCCTGTTCCTGAACAATTAATGCATGTTTCCTCTCCCATTTCTAAACATGTTCCTTTTCCACCACATCTATCACACACTCTCGTAGGCATGTTTGTTGTGTTAAACAAATGTTAAAATATTGATCAAATTTATTCAGAATGCATGATATCTTCTATTTTAGCTTAAATTTATCCAGGGTGTACAATATCTTCTATCATAGCTCAAAATGATGTTTTCATATCAGTCATTAGTTCAGAAAACAGTGCCATATTACAATGGGTGCTTGCTTATCGATATGCGTACCTTTAGCGATATCTATTGTGTTGTTTATGTTCGGCGATGAAATCAAATGGGTTGGAAAGAAAGTGTGGAATGGAGTTAAATACTGTTTTGTCAAAGAGATTACCATAAACGTGAAGGACAGTCCAAAATCAGTGTTTGCTATCAAAAGCGAACTGAAGAAAAATGTGTCATCAAACAATCGATATATTGCTACTGATGGTAATTCTTCCCCACAGTACAAATTACCTAATGGATCATACTCTGTAGAAGGAATATCTGTATCCGTTGATGATGATAAGATCACATTAACAACAATTTTCGGATCGATGGATAATTTAAAGAAGTTTCTCAGTGACAGTTACACAGAATATTGTTCGCCTGAGAACGTTAGTGTCTTTTTCACTTCCGACAAGGATAAATGGAGCTTTCCAATTTTCAGACGACCACGTAATATGAGTGAGATCTCCAAGTCATCCAACATAAAGAAGGTCTTGGATGATATGAAGTTATTCAAGAAGAATGAAGATCATTATGCAGATGAAGGTAAACCTTACAGACGAGGATTTCTCTTCAAGGGAGCTCCGGGAACTGGTAAAACAACAACGATTGAGGTTATATCTTCAAAGTACAACATGTCCGTTTATCTCGTGAATCTTAATTCTTCTGATATGTCAGACACTGTTCTGATCAATCTGATCAGTAAAGTTCCACCTAAATCTTTGATTGTATTCGAAGAGATTGACAAACAGCTCGAAACTCTGAATGCTAATGCTCTGAGTATGGTATCTGGTGGTGGTTTGCTTAGTTCTCTTGATGGTCCCCAAAGGCTTAGCCACGGGACAGTTTTTATCATGACCGCGAACAGAGATGATTTTCTTGTTGGAGATTTTGGAAAGGGACTATTAAGAGAGGGTAGAGTGGATAAAACGTTTACATTTATCTAAATGCTTCTAAAGTTGTTTCTACTATTTAAAACTTTTAAACAGTATTACTATTCTACTGAGCATCATTACTATGACTAGTTGTCATCATTATTGTCACCATCGTTGTTACCATCGTTGTTACCACCAACAATACTTTCTTCATCATTGCCTTTATCTTCCATATTCTCATCCTGATGTTCATTGTTGATCATCTCGTCACAATGTTCGATAATTGCATCAAAATCCTCGAGACCATACTCCCCTGCAGCATCACCATAGCCAGAGTAGTCTACGACAAGTCTTAATAACTGAACGATGTTGCGAGTCAAATTGACTTTGTCATGTTCGAGAATAACGATTTTCTCATGAGCATCTTTCAACTCTTTTCCAGATGCACTTCTTTTCCTCGATATTCTTGAACGAGACTTGATCTCACCACCATGATGACTACAATGTTCTCCTTCATTCTTGACCACCTTTCGGCATTGCTGACCTACTTTTGTCGTGTCTTCTCCGCATCGAAAGATGTTTTCTTTTTCCTCATCACTCTTCGTGATATGATTACGACAATGTTCATCACCTTTGACCGCTTGATTGAGACATCGATCACCCTTCAGCGTGTCTGCTTTGCAGCGGTTCTCAGAAATAAGTCGATCTTCCTTATGTTTATAACAACTAAGTCCTTCTTCTTTGACTTTCATTCGACAGCTGTTTCCATCTTTCTTTTCAGCACCGCAGCGATATCCTTCAGAAGACATATTTAGATTGAAGTGATACGAAGCAGGAACAAGAGATACTAAAAGCAGATAATCACTTAATATTTGTTTTTATCACGAGAGATGATACCACATTCGTCACTTCGGGTCATTTTAGCTATTGTTATGATAACAACTTTGATTTACCATCTATTCAACCGATAAATAGCCGTATATCAAGAAATCAATAATGTAGCTGATAAGTATCTGGTCAGAACAATAGCAGAGAGCACAAGTTCTATCTCAACAATAAGTAATTTTTTGATCATCACATTGTGTATGATTTTTAAATTTGCGTTGGGTGAGGCATTATAGATATAATATTATGTGGTAGAATTATTATTGGCAATGACAGTACAAAATTCGATAAACATATCTTCAGCCATCTCACCTTTCATTATATTGATGGTATTGCATACTTGTTGAATATTATCAAGCGAATACCAACCTGAAGAATCTGTTCGGTCTATACTATAGTTAGGATAGTTAGCCTTAATTCTGTTAAAATGGTCATCTTTCGATCTTTGGCTCTTTACTAACTTCAATTTCACCCCAGTATAATAGCATACACCTCTACATTCTTCGTATTTGTTAAATAGATCCTCGGCTTCGAAAGAAATTTTGATTTTTCTATCATTTAATCTTACAAAGCAATTTCTTATATATTTTCGAGAGTGCATATTTAATTTCATTTCTTCATCTGGCGAAGGTCTTCCAGCTTTTGCATGGTTAGAAACTTTGTGACACCATTGGATGAAAACAGTCTCTTCAACTTCCCATTTCATTAGGTTATAACCTACACAGACCAATTGGATATTATTTTCGGTATATCCTTTTCTGGAGTCAATGCGATCTATACTGATATTATAATAATGCTTTGGGTTGATTCGTACGAGTTTCTTCGGAACATATTCTTTGACACGTGTCATTTTTATTCCTGTCTTAGCACATAAACCATTTTGTTTGTGATAAAGATTGATAATCATCTCTTTGGTAATGCTGATTTCGAGATCTTTGCGACGCGCCTTTATCTTAGGTTCGAGAGCTATAAATATTTTATTAATAAATCCATCTAACGTCGATTCCCGTTTATTTATAGCATCATGCTCACATATTCTGCAGTATGATAGCGTTCCTCGCGAAACAGATTTAAAAGGTCGAAATTCTGAAATGTCTTTTGGTATGTTACATCTAGTACATATCTGAGTTCCAGATATCGGCTTTGGATAGCTGACACTTCTGCGCATTATGTTTTCGCATTCTTTACAAATTGGAACAGCTACATTTTCTTTTAGTGTATATTCACGCAATCTTTTTCTTATTTTGCATTTAGCACATCGTTTAAATCCTTCTTTTTCTTCTTCATTTTCTGAGTGGCGTGTACAAAAATCTCCAATATTGTACACTCGAAATCCACATTTTCCTTTGCTAATTCTAGAATGTAGCTCTTCACATCGATAAAGAAAATCATCTTTCTGCTCGAATATATGCATATAGCAATAATCACTATCTTCGTGAGTACTGTTAGTACAGAGAACACTTCGATTTACAAATCCTCTACAAATAGTTTTCTTCTTGGCAGGAATTTTTTCACTCTGAGGATTTTCACAAATATCATCTGGTCTGTTGTTCTTGTGCAAATGGCACAAAATTCCCACGATTACCGTGTTTTTACATTGTTTCTTATCACGTTTCTTTCCATAGCAAAACGCAACACATCTAGTGGGTAACTCTCTAGGAATTTTCTTTGCAGGTTTCTTCTTATGATTATAACATAGATCTCCGTTGATAACCATTTGAGAGCATTGTTTACCTTTGTTTTCCCGATTTTATTAATGCCTGTGCATCTAGTAGCTAATTCTTTGGGAACTCTCTTTGTAGATTTTTTCTTATGAATATAACATAGGTTTCCGTTCATAATCTTTTGTGAGCATTGTTTACCTTTGTTCTTTCCGGTTTTATTGACACCTGTGCATCTAGTCGCCATCTGTGATATGGTTTCTCGACATTATCTGTCAAAGAACTTAATCAATTTTGAGCAAATATAAATATTCAGCTTATATGTTGAGTGAAGATATGAGCAAATTTTAAAATCAGATTAATTGTGTCAAAACTGTTGCGACATTATAGGCTATATATAGTGTCCCCAAACCTCTTCCGCAATTCTGTAGATGGAATGTCCCCTTTGAATTCTGATTATCGATCGAAACGGTTTGAGTAATACCTTGTATATCTTCAGCGTTAGGACCTTCACCAGCATTGTATCCCACAAACGCGCTTATCATCTGATCAAATGGAGCAAAAAATATTACATTAAACTCCATTAAACTATCAGGTGTTTTGCTGTTGATTCTTATGTTTTGAAACATAGGTGTTATTGTGCCAGAATTGTTCATCCCTCTATGAAGAACTTGAACTACCTTAAAACTTACATCACCCAGTGCTTCACCTGCATTATTAGCTTTACCCCAAGCATCCCCAATATTTACGATAATTGTCTCATAAGCAGCGGCAAATGGGAACAGGCCACTATCATTTCCTGGAGGTCCTTGGGGGCCTTCAGGTCCACGGTCTCCTTGTGGTCCTGCAGGTCCTTCGGAACCTCGGGATCCTCGACTTCCTCTACATCCCTTTGGTCCTGTCGGACCCGTAGGTCCTCTACAACCTGATCTTCCTGGTGGTCCCTGACAGCCATTGTTTCCTTTCTCTCCTCTGCATCCTTTTCTCCCTGGAGGTCCTTTCGGTCCAGTAGGTCCTTCGTCACACTTATCTGATGAAGGACAAGATGATCCTGATTCACTAGAGCAATCATCACGACGTTTATGTGATCTTCTCATTGTTTATCACATACAGAAAAACATTATAACTTTTAAAAAGTATTAATCCACTATAAAATCAATTAATAGATAATGCAAATAAACGTATTAATCCATTGTATAATCAATAAATAGATTAACACATAAATGTGTTAATCTATATTACATAATCAATAAATCATGCAGATAAATGTGTTAATCTATTATGTAATCAATAAATTATTTTATCCGTTACACAATCGATAAATAGATTGTGCAGGCAAAAATAATATTTCTCCTGTATCTTCAAAAATGTGGTCGCCTTTGTGGAATTGTTCACTTGTCAATGGTCCGCCGTTGATATTTAATAATCTCCAATCTTCTGCTGGTCTTAATATCTCTCCTGGGTGCATCATTGAGAACAAAAACAGTATATTCTGTTCTATTTTACTCCATTTTTCAGTCTTTTCATAGAATAAATCGAACATCGCATAAAGGCATGGGAATGAGCAATACAAATCGATTATATAGTAGCAGATATAACACTTGTTATCTATCGATTTAACGATAGGTTCTCCAACGGGATTACCAACAGGATTACCCTTAATCACATCTTTACACCATAAACATGGTGCATCAGGGAATTTACCAATATTTTCAAACATGGTATATACTTTGTGACCTCTTAAAACCATAACTATCTTCTTCCCTCTCTCTTTTACGATAAAAATATCAGAACCATCTTTCGCCACCAATTTATCACTATCTGTAGAAAATTTAGGTATTGTCCTTTTAGTTATATCTTTCATATCTAAATTTCTGTAGTCCCCGTTTATGTAGTTTTCCTGGACTTCGTTGGACTTGATTCCACGTAACAGAAAATTGTGCGACTTTATAGATGCCATTTGTCAATCAATCGGATTTATTTTGATTCATCATTTTTTGTCTTTCAGTGTTTTTGGATTATGCCTTAAGCTTTTAATGCTAGATCATACATCTAAGAGTCAGAGTGTATATCTAAAATGTTATTCTCGCTGTTGAAAGATAATGTGTAAAATCAGGATTTTAATTTCAGAAGGTATAAGCTATCAACTTTTTGGATATCGTGATATATCTATGCAGTTGAATAAAACCCAAAATAAACTGTTCCTAGCTCGATTGTTTGAATATTTGGAAAAACATAGATATCTACCGTTGTTCGAATCCCTAAAGATATTAGAGGCAATACAAGACGATATCGACGTCGATCCTTATAAGAACACCATGTTTGATACAATCAAAAATTGGTACGGTTATATCGAACAAGATGTATTTGATACGATTACGGATCGTCTGTACTCACTTGATACAGGTGTTGCAAAATCATATTGTAAAATAGGTGCGCATAATCAGGAAAATTGTCAATCTGCGGCGACACTTCTAGGGCTTAAAACGCCTGAATCACACGTAGATATAAAATATGAACTAGCACGACATAAATTATCTACATCGTGTTGCAAGCTAAATAGCAAATTTTCGAGTTTGTACTTCAATAATAGATCATTCTACTCATTTGCATTTTCAGCCGTAAATTCTGCCGAAACAGATGAAGAAAAACAGTACGCGGAGCTACTTCTATGTAAATACGTCAAAAATTCACTTAGAGAGTTGGGATTTCCATTTGTAAGTCTGAGTACTGATATTTTCATTTGGAGCCAAGATATTGATACTAATAATAGTTTTATTGATAGTGACGACAGTATCAGCGTTAATGATAGTAACAAATATTTAATCGAACTACCTTCTTGTATTAGGTTTGTTGACGCATGGCATGACGAGCTAAAATCTGCTATTGATACTTATATTGCAAGCTTATGGGGTAAATGTAGTGTTTTTTAATTAATTCCTATATTTGATGAAATTGATTTACCTGTAAAATTTCTTTTGTTCGACAAACATTCTTCATATCATGGATTACCTCAATAATCCAATCGGCGATACAACTATCTTGTCTGGATGTGAACACAACACTCATGGTTTATCGCTAGATAAGGACATTTTAACCCAGTATGAACTGGATTCGGATAATGATGATCTTTTTCTTAAGAAATTAGGAAAATGTATCTTGCATCCAGATTATCAGAGATTTGCAGGTCGTTTGTTGTTACGTAAACTCTTTGACGAAACTCCAAATACTATTGAACAATATGTTGAAAAATTATCCAAAACTTTGAATGAAGAATTTTCACAGTTTTGTTTAGCTAACTCTGAACAGATAAATGCATTACTGAAAGAAACACGACATTTATATGTTGATGGCACATGGTTAGCAATCAATACTACTTTAAAGAATTATCTCAAAAGATCTCACTACAGCGAACCTGTTCGTGAAAATCCACAACAATTGAATTTCAGACTCGCAGCGCATATGTGGATGAACAAAGGATTTGATCATGTAGCCAAGTGTTACAGAGAACTATCTGATAAACAATACACTCATTCTAGCCCAACAATGTTTAACGCTGGAACAAATAAAGCTCAATGTTCATCATGCTTCTTGATTCAAATGGATGATTCATTAGATAGGATCTACTGGGCACTTGCAGCTATGTCATCAATATCGAAAAATTCAGGAGGAATTGGGGTATCTATGGAAACAATTAGACATAGTGATATAAGCAATACAGGACCATCTCAAGGTATTCCTCCAATCCTTAAACAACTAGATCTACAGGTGCCATATGTTAATCAAGGAGGAAGAAGAAAAGGAGCAATTACATTCTATATTCAACCTCACCACATTGACTTTAGAAAATGTCTCACCATGATCGAGAAGGGAAACAAAATATTAACAGAAAGTACCCAATTAAACGAAATTCAAATGGCATCGTGGACTCCATGGCTTCTCTTCAAACGGGCAATTTCCGGAGAAATGTGGACATTTATGGATCCGAAACAGACATCGAAAATGAAGGGATTGATAGGAAAAGATTTTGAGACACAGTACTGCGAATATGAAAACATGATTGAAAAAGATCCATCTTCCTTTATACACGATCGTATTCCAGCTGAAACATTGTTGAAACAGATGGCACAGGTAGCGATGACAGCTGGTAATCCTTATATTCTTAATGCTGATTCTTCAAACATGAAAAGCAATCAACAGAACCGAGGTTATATCAAATGCTCTAATCTCTGTACAGAAATCATTGAGTATACGTCTGAGGATGAAATTGCATCTTGTAATCTTGGGGCAATCAATTTGAAGAGATTTGTCATCAAAGACGGATCTGAGATGAAATATGATTTTGATAAACTTGGAATGGCTGTGGGAAATATGGTAAGAAATCTGAATCAGGTAATTGATACAAACTACATCCCTCACACAAAACTGTTTGTTGTGAAGGAATACATTGAGAAAAGCAACAAAAGTATGAGACCACTTGGTATCGGATGTAGTGGTTTTGCTGATGCAGTCTACATGCTTGATTTAACTTTTGCCATTAAGGATGAGAAAACAGGAAAGATGGTTATAAATCCATACATTAAACGATTTAACAAATTAGTCTTTGGATGTAAATACTTTAATGCTCTGATTGCATCAGTAGCTGAAGCGATTAAATATGGACCTTATGAGTGGTTTGAAGGATCTCCTTACTCTAAGGGTAAACTGCAGTTTGATCTGTGGAAAGATGAATATGACTACATGGAAAACAACGGATTTAAACACAATGTGAGAGAACCAGAGGACGATATTCCGGCAGATCCTTCTGATTGGGAACAGAAAGTGATTATCATCACGCACAATGATACCATTGTAATCATAGAACCAACATGGGATAGCTTAAGAAATGCAATTATTCAACATGGAGTCCGGAACTCTTTATTGTTAGCGTTGATGCCGACTGCAAGTACATCTCAACACTGCGATGGAAACACAGAATCATTTGAGGCACCCACATCAAATTTATATGCACGTAAATTGATTACTGGAACCTATTCTATCCTTAATCCGCACATGGTAAAAGATCTTGAAGCTATTGGTGCATGGAATGAGAAAACATTAGAATTACTGAAAATTAACAATGGTTCTATCACTATGATAACAAAGTTCATCAATGCAAATAGACAACATTACAAACAATTTCATGACTATAAACGACTTGAATATTTGAGATGTAAATATTTGACTATGTTCGAGATACCTCAGAAAATTATGCTCACTCTCCATGCTGACAGAAGCAGATATATTGATCAGTCTGCAAGTTTTAACATCTACTTCAGAGATACAACTCCTGAGAAATTGGTTATGATGTGGATTTATGCATATGATCTCGGATGTAAGACAATTCAATATTACCTTCGCCAGGAAGCATCAAGTGAAAGTACCAAATATACTGTTAATCAACGCAGTATCAAAGCTATTAATGAGTTATCCAAGGAATGTCTAGCATGTAGTTAGCTCACATCTGATGCTATGGTTAAATAGTTTAAAAGCCAATTATACTCTAATTGATTCTATGCAATCAATATCTTTCGGTTATGATAAATTATCTTATTTCGTTAAACACAATGATAAAATATGGATGTCGTACCAGCGTTTTCAATCATCCAACAGATGGAGGAACCTGTTTAACGACTTCAGATCCAAAAAATATCTGCAATGGATGTAGAGATAAATTCAAATACGAATATCAATTTCCTGCAGATCACTGTGTACTACTTCTAACTTGTGCCAAACAAACACTTCAACAATTGTTGAAGATACCATATGATACGATAAATTGGTCATCACATAAACTCGTTATTTTCAGAACCGCAATAGATGCTAAATTGGCAGCTGAAATGTTGAAATCAAGGCTGTTATGTGATTGTGACGGTTCTGTCAAACATATAATAGTTCATTATGATAATCGTAGTAAATCGATGGTGCTAGGAAGACGAAAATCGTCAAATCAATGTAGGCTTTGCTATAATGTAGGAAATAAACGTTGTATTGGTAAATATTGTGTCAAATGCTGTATGTATAATTCATTTGACTTCTGTGTTGAGCATACACAACAGAACGATATTATTTCTAGCAGATGTTTAGGCGCTGTGTTCAATGAGAAGAATAATTGTGCACGTGTTTTTAATTCTATGTTTTTCTGTGGTAAATGCAATTCTAAATTCGTGTCCCAGAAAAGTTACATCTATCCTGCTGACAGATGTGTTTATGTTAACAAACATCTAGACATCGACAAAATTCCTCGTCATCAACTATTAATTATAAAGTCTCCCACTGGATATATCTGCGCATTTAAGACGAAAGATATTGCAAACAGAATAGCTGAGAAAAATAAGTCAAAATTGTTGACCACTGTGAAATCGATCGAAGTATATTTTTGCGACGATTTTTCACGTATGAGGTGTAATTTTATTTTCAAAGATGTTATCGACTATTATAATGATCAACTCAAAATTCTGATGAAAGATACAAACAGAGATGTCCAGAGAATGCTATGTGATAGTACAACGCACGACATATTTAACATCGCGGTAGATAGTACTTCATTGAAAACACCTGTTAATAGCGATACTCCAAAATCATTGCGTTCACCAAGATCCTCAATAAATACAGATCAAAGTCTCAACTTTGATCTCTTAGAAATTTTCATGTTGGATGATAATAATTACTGATACAATGGAAATCCTTCTTTTCATAATTTATCTTGGTTATTCCGCACAAATTACCTCATTTTAAAAACGAAATAATCCAATATGCACGATCTTGCTAATCTGCATTTAGATATAGATTCTTCATGATATGTAAATGGATAATATTAAAGAATGTGTCCAGCTCCTCGCAAGATTTAACAATAGATCAGTTAACTCTTTAGATCCTCAAATGAAAAAGTGTGTTGATGATCTCAAAATATACAGATCACAGAATCCACAGATATACTCTCGTATCATAAATCAACATCATAGACCTGTAAATTTACAACCCGGAACTGTAGGAGTTGCTCTGTTTGGTTGCGAACAGAGTTTTTATGGAAATATAGAAGATGATAGATGTTCTTGTTTATGCCTTCAAGATACATGCAGTAAACAAGTATGGATACTTTCTAGAAAGAAATTACAAAAATTAAACGAATCTTCAGATCCATTTGCCTACCTATATGTCCCTAGGAATTTTAGAATGGTAGACAAATTTGAAGAAATTTTGAGGAAAGCTGGAATAAAAGAAGTATGCTTATTAGATACTAGTTATTCTAAACATACTGTGTTAGAAACAATAAAATTTGATAAGAAAAAAGATATTGACGTCGCAGTAAACGATAACGATGATGAATCGAATGAAGACGAAGAGGTCAAGTCAAACAAAAACTGGATATGGTGGATAATAATTTTTGTGATACTGATTGTAGCTGTCGCGTATTGGATAAATTTTGGATCTTCCAAAAAGGTACTTTTAGAGAGATCCAACATTTTACTTGGTAGACTAAGATCTAATTCTCATGTATAATTGTTTGTAGCTACACTATACATAGGCGATATCAGAAAAATATGAATGTGCCCTCTAATATAAATAACAATTTTTAAAACCATTATTCTTCATCTATCTCTGGTGCTTCTTCTTCTGATTCAGATTCTATATTTTCAGTACCTTGATCTTCATCAATAGAATCATCTGTTAAGTCATCTTCGAGATATGCTTCTACGTTGTCATCAGGTTTGATTCTTAATGATCTTACATCTCGAGCGCTATTTTTCATCTGTTGTGCTAATTGATCTCTTTCAGCAGCATCTTCCTTTGACAGCATAATTCTCTGTCTACCTAGCCCTATTTTATCTATGATAAGGCCAGGACGATCTTTGATTCGTTTATTGAATGTTTCGATATTAACCCTCACTCCAGATTCGTATTCTTCTATAGTTTCATGAGGTGCTAGAACACCTAAGGGTACTTTCGATGCTATGCTACCTTTATATAGTACTCCGGCAGGAAGTACATTCGGATTCTCTAATGACGTACGACAGCAAATTCTCATCAACCCAAGCATATTCATTGCTTTTTCTTTGGTAACACCGGTAGGACTTTTCATTGCGAGATACATATTGTACTTCATCTTGTTACCACCTAAAGTAGTAAAGGCTGTTTGTCCTATCGTATATCCTTCTTTGAACCTGACAAATACATCATAGAAATGACCGTACATACCCAGATATGCAAGTGCTGTATGTGGTTTCATCGCCTTTCCAACTGTATTCATAAATTCAGCATACAACTCTTCATCGAACCCGAGCGATTCAAATGCTTTGCGCGGAGTGTATCCATTTTCTTCAACTAGTGATCGATATTCTTCATATTTGACATCTTCGATGTCAAATATTTCAAATGTATCTGAAATAGATGGACCTTTAGTATTTTCATCTGGTATGTCTATTTGTCTAAAATTATATCGATCTAGCACATCAGTTATGAGTTTCACATCAATTGGTGCATTCGTTCCTCTCTGCGATATCTTTGATGGAAATGTTGCTGAAGTTATCATACGTCTAAATATTTCATATCCTTTCCATCCCAATAGAGATAGATGAAACGCATGAATGGTGCTAATGATTTTATTTAAGTCTTCATAGATATCCAGACGATCTGATAGACCAAGTAGATTAAAGATATCTTCAGTTGTTAACTGGATTCTAGCTTGATGTTTTTCTATGATGTCGAATGTGATTGTTTGTTCTTCCGACATTTTCTCTTCATCATCTCCTGATAATTCTAGCACATCCTTTATGTATGGCTGTTCAAGCTGAGTTCTTCTCATCATGAGATAAAGAAAGTAAAGCCATTGAAGATACTTATTCTCAATGAGTTGCATATTATTAGATATTGCGGATATGTCACCGAGATAAAAGAGAATAGATTGTTTATCATCGTTACTTTCATTCTCCAAACGTTTCATTGTAAATTCGATATTTGATTTCTTCATCCTATTGAATGCATCAATAGAATTGAAGTTTCCACTGATAAGATCTAAGTATAATCTATATTTATTTGCTATCAATGTTCCACATGATTTACATCTTATCGGTGATACCAATCTCGATTCTTCGCTGAAGACGGGCGCAGTTGCTATTGCTTGTAGTCGTTTCTCTTCAATCTCCTTTATTTCTCTCTCAGTTTCAGCTTCAATTTTTGATTCTTCTTCTTTTCTCTTCTTTAATGCTTCTTTTGCAATCCGAGCCTTTTCCGCAATCGCTATCTTTTCTTTCTCACGCTGTTCACGCGTCGTGAGAGTGCGTGACGCAGCTCTTCTTTCTCTACTTTTTCTGGTTCTTGATGACCTCATTGTAAATGACGCTTTAAGTCCAAGGATACTTTAAAGTGTAAAATATAAACATGGAATCATCAATTCTGTCTATATTACAAATGAAGCAGTGATTCTATTGATATTACAAATGACATTGACATCCGATATACAATATATCGTTGACGCAGTAAACTCGTTTGATAAATTGATCTTATATGCACCCACAGGATCAGGAAAATCAACTATTCTCCCAGACGCATTGGCAAATAAGTCAGAATCCGTGTGGATAGCGATAGATACTCATGATAGCATTATAGAATCTATTGTTAACCACGCGAGAAAAACGGCAACATCTAAATTGGTACATATTACAGATCCTATATCCACAGTAGTGCCTGGAACAGTTATATATTCCAACAGAGAGACACTAGCAAGAAGTTTGAACACAATTAAAGATAGAATAGATATCGTTATATTAGATGATGCCCACATTAACAGCGTAGATGGATTAGCGATAGTGAATACAATAGTAAATAGTGTTGAGACTCACGAATTCCACATTCCAAAATTAATACTGATGTCAGCCGAAAAGATGGCAGCTCCATATGAAGACTTTGTGGTATTAAATCTGAACGAGAAAGGATTGAAATATAGCATCGACGTTAGATATCACGGAAATGTTGAATCAAATGAAGAAATTGTTTCTGTTATAGTTCGATATTCTAGTTCACCTGTTTTTGTACCAGGTAAGCATTTTCTACTGTTCGTAGATGATATGACTAAATATGACAAATTACTTAGAGATAAAAACATCAGGACACTTGTGGTTAGATCTATTGAGAAAGATCTCGCTACTTTAACATATCGAAGCACTGTGATTATAGCGGGATCTGAATTATCAAGTGCAATTACAATACCTGGCGTTTCAGTTGTTTTTGATCTACTCGTGAAAAAAGTAAATTTGAAATCCATATTTGATACAGATCTTCCGGCTAGTTTTGTGAATTCTTACATCACAAAAGCTGAGGCGAATCAGAGAAAAGGCAGAACAGGAAGAACTAACAACGGTATTTGTTATAGATTTTGTACAGAGAAGTTCTTTTCAGATTTGCTGGACCATGAAGAATCATATTTAGAGCCGACACTATTGTCGTGTTCTAAACTGATAGACTATAGTCTTGATCCCTCTGTTGTCTATGATCGAGATTTAACGGATATGATAGATTCCACAATGCAGCTAGGACTTACAAAAGCAGACGCAACGATAACTACACCCATATATCATTCTATCACAGATTCGAAATTGTCTGTTGAGTCAGGTTTAGTTTTATACTATTTGTTTACCACGGACAGTGTAAGAATTAAGAAACGCACTGCGCTATTCATGATATCATGCATAGAAACACTGACTAAACCTAGAGCTTATTATCGTTATCCCTCTAGAGGGGACATTTCTGTTCGAGATTATGTTACTTTGGCTGATAAATACAGGCGAGAGATGTATCGTAAGTATGGAGACATTGATGACTTCTATACAATATCAAACATACTTCGAGATAAATCAAAACGACGTTTGACAGAGAGATCAAAAGATCTGTTGGCACTTGGCCCATCTGCTGACGTGGTTACACTAGTTTCTATCAGAGATACAAGAATAAGAGCAATATATGAAACATATGATTATCTAACTCGCATCTATGGCGTTAGTTCGAGTATTCCATCCAAGTTCGATGCTATAACAGTGCAAGCGGTTAGAGATAGCTATGCACATGTTGGTACTTTGAATCATCATACAAAAGTTGAAGTTGCTACGCTAGTGAGTAAAGATGATATCACTCCGGAATGGAGGAATGACAAAAATAATTTTTATATGTCAAAATTTTCAATCACTAGAGTTAGTGTGAATAGACCTAAAATTATCGTGATTTTATCACATACTAATAGTACGATAGATAATGTGCTCGTATAATTATTCGCGATAGTTCAAATGGACAATGAAACCATCATCTATGCTGGAATAGCAGTCATATTTTTCATACTGATAATTGCTGCTGTCGGCACCATTATATTTTTCGGGTCACGACCTCAAACTGGCACTCCTTGCAACACAAACAGCGATTGTGATAATGATCATGTATGCAATCAGAATCAGTGTCGAGTCGCTACAGGAGGTAACTGCAATAAGAACTCTGATTGTATTGTCGGAGATTTATGCATGAATAGCATATGCATGCGTACAGATCCACCAAACAGCTAACTCAGTGAGTTTTAAAGCGATTAAATTTCTGGTAATCCCCAAATCGTTACACCTGGTGATTGTCCATGCATGGCAGACATGCCAAAGGAACCGTACGAGTTTCCTATTAATTGTTTCTCTTTCATAATAACAAGATTTAACCTTCTCGGTAGTTCAGGATTTTCCATAATGATATTCAACCATCTTACTACGTCAGAATTGATCCAACTTCCAGACAAAGGCAGTTTGTAATAAGTTTCATTGCCCGGGTTTCCTCCTCGTCCTGTGGGTGCTATTGGAATGTCATCATTGTATTGGACCCAGTTCTTCATTGTGGTCTCCACGTTCAGAAAATACTTCAACAAATTATTTATGACATATCCTTCTCCTCTGTCAGGTTTTCCCAAAAATACCCTTATTACCTCTTCCTCTTTAAAAGTATTCAGATTATCAAGCGAGAATGGGTCCTGCTCGTTTGAGCATTCACAGCACCATTCTGCATTTCTGTTATTGTTCTTCAGACTTAAATACTGTTGTATTAGGTTATTTTTGTGTGTTTGTATTGGATTTTCCTTTAACGCTATTATCATCCTCCTTAGTTCATCAACGGTGTATCCAGAAAGCCTGAGAATCGTTGTTTCTATTGCTCTCCATTCGACCCGTGCTTCTTCTTCCAGAGTGAAATTGAACACACTACTTGCATTGTTTAGGATATTTATCATTGCGTGAAATGTGTTCATACTTCCAATATTATCCGGCACACTTTCATTCTGTGGCCAATCCGTACTAACCAAATCAAACCTTATTGTGTTGTCGTCGAGATTTTTCATAATCTTCTTATATCTGTTGGTGTTCATGAGTGTAAAGAGAATAGCATTATTTGGAATTAGCGACTCGTAGGAAAAATCTAACGGAATAAATCTAGATAAACTATCTAGATCTTTTGATAAATCAGATTCAATTTCGATTGCTACCAAAGGGCCTCTATACATCGCAATTTTTCTCACTGGATTGGACGAAAGAACCGTTGGAATTCCAACACTGAAGATATTAGCGTCGTCACTTAAAAACATTTTCGTAGTGCTACATTCGTTTGGAAGTGAACTTCCATATGCAATATTTCCGAAAGCTTTCCAATTTATATATCTAGTTCCAGAATATGTAACAAAATAAATCACTGATTCTTTTCGTAATGTGCAAGCAATTTCTTCGCCGTAAGATAGTGGTACGGTGAAGCAAAATGAATCTCTCGATATTGTACCACTATCACTCTCATCTTTCCATCTATTAGCAAACATGATATTTTCTATTGCTATACCTTGTTTACAGACAGCATCTAGAAAAGTGTAAAAATTATCTTTATTTTCATATTTACATTCGAAGGAGTTAAAGAGAGGGTCTGCAGTGTTGTATACCTTCTGGATAATGTCTAGCCACTTTGTCGACTGATCGTCGTTTTTCTGTTCAATATTCATGAATATTTTAAAAGAGGCTAAAGACTTTCTGTATTTCTCAGAAATCTATCAATTACGTTGCAATGCATCGTCACTTTATTGACAAGACTAGCGACAGTCTCGGGTGGTGCGGGACAACTAAATCTACTTATGATTTCCATCAACCCACAATATTCTAATGGTTCGAACATCTTGATCCATGGAATCTTTAAATTACTATTTAATATTTCATCTCTGAACTCTTTCCACATCATCATTGAAATAATCAAAGAATAGAAGTCATATTGTGGTCCAAAAATACCAGAATCTTTGGTTTTCAATCTAGCAAATTCGACATTATCATTAATTCTGAATGCCAAAATACTTTTGTTTCTCTCTGTTTTAATATCCACCTTACTAACCGGGAAACAGAGACAATCTGAACTACTTGCATCATATGCATTACTCATATATCTAATATTATTTGTGTTTATCGCCGAACTGCTATGATCAACCAGACAAATAGCATAGCATGATCTTTTTGCGGAATTTCCGCGTTTAATACTGACATCAGACGATCTTTCACATAGATGCAGATTATTAATATGTGGTGTACCCCAGGAAAATCCATACCTTCCTAATTCTCTAAAAGTTAGAGCTATCTGTATCATGATATTTTTCACATTAATTTTATCAAGTCTAACGTCACAAAATGGTATTGTTTTTTCTGTAATTTTATAACCATAGTTACCACATATATAGGCATAGTAGATCTTTCTTGCAGTATTTAGTCTAGCATCGGATAAAATCTTTTCAATCAACCAGCCGATAACAACTTCTAGGGTAAAGTAATCAACAAACCTAATTTTGTTATATCGGTGGTTTAAATTTTCATTGCATCTCGAGAGGTTATTACTTACCGAAGTTGTATGATATTCACTTACTACCTGTTCTCCTATGAGTGATCTATAGATCACGATATTTGTCTGGTTGACTGGTTCACCAAAATTTTCGAATTTACCAAAAGGAATTAAGCTTTTCATCATCTCACACCCTCTACATAAAAAGAAAACATTAGATCCATCGTTTATTCCATCGGCATAATGGCTTGTTTGATGATGTGTAAAGTTTGTCCCATTTTGGGATGAACACAAC
>SDBS01002347.1_pt1 | contig 18977 bp, 16 predicted proteins | sample 2277091 | NCBI WGS metagenome assembly SDBS01 (sample SAMN10404972, study PRJNA504765) | marine sediment metagenome | isolation source: marine sediment core GS10_PC15, 163 cmbsf | place: Arctic Ocean: Southern Knipovich Ridge | collected 2010 | reverse complement strand
CATTTTTTTGCGGGCTTTTTTTAGTTCTTTTTCTAATGCTTTTTCGCTGTCCTCGTCCGGCGCCACTAAAATCCCTAATTTATCACCCTCTGTCCAGAAAATTGCAGAACTGCCATCATCAGTTATCCAATTAAGCCTGTCTATTTTGTCTCTGTCTCCGGGCGTTGTTGCCAGCTCCAGACCCTTCTTAGCTTTTTTTGCCTCAGAAGAACTATCATAAGTTATTGTTAACAAATAACTCTTTTCGGAAATTTCACATTTTTCACCTTCAAGCGGTTTTTCCCCGCCAGCTATTCTAAATTTCTCCAAAGTAAGAGGAGTAAAAGGGTCGCACTTTTCTCCGAGAATCACCCTGACAAGAATCCAGCCCAAAATAACAGCTGCTGCCAAAGCCACAACAATGCCGATAGGGATTAGAATAACTTTTAATTTATGTGTCATAAAATTACATGCAAATAGGCCACCAGTTGCAGGGCTTTTTTTCAGCAAAAATAGAGTTTGAAATTTCTGATTCTTCGTAGTCATCAGGAGCGTCAGTTAAGAAACCAGGATCCATTTCCTGGTATTTTTTCTCTGTGGTGTAAAAAATCAAGCCCTGAACATCTAAATAACCTGTTTCTTCGGGGACAACCTTTGAATAAACATAAACTTTTGAGCCTGGCGGCATTACAATAAATTTACCATCGGTTAACTCTATTTCAAAGCTTCCGATTAAAGAAGAAAATCCACCTTCCCATTCAAGGCTTATAGTATATTCTTTCTCATCAAGGTCAAAATCATCGGGGTATAAAATTCCAGCAGCTAAAACTACTTGATCGTCTGAATTATTCTCAATTTCTAATCTTACTTCAATTGGTTCTCCCTCAGTCGCTTTTAGAACCTTTCCTGCTGTACTACCTTGAATTTCAAGCCTTACATCAAGATCAGCATCTTTAATTTCCATCTGAGTGGTCATAGAATCCTCCACTTCATCATAAGCATCATCATATTCTTCTTTGTAACTAATCTGGTCTTCGTAAATTTTCTCAATCGTTTCCTCGTCTTCCACTTCCTGAAACTCTTCTGATATTAATTTAATACATAAATTTTCTGAAGTGCAAACTCCTTCTGGACAATCGTAATCATAAACACATTCATCAACAGGTATGCCCCCGCCACCAGGAACTTGAACAACAAAAATCTCCAGGGCATTTTTTAATTCTGACAAAGAAGGCGCTTTTTCGTAATCTAATATCTGAACAAGAATGAAATATTCGCGAACAGCCAAAAGGATAATTCCCCCATCTATCTGTACATCCTCGTTATAAAGTTTAAAGCTAACAGCTGCGGCTTGATATCCTTTTACATCAACTGACTGGGGAGCTCCCCAGTCAACACTCTCAAACCATGCCTGATAATACGCTTCCAGTTCAGAAGCCGTATCTCTTTCTACTTCTTTGGCAGTTTCTTCATCCTTTGCCTGCCAGAATAGTACGGTAATAAGCGTCTGTTCGTTTTCGTAAGAAGCTAAAAAGCCCGCAGGAATATCTTCGCTTGGCGGCTCTTCTTGGACTAAATCTAAAGGAACGCCGTTCAAGGTGTCAGGAAAATCAACATCCAGCTCTAACCCATTTTCCGGAATAATCTCAACAAGAACTTCCAGGGCTCTTTTCATTTCTGCTATTGATGGTCTTGCTTCAACTTTCATCACTGAGATGGCAATCACGTATTCTCCTACAGCTACCGACATCAGCCCTCCGTTCAGGTAATCTGTATCAATATAAGCTGTGTAATCAATGCTTATAGCTCGATATCCCTTTACATCAACGTTTTGGGGAGTTCCCCAGTCAACACTGTCAAACATTTCAGAATAGTCAGATTTCATATCTGAAATTAGCCCTTGGCTTATTCTTCGGGCAGATTCTTCGTCTTCCAACCGCCAAAACAACACTACAATTTCTTTACTCCAATCCTCGGCTAAATAATCAACCCAATATGCCTCTGTAATTTCAGTATAGGAAAATTGTTCTTCTGTTTCTTCTATGATTTCATACAATGGAAGCCCGTCTAAAGTATCAGGGAAAATACCTGGTGATAAAGCAACAGCAGATGAAGAAAAAACAAAAGCCAGCATACTGGCTATTACAATACTTAAAACAAATAATTTTGGTTTTTTAAAACCCATTACGTTATTCTACAACTTTTTGATAATCCGGTAAACAAAACCTGTGGAAAACTAATCTAACCTATTATTGCCCGCTCAGCTTTTCCTTGGCAGCCGCATCTCTTCCTTTCTGGAATATTTTCTATAACAGCTGACACTAATTTTTTTAACTTAGCATTATTCTTTTTAAAGTTTGTCAGCACTTCTTCGATTGAAACAGGACTCACCTTTTTCTTGGCATAAATTCCCACGTCATAATCTGTTACCAAAGAAATATTCAAATAACAAATACCAAGCTCTGAAGATAAAGCTACTTCTGGATACTGGGTCATATTAACCAAATCCCAACCCATTTTAGAAAACCAAACGCTTTCAGCCAGAGTTGAAAATCTCGGGCCCTCAATCACCACTACAGTACCCTTGGGATGTGTTTTAAGTTTTAATTTTTTGGCTTGCTCTATGGCAATTTTTCTTAGTTCTTGGCAATAAGGATAAGCCATTTCTATATGAGCCACCTTTGGCCCCCTGAAAAAAGTGTCTTCTCTTTCTCTGAGAGTTCTATCAACAAATTGGTCGCAAATCACAAAGTCACCTGGTTTAATCTTTGCTTTCAATGATCCCACTGCTGTGGGAGCAATTATTCTTTCAACGCCTAATTTTTTCATTGCAGCAATATTAGCTTTATAAGGAATTCGGTGAGGTGGAAGCTGGTGTTTTTTTCCGTGACGCGGCAAAAAAGCAACTTTTTTTCCAAATAAATTACCGATTGTGATTTTGTCGCTGGGCTTGCCAAATTTTGTCTTAACTTCAACTTCTTTGGTTCTTTGCTCAAAGAACTTATAAAACCCACTCCCGCCAATTATGCCTATTTTGATTTGTTTTCTTGCCATAAATACTATGATTGATACTTCGCCAAAGATCTTATTTTATATCCTTTTAATTTTTTTCGGCCGTTTAAAAAAGTTAATTCAATCAAAAAATCTACGCTAATAATTTTACCCTTGAGCTTTTTAACTAAATCTATGGCAGCTTCCATTGTGCCGCCGGTAGCTAAAAGATCGTCAACTAAAAGAACTTTCTCGCCCGGCAGAATAGTATCTTTGTGCATCTCAATAGTGTTGCTTCCATATTCAAGAGCATATTTTTTGGAAACTTTTTTTGATGGAAGTTTTCCTTTTTTTCTAACAATAGCCACCCCTGATTTTAATTTATAAGCCAAAGCTGAGGCAAATATAAAGCCCCGGGCGTCAATGCCGATAATTTTGTCAATCTTTATGCCCAAATAGGGCTTTGCCATTGCGTCAATAATTTTTCTAAACGCCTTGCTGTCTTCAATTAAAGGAGTAATATCTTTGAAATTCACTCCTTTTTTTGGCCAATCAGGAATTTCCCTAATTTTTGATTTAATAAATTCTTCCATAAACTCTTTTATTTTACCATAACAAAAATCCCAAGGAAACACCCTGAGATTTTTATTGTTTGATTTTTAGTCTTCTTCTTAAAACCTTTTTCTATCAAATTTCTTGCGATCGCCAGAGAACTTTTTGAAAGGCTTATCTGCCATTGGCTTAGCCTCATCTACTATGAGGGTCCTTCCATCTAATTCTTTTCCATTAAGCATTTCTATTGCCTTTTTTGCTTCTTCTTCTGAAGACATCTCTACGAATGCAAATCCCTTTGACCTGCCGGAGAATTTGTCTATTATGATTGAAACAGAATCTACTTTTCCTGCCTCAGCAAACAAATCTTTTAAAGCGTCTTCAGTGGTGTCAAAAGAAAGACTTCCTACATAAACTTTATTTGTCATCTTTTTTTTGAAAAAATTTTTATTAAACCGACCTACTTCTAAGTTCTCACGGATAAGAGCAAGATTTAGATAGCACGACATTCTTTCTTGTAAAAAGAAAAGTTGCTTTAAGTATACACACAGCATTTATTTTGTCAACCTGCAGATTAAAATAAAAAAGGTTTGCAGTAAACTACAAACCTTTTTCCGGCAACAAACGATAAGCTTTCTTTTGATTGTTTTTTCAGCTCCTCTTTAGAAGACAAATGAACCTTTAGCTCCTTCTATAAGAGCTCATTCTTATTAATGCTTATCAAATTGGCCAGATTGTAATCTTTAAAAGAACAATTGTGAGAGGGGGCCTATCGGTGGATCTGATGCCATCTGTACGCTGATACAAACACATAAGTCGATAGGAAAGGATATGAGAAGAGGTAAATATCCCGCCCCCCGCTCACATTGGATAAATAAGCTTCTGATGAAGCTTACCTGGAGAATTTTAATATTAATAAAGTTAACGAACTTTGTCAAATTAGTTATTCTAATAAAAAAATCCTGCAAAAAAGTAAAAAAAGAGCAAAGGAGGAAAGGGGGTTTTGCCTCATAGAGCATGTCTCATAGAGCATGTAAGGTCATTAAAAAAACGTTTTGAATATAATCCCACCGTGAGATTATATTTTGGGTTAACAGGTGAAAAGACCCCCCCTCCCTCTACTTTAATCTTATTAAAATATACAAGAATTGTCAAAGGAAAAAATAGATCTCAACTGCCCGAATGAATTACCGGTTAGTTTCCACTAACCCGCCCAATAACTGTTAGCAAATAAAATGGTGTATAGGGCTAAAAGAAGAATAGAAACAAAAATCCAAGCTTGTTGTAAATATTGATTTTTTATTGAGGCCAATAAAATGTAGGCAGGAAACAGAACTAAAATATATCGTCCTATGCTCATAAAAGTCCCGGTACTCAATGCGACAACAATTACTGCTAACATATAAAGGCCGTAAGAAGTTCGTAATCTTTTAAAGACAAAATAAATAATTATTAAAATGAATAATATAAAGAATGCATCGAGTAAGAAGTTAACAATCGCTGAGTTGCTGAAAAAATCAAAGTGTTCCTTTTGAATAGAAAACGCCCGCCCCCAATTTTTTTGGATCTCAAGGAATAAAAAGAAATTCCCAAATTTGAAATAGTGATATAAGAAGAAACTAAAAGTACCTAATGGAACAAGAAAGATGGGCAAAATTTGGAGACTAAAAACAGATTTTAGCTTAAAATTATGATTTTTAAGATATTCCCAAATGAGCGGAATAAAAAGCAATATGCCAGTAATTCTAGTTAATGAGGCCAACAAACCAAAAATTCCAGCATATACGAATTTCTTTTTTAATCCATAATAAAAAGCGGCTAAAGAAACAAAAAGAAATAAAGATTCCGTGTAAACTGCGTTGAGGAAAAAGGCCGTAGGAAAAATAAGTAAAAAAATAATCGGAGAATAAGGATTAATTTCTTGGTGAAATTCTTTAACCAATTTAAAGAAATAAAAAAGCGCAAGCAATAGAAAAAAAACACTTAAAATCCAGCCGGCTAAAATAAAATTTCCAGTTGTTAGAAAGGATGTTATTTTAATCAAGAAGGGGTATAAAGGAAAAAAAACAACATTATGAAGTCCCCATTCATTTTGTTCTAAATAATATCCGTTCTCGGCAATATCTAAGTACCATAGTGAGTCCCATCTGTTATGAGTGGATGTTAAATCCCATTTTTGCTCTTGAAAAAATTCATTAGGATTAATCCAATTATAAGCCGTATCTTCTTTCAAATTAAACCTATTAAGAGAGAAGAGAGCGAAAACATTAATTATTAAAAGCCACAAAAAGAAAATAATAATTATTTTTTTAAATACTGAATTTATTCTTTGGTCCTTTTCAATCATAAATCCTTTTTATTAAATTTAATCTTATTTTAAAAACCTCAAAAAGCATTTTTATCATTCCTTTTAATTCAACCTTACTTTCAAAGCTATTTATCCATCGGACAGGAATCTCTTTAATCTTATAACCAGCTTTTTTGCATAGAACCAAGACTTCAACGTCAAAAGCCCAGCCAGTAATAGTTAATTTAGGAAAAATATCTTCAACAACTCTTTTATTAAATCCTTTAAATCCGCACTGAGTGTCCCAAATCCCCCAGAGACCGCAGATTGTTTGGACAATTAAATTAAAAATGTTCCCCAATAGTCTTCTAAACCAGGATTGGGAAACGGCAACAACCGCTTTTTGCACATCTCGAGAACCGATAACAACGTCGTACCCTTGTTTGAAATAGGGCCACATTTTTTTAACCTGCTCAATAGAAGTTGAGTTATCAGCGTCGGTAAATAATCTATATTGCCCCTTGGCCTGTAACATTCCTTGCTTGACAACATAACCCTTGCCTTTATTTTCTTTATTATCAATCAATCTTAGATTAACGATTCTAGACTTTAAAGTTTCTAAAACTTCGATTGTTTTGTCTTTTGAACCATCATTAACTACAATAATTTCGTAATTATAGTTTTGTTTCCTCAAATATTTATCAATATCAATCAAGATTTTCTTTATCCTAAATTCCTCATTATAGGCAGGGATAATAACTGAAAGATAAACTTCTCTTGTCATTAAATTATTTACATTAGTGTTATTTTTGAAAAACAAAAAATTTATAACTAAATTATGCCGATAACTCTGTTTTGAAAATTAAATATAATTTTGAATTTATTAATTATTTTATCATTATACCATAAATAAAACTGAAAAAGGGAGCTATCAGCCCTTTAAAAATAACTCCCAAGTGAAAAAATATGCCTGGTGAAGATTTTTCTCCACCAGGCCTAATTTATCTTTTGTTACGTTCCGCTAGGTAAATCCACTGAAGAATCCGTTCATTCTTCCTCCTTTCCATTTAACAACTACGGAATAATAGAACATTTTACAGAACGTCGTAACTATGCGTAACTATTTAAAAAAGAGCAAAAAAGGGAAAGAGAACCTTACATTGCAATGGTCGAAAACCGAGTTCTATCACTATAATCTCACCGAGAAACTATAGTAGTATTAACAGGTGAAAAGATTCCCTTTCCCCATATGCTTTAACATTATTAAAATATACAAGATTTGTCAAAGGAAAAAATAGAGCTGACCTTTTTTATTAGTATTAATCTTTAAGATTTACTGTGCCATACACCCATTCTCCAGGGTTAGGACCATAAAGACAACTCGGTCTTAAAACATCATCTATTTCGCTTTTCCAGGTTAGTGGCCTTCCTCCATAATCGTAGCTCCAAATTATCTTCTCTAATTCTCCCCCTTTGTCAAACTGACAACCGCCAACTGTGGGCTGAGGACAAAAATATTCTGAATAGAAATGCCCTTCTTCAGTACAATAATCTGCTGACCAAAAAGGTCCAATAAAATCCACGCAAGCGCTATCTAATTCAATACTATCACAACTCCCGCCAATAATTTCTTCTTCCTCCTCTTCTTCTTCTATATCTTTACAGCTAGCTCCAATAAGAATTAAACTAGTTAAAATTAAAATTGAGAGGATAAATTTTGATTTGGCCATATTTTTTACTTTTATTTTATTATTATATAAATTTTAATATTCTATTAATTCCGGCTTCTATTTTTATTATACCTCTTCGCTCCGCCCAGAGCAAACCCATCACTACCCCGCTAAGCGGGGTGTGAGGACAAGCCCCAACAAAAAACCCCCGCTAAGCAGGGGAAATCAGCTCCCCCTATGCGACGCATTCAGAACTTTTGATTGGGTAGGAATAAGAGAAGAATTAAGTAAATTAAGCTTTGTATAAAAGAAAAAGCCCCCTATTTATTTTAGAGGGCTTTGATGGAGCTAAATTATAAAACCCCAGATGAACATAATTCCGAGACCTGCCATAGCTGCAGGAATATCCAGTACAAGTCTTCTGTCTGGAAGAAAGGGTCTCATAAATGCAGCAAATCCTGCAATGCAGATCAAAAATCGTAGGAACTCGGGCTTTTCTCCCATATTGATCCAACACACGATCGCTATTAAACCCGCAGCCTGTAGAAGAATGCAGATTACTGCGAGAATCCGAGTAAGCTTCATGTTTTTCTCCTTATTCAAATAGTTATTTAATTGTTAAGAACTGACCCTATCATATACCTTAATTATATGTTTGTCAAGGTTTTGGAAAGAAAAAAGAGCTATTAAGCTCTTTCCGGCGATAGGACTCGAACTTCTTTAAAAACCGATGAAGTCGCGAATTTCTGTAATAGAGATGGCTATAACTTTTCCTTCAGAATCAATTGTATTTAACCCTAATAATTCCCCGTTAATGTTGAATAACGAGCTTCCATTAAGAATAGTTTTTTCAAAGATATTGGTGTGAATATAATTTTGGGTAAAAAATTTAATAATCCCCTGATTAACCATCCAGCCCTCATTCGGGGACTGGATCATTCCAAGCAGGAAAACTCTTTCTCCTAATCTTAATTTTTTGTAATCAACAAAACCAACAGTAGATAAACCATCTGCTTCAATTTTTATTAAAGCTAAATTCTTTTCTAAATCTCTTTTTAAAACTTGAGCTTTTAGGATTTTGCCGTCAACAAAAAAAGTGAACTCGCCCCCCTTGGGAACAAGTTCTGCCAAAGTAATTATTAAACCATCTGAAGTAACAATAAAGCCAGAGCCTATTATTATTTCTCCTTTCTTTGTTTTTGCTGTTATTCCCACCACTGCTTCTTCAACTTTCTCAACAGCGTCCTGAAGAGCAACATTTTCCTGAACAGTAATTTCATTTTTTTCAGTCAAATAGATCGGACCGTCAGAAAACTGATATTCATAAAGCGGCTCTTCTACAAAATAAGGCCATATAATCTGAGTGGCAAAAATTCCGCCGCCCATTCCAATTACGAAAATAAAAACAATTTTTAAAATATTCTTTAACATTTCAAGTTAAATTCAAACTAAAACTTTCTCTTTCTTTTTAGCTCTTATCAAATCGCCTGGAGTTCTAATAACAATCTTTTCAGCTTCCTCTTCAACAAACACTTCCCCGCCTTCTTTAACCAAGCCAGCTACAATTTTTAAAGCTAAAGGATCAAGAACCTTCCGCTGAATCACCCTTTTTAAGGGCCTGGCTCCTAAATTGGGGTCAAATCCTTGTTCAGCCAGAAGTTTTTTTGCTTTTTCTGAAACTTTAATTTTAATCTTTTTATTTTCCAGGCGTTTGGCAACCTTCTCCAATTCAAGATCAACTATCTTTCTAATCTCTGGCTTGTCAAGATAATTGAAAATAATAATTTCATCAATCCTGTTTAAAAACTCTGGCCGAAAATTCTCTTTAAGCGCGTCTAATACCTTATCTTTTAATGATTGTTTCTCTGCCTGTTCTGTCTCTCCTGCAAAACCAAGAGAACCCATTCTGGCAATGTGTTCTGAACCGATATTTGAAGTCATAATCAAAATCGTGTTTTTAAAAGAAGCTACTCTGCCCTTGGCGTCGGTTAATCTGCCGTCTTCTAAAATCTGAAGTAGAATATTGAAAATTTCGGGATGAGCTTTTTCAATTTCATCAAGTAAAATCACACTGTAAGGCCTTCTCCGAATTTTATCGGTTAATTGTCCGCCCTCTTCATAGCCCACATATCCAGGAGGCGAACCGATTATTTTGGAAACAGTATGCTTCTCCATATATTCTGACATATCTAATCTAACTAAAGCATTTTCGTTGTTAAATAAAAAGTTGGCTAAAGCGCGGGCGGTTTCGGTTTTCCCAACGCCAGTGGGGCCCAAAAACATAAATGAACCCAAGGGACGGTTTTCTTCAGAAATTCCTGCCCTGGAACGCCGAATAGCATTAGAGATAGCTGTAATTGCTTCTTTCTGACCAATAACTCTGCGAGAAATAGTTTCTTCCATCTTCTCTATTTTTTTGGCTTCCTCTTCTAATAAGTTTGTCGCTGGAATCCCTGTCCACTTGGAAACAACCAAAGCAACATCCTCTTCTTCTATCTCTTCTTTCAAAATCCGGTGATTTTGTTGGATTTTAGCTAATTCTTTTTCTGCCTTCCGAACCTCTTTTAGAAGTTCTGGAATTTTACCATATTTAATTTCAGCTACTTTCTGCAAATTAGCTTCCCTTTGGGCAATTTCTTCCTGAAAACCAAGACCATCTATTTCTTTTTTGTAACCTCTGATTTTTTGAATTAATTCTTTTTCGGCCTTCCATTTCAGTTCAAATGCCCTGGCTTTTTCGTTTAAATCAGCCAAAGCCCGTGAAATAGCTGTTAATCTTTTTTTGCTTTCTTTTTCTTTTTTAATTGCCTCTTTTTCAATCTCCAATTTTTGAATTTCTTTTCTCAGTTCATCCAGCTGAGCAGGTTCAGATTCAATTTCTAACCTAAGGGCTGACATCGCCTCATCCATTAAATCCACTGCCTTGTCAGGCAAAAAGCGATCAGTTATATAGCGAGAAGCAAGCTCAACAGCATTCACCAGGGCTGAATCTTTTATCCTAAGACCATGATGAACCTCATATTTTTCCTTAATCCCCCTCAAAATAGCAATAGTATCTTCAACTGAGGGCTCCTGAACATAAATCGGCTGAAACCTTCTTTCCAAAGCCGCATCTCTTTCAATATATTTCTGATACTCTTTTAAAGTGGTAGCCCCTATCGCTCTTAGCTCGCCCCTGGCTAAAGCCGGCTTCAAAAGATTTGAAGCGTCAATTGCTCCTTCGGCGGCTCCTGCCCCAACTAAAGTATGTAGCTCGTCAATAAAAACAAAGTATTTGCCAGCAGCACGGTTAATCTCTTTGAGTAAAGCCCTGATTCTGTCTTCAAATTCCCCCCGGTATTTTGTTCCCGCTATCAAAGCCCCTAAATCTAAAGCAATTATTTCTTTTTCTTTCAAACTTTCCGGAACATCTCTTTTAACAATTTTCTGCGCCAATCCCTCAACAATAGCTGTTTTTCCAACCCCGGCTTCACCGATTAAAACCGGATTGTTTTTTGTTCTTCTGGAAAGAATCTGCATAAGTCGGCGGATTTCATTTTCCCTGCCAATCACCGGGTCAAGCTTTCCCTCGCGGGCTAAAGTAGTAAGATTCTGGGCATATTTTTCCACCACCTGATATTTTGATTCTGGTTCAGGATCGGTAATTCTTGTTCCCCCACGAATTTTGGCTAAAGTTTTTGAAACAACATCATAATCTAATTTGCCAAACTCTAAAGAAGCAGTATCTCCGCCCGTTTTGCCGCGAGAAAAGCCAGATTTTAAAAAGACAGCTTTATCTAAAATTTCTTTAGCTTTGGTTTCAGAGCAAAGCAAAGCTAAAAATAAATGTTCTACTGAAATAAATTCATCTCCCATTTTCATAGATTCCTGGCGGGCTTTTTCTAAAACCTTTGCCATATCCTGAGTTAAATAAAACTGGCCAAAGGTTTTAGGAGTAGCAATTGTTGGAATTCTACTTAAAGCATTTTTGGCTTTCTTTTTTAAATTTTCTATATCAGCCCCTAATTTTCTAAGCAAAGTCAAAACAACGCTTTCTTCTTGGGAAAGCAAAGATAAAAGCAAGTGCAAAGCATCAATTTGCTGCTGCCCTCTTTCCTGGGCAATAGATTGAGCGTTTAATAGAGCTTCTTGTGTTTTGCGAGTAAAATTAGCACCGTTCATACTAACTTTTTTCTACCATAAAAATCTTAAAAAATCAATAAAAAAAGCCTCCGTGAAGAAACTTTGTGTATTTATTCGGTTCTTTCGCCTAAAATAGCTTCAACAGTCATTTCTTCCCAGTCCCCTTCTGTTGAAGAAGAAGGTCTTAGAATTTTCAAAACCGCCTTATCTCCGGGATTATATTCCATAATAATTTTTGCTAAAGTATTCTCTATAGTGATTTTTTCATTATTAAACTCCAAAAGTATATCCCCTTCTTGCAATCCTACCTTCTCGGCAGCGGAATCTGGCCAAATAGCCAACTGCCCTTCGCCACCTTTAACAACCAAAATACCATAATCTACTGATAAATTATTTTCTTTCTTAATTTCCTCATTTATTAAAACATAACGAATTCCTAAAAAGGGATAGACAATTTTGCCTAAAGTTTTAACCTGCTCAATATCTTTCTTGGCTTTATTAATTGGGATGGCAAAGCCAATACTTTGAGCCCCAAAAGCCATAGCTGTATTTATTCCAATTACTTCCCCTTTTAGATTCAAAAGAGGACCACCGGAATTTCCCCTGTTAATTGCTGCATCTGTTTGAATAACATCTTCCAAAATTTCAACAAATCCTCCGCCTGCAGCTGTAATTTCTCTTCCCAATCCGGAAATTACCCCTACTGAAACAGTGTTTCTGAATTCTCCCAAAGCATTACCAATAGCAATTACTGTTTGACCGCTCTGTAATTGATCTGAGTTTCCTATGTTTATCACTGGAAATGGTTTTGTGATAACCTCTCCTTCATCGTTTACTGTTTTTTCCTGTTCAATCTCCATTATTGCTAAATCCTGAAAAGGATCCCGAGCTAAAACTTTTGCTGAAAATTTTCTGCCGTCATTAGTAAAAATCGTGTATTCGGCTTCCTCATTTAAAACCACATGCTTATTAGTTAAAATTAACCCTTCTTTAGAAACAATGAAACCAGTTCCCCCTCCAATTTCTTCAAAAACTGGTAAATCTTTTGAAATAATAATAGTAACTACAGCAGGCGAGACATCTTTTACCACCTTGATAACTGCTTCTTCTTGAGAGACCTGAGGAAAATATTCTTTATCTGTTCCTTTTTCAATTATTTGTTCTTCGGCCAACTGGGGTAAAACATTTAGTTTTTCTAAATAATCTGCATTCTGAAAGTAGAAAAGACCACTTGAAATAGCTCCGGCTAAAAAACCAAAAAGAACAGAGAAAAAAATTACTAAGGCAACCGGCCCACGGGTTTTTTTCCGGGATTTAGAAAAAACTTTAATTTTCTTCTGGAGATTAAACTGTGGTAAATCGTATAAGTCCATATAACTTTTGGCTTATGACTAATGACTATAACCTTTGACTAAATCGTTGTTGTTATTGCCATTGTTATTGCCATTGTTATTATCACTGTCATTGTCATTATACATTTTTTCTTCTTTTTTTCAAGTACAAAACAATCAATTTTGGAGTAAGAATTAAAAAAATTATCAACCAAGTCGCAAAACCAAATAAAAACCAAATAATATAAAATGGAGATCTTAGAACCGTAAAAATAATTTTCTGAACTTTTGATTGTTTTTTCTTTTCATTGCGTGTTTTAAGATTATATTTAAAGATGTTTGATCTTACATTCCCAAAAAAAATATTATAAAGATTGCAAAAATAATATTTTGCGCTGATTGTCAACCAGCCCTCGTTTTGAAACCGTCTAGGCAATAGGGTTAATTTGGGAGATTTTAAAAAACCAAATTTAGCAATTTTTGCTCCTTTTCGGACATAGGCGTGGTCCTCTCCAAGAGTTATCCCTTCATCAAACCCTCCCATTCTTTGGTGGATTTCTTTTTTTATTAAAATAAAATTTGAAGCATAAGGAAAAATATCTTCTAATAAACGAGCCGGCAAATTATAAAAAATGCTATGCAGTATCTTATAGACCTTATTTTTTGTAATCGGCTCCAAGCCGCAACTGGCTATATCAAGTTTTCTTTCTTTAAATTCTAATAAAGCTTTTGCAAGAAAACGTTCTGGAAATACTGCTTCTGCGTCTATAAACAAAAAGATGTTGCCATTGGCAATTTTTGCCCCTTCATTTCTTCCATTAGCTGGCAGTCCTCCTGCTACAATTTTACATCCATAGCTCTTGGCAATTTCAACTGTTCTATCTATTGAATTAGCATCAGCAATAATAACCTCGTAATCCATGCCCTGTACCAAACTTGTTTTGGTGCGGAGCTTAAAACTCTGATTTTTTATTGACTGAAGTAAAATAGGAAGATAATTTTCTTCATCAAGCGTTGGAATTATAATAGATAACATATTTTAAAACAACCTCTTTGCCTCTTCCCAAATTTCCGACTTATTCTGAGTGGTCTTCATCCAATACCACCATTCGGCTCCCCATAAATAAAATTCTTTTATGCCGGTCTTCTTAGCAAACTCAATGTTTTTTTGAAACCTGTTAAAATCCATACTTTTTTCCTGTTCTTCAAGAGATAGATCATAGGGCAGTTTAGGGCCCCATGGCTCTGCTTGAAGCTCAATACAAATTACTTCTTTACCAAAAATCTTATTAATAATAAGCGCTTTTCTATGATAAAAGGTTGGCGAGAAAATATGAGTGATGTAAGTTTTAAATTCTTTGGACCAAACCCTTCTATACATTGTTATCCCAACTATATCTGCCGCTCTTGCCGCTTTAGTCCAGGTTGAAAACTCTCCGCTTTCAGAAACTATCACAGGCCTTTTTCGAGAATCAAGGGATTTAACTAAGTCAATTTCTTTTTTTAACATTTTTCTATCAAACGAAGGACATTTCCCAAAAGAAAAGAATGGTTCATTTTCCACCTGCCAATATTTAATTGTATCTGAATTCTGGTAACGCAAAACAATCTCTTTAATCAATTTTAACACTGCTTCTTGTTGTTGTTCTTTACCCAAACCAGCCGCCCATTCGGGAATATGACACTCCGGCCAGCGAGGAGTTTTCATCCCTATTACCAGAATAATCTCAGCTTTTCTTTTTTCTGCTTCTTCAATTTGCCAATCCAAATCTCCAAAATAATACTCCCCTTCTTTTCCTTCAATAAAATCCCAGTGTACAGCTATTTTAATATTTTTTGCTCCCAAATCATCAAGTAAGGCTAAATATGTTTCTCTCCAATCTAAACCCAAATCCTGGGCGTGTTTTTGAGAAAAATTAACTCCCCATGTAATATTTTTTGTTTCTTTTGGAAAACCAATAAAGAAATAAAGAACAAAAATCAAAAGAAAAAATAATAAAATTATTAAAATCATTTTTAAAAATTTTTTAAAATTAATTCTCATTTTGACAACCTTTTTTTACCTTACCTCAAATAATATTACACCATCAAATCTCGAATTGCTGTCTTTGCTAAAATAATAATCGAAGAAATCCACGGCTACAATTTTTCCCTGCGTTGAACTCGCATGAAAAAGAAGATTGCCGCTAAACAATAATCCTTCGTGTCTAACATCTAATCCAATCTCTTCGTCTCCTTCTTTAATAAAAGCGATGCCAATAGCTTTGAGCGACTCAGCAAAAAGTTCCTTGGTAATATATTCATTAGGAATATATTCTATAACTATTTCTTTCTCCCAATCAATATCTATTAAGCGATTACCATCTGCTTTTATTTTATTTAAAATCACTGTCTTTTCTTTTATTCTGTCTGAACCAGCAATTTTCTTAGTAATATCCTGAAAATAAAGCGATGTTATATTTCTATCAGCAGTAAAATGTAGCCGGTTCTCAAAAGTAATCTTATATTCAATTTTTTCAGTTTCTAAGTTTTTCTCTGACCTATAATTTAAAAATTTCATCATCTCTTCAGCTTCTTTGAATGTTTGAGAATGGAGTAAAGCTGCATTAGTTAACACAAATACAGTGCAATCTGTGACATCTAATCTAAAAATAGGATCTTTGTCCCTGCCTGCTTCTTCACCCAAACAACCAAGCTGATAAGGAGTATCAAGACGCAAAATAGACAAAGCTTTCAATCTTTCATCTTTATTCGGAAACCGTTGCTGAAGTTCTTTTAGAGTTAAGTTGATTTCCGTTGTAGTTGATTGGTATAACTTTTTTTGATTGTAAACCCATTGCCAATTGGCTTCAGATGAATCTTCAATTCTTTTTCCTTCAGACGCTTTTTTCTTTAAAGTTAATTGAGTTAACTTTATTTCATCTTCACCCAGGAAAGAATTAGCCAAGCTGTCAATCTCTTTAATCTTAAAAGAACTTTCGTAAATAATAAAACTTGCAGCCAAAATAAAAATAGTTAGCAATAAAACTATTTTTAAAATCCGTTTCATTTTTTAATTATATCGCAAACTGTCTATAATTAAAATACCGAGAACAGTTCTCGGTATGATTATTTTAAAACTAAAACAATAAGCCCTGATGTGATAAGCAAAATAGCAAGAAATTTTTGGAAAATAATCCTTTTGGAAATTTCTTCTTTCAAAATTTTGGGAAATTTTAGAGAAAGAAAAATCATAAAAATAAATAGGAAAACATACTGAACGCCTTGAAGGGCATTAATAACAGAAAGATAAGCCAATCCTGCTAAAGCAATGGCCCAATTTTGTAAAATAAAGGCTCCAGTTCCTATTCCTTGATTTAAGATAAAAAATGTTCCAGTTTTTTTACTAAAAGTGAATTTCCTAGCAAAAATTTCTCTTCTTACTTCTTTAGTAAATATAAAAAATAATGCTGTTAAAAAGGCTCCTATTCTTATCCAAATAAAGCCTGTCCAAAACGGAAGCATTATATAAACATATTTGGTTAAAACAAAAAAGAGAGCAAAAAGAAAAGCGGTAACTGCTGAAATTTTGAAACTGGCAAAAGAAATTCTTTTACCAGGTTTGATGCTAACCAAAACGCTCCCTAAAAGAAGGAGGAGAAAAGCTAACAACCTCCAAGACCCTAAAATTTCTTCTCTGCCAGAAAAAAAATAAACCAAAAGGAAAGTAAATAAAGGTAAAATTCCTCCAATCGCAGGAATTATTCTTGAGGCCTCAAACCTTTCTAATCCTTCAAACATTCCCAAAAGGGCAAAAATAAACATAGCCCCTGCTAAAAAACAAAAAAGAACCTGATAAAAAGCAGGGATTGAAAAACCAACAAAGGGAATCAAAATCAAAACTAATCCCCCTAAAACTCCTACATAGAAAGAATAGCTTTTAGGATTTGGGGCTCCGGCAAGAAGATACTTGTCGCCCAAAACAGCAATTGCGAAGAGAAAATAAGCTGCAATTATGATTATTAACCAAAGCATATTTTTTCAATATTATAGACACCGAGCTTTTCTATTTCAATAAAACCGTGTATTGCGGACTCAGCAAACCTACCGCTCGCCAAATAATCAAAAATCCATTGATTAGCGTATTTAGGATTCTCCTGCGGTATGCCTGCTCCCAAGCTCCGCAGCCACTTCCTGTTAAAATCCTCCTGGGATCCAATAGAAGGAGCCATAATAATTGGAATTCCCAGGCCAGCATAAAAAGAAAGTTCGCTCGGCTTTGTCCACAAAAGATCTGTTTTTCTAAGCTTTTGATTAAAAATTTCAAAATATTTTTCTATTTCTTTTTCAAAAATTATTTCAATGCTTTTACCAAGCTCATTTTCTAATCCAAACTTTTTAATATTTTCTAAAAAGTAATCTTTAACTTTTTCTCTAATGCCCGCTGATAAAATTAATTTTATCTCATTGTTTTTAATTTTTTCAGTCAAGCTTTTAACATATTCCATCGCTATTTCCTTTTGAGCTCCGGCTCCTCCAATAGAAAAAAACATTGTTAAGGGATGATCTGACTTTTCAGGAAGATCTCCTATGTGTTTATCAACCAACGGTTTATAGTTTTTGTAAAACTTTCCAAGAGGATCTAAATTTAAAATCCGGCAACCCAAATCTTTCTTTAAAATCTCTTGTTTTTCTGTCCCGATATTTTCTATTGGCAAAGGGAAGCCGGTTAAAAAGATATTCTCCCGCTTTACCCCATAAAGCTTCAACCGGTTAACCACCCAGGAGTTAGGAGCAAAATACTTTATTCTGCTTTTCCTCGGTTCCAGAGAAGCCCAGGCCCGGGAAATATCAGCGTCACAAACAACACAAAAAATATTACCCGAATAATTAAAAACCTCAGCCATAAAAGCCGAAGTAAAGAAAGGGGTTACTAATGGCAGCTTTTTTTTCTTAAGCCTTGAAATTAAATCTTTACCCCATCCTTTCTCAATAGTAGAAAATATTTTTTTTAAGCTGAAAGTTGGTTTAGATAAATCTCGGTGGGGATAAAAGGTAGAAATTCTCTGAAATTTATCAAAGAGAGAAAAAGCTGCTTCGCCAATTAATGGAATTCTTTTAAATTTTGAAATAAATTCATAAAAACCTCTGGTTGATTCCCAAATTCTTTTATCTTTTTCCGGAATTCCTTCATAACTATTAGCATTGATAATTTTTCCGTCAAAAGCGAATTTTCTTAAAGGATAGGCAGACCTCTGGTGGCCATAACCCATATTAACTGTCACTAACCATATTTTCTTTTCATTATTCATGTTCTTCTATTATGCCTTAATACTCCAAAAATCTCAACTTCTCTCTTTTGTTTAATCGCCAGGTGATAAATCCTAAGATTAGATATATGGCTATCAGCCAAAGCCAGTGGATATTTTCAATGGTTTTAGCTGCCCAGGATTTAGAAAAAAAGTCCACTATTTTTATCAGATAAGTTAGTAAAAATAGGCAGGGAAAAGATAAAACCCAGCCCAGGGTCTGCCAAATTATCCCTACTAATCCAAAAATAAAACCGAAAATCATAATCCAATAAACAACAGGTATAATTAAAACATTTGTTAAGGGAGCTACTAAAGATATTCTGCCAAAATTATAAATTAAAATCGGCAAGGTAAAAATCTGGGCGGCAAAAGTCATTGCAATAATTTCTTTTAAATTATTAAATCTTTTTGGAATAAACCTTAGCTTGTCTTTAAAGATTGATGCTAAATAAATAATTCCTATTGCTGCTAAAAAAGAAAGCTGGAAACCAACATCACTCAATAAAAGCAAAGGGTTTAGAGCCAACATCACAGCTGCTGCCATTACTATTCCCCTGGAACTAACGGATTTGCTGCCAACTTTTTGTCCTAAAAGGAAAAGTCCTCCCATTATTCCCGCTCTGACTCCAGATGCTTGAAATCCCGTCATAACAATAAAAAGAAAGATAATAATTATTGAGATATAGAATGCCTGCCCCCGCCAAAATCCTAGAGCAAGCAGCAAAGACATTAAAACACCGGATAATATAACAAC
>SDBS01002346.1_pt1 | contig 18980 bp, 7 predicted proteins | sample 2277091 | NCBI WGS metagenome assembly SDBS01 (sample SAMN10404972, study PRJNA504765) | marine sediment metagenome | isolation source: marine sediment core GS10_PC15, 163 cmbsf | place: Arctic Ocean: Southern Knipovich Ridge | collected 2010 | reverse complement strand
GTTGATCAGGTGGACAAATGTCTTATACTCGGCTGGTTGGTCGGTAAGGCCCCGCCAGTAGAGATTGAGGGTCGGTGACTGACCGGGTTGCACCACATCGGGCAAGACCTGGTAGCCTATCAAGCTAATCTGGTGATCCCAGTTGTAATCCATCCGGTGGATATCTTGAGGCTCAGCCACCCTGGACAGAACGGGCCCGACGCTCTCCAGGGGTGTCATCTGGGCAATGGCTTCTCCCGTGTGAGGACTCAGGAGAGAGATTGGCTCATCGGCTGACCGCAGCGCCTCCAGGTCATCAGGATGCTGCAACTGAAAGACGGCCGCGACGCCCGAGCCAGTCTTGTCACGGGTGAGCCAGACATAGCTGCCCGAGTCATTGATCTCGACCACATTGGGGATCAGATAGATGGCAGGGACTTCAAGCAGGATGGCCGGGCGACCGAGATCAGGAGAGGGTAGCGTATCTGCTTCGCGGAATTGGCTGTGAAGCAGGAAATGGGCGGTGGGGTGCATATACACGGGCAGAGGTAGCAGCACGTCGTTTGTGCGCGTTTCGTTGCTAACGTATTCCGCCAGATCCGCCAATGGGCCGTTGTACTGGCTGTAAACCATCGGTTGGCTAGCCCACCGCACAAAGTATTTGTAAGTGCTCAACCCGCCGCTGACAGCCAAGACAAGGGCCAGCACCGCGATTCTCGTCCAGGCAGCAGAGTGCCGGCGAGTCAGTCGTTTGCTAGCCCAGCTGGCGACAGTCAGTAGACCAACGGCCATAATGGCATAATAGATGGGCAGAAGTCCAGACAAGCGCAGGGTGTAAACAGCCGGGACGGACATAAACGCGGGAAGCCACATAACGAACAGGCTGACCAACAAGAACAGGTAAGCAGGCTGCCGGATTCGTCTGAAAGATACCGCCAACCCCAGCCAGAACCCGACAGAGCTGAGCAAATCAAAGCCAGGCTGCCCAACCAAGTTGTGCCGCCAGTTGGGGTCATAGCCATCCACAAACACCCGGATTGCGGCGAGCAGTTGTCTGAGTATTGAGGTATTCCCTTGGGCAATCTGGTCCAGGATGAACACATCACCGGTGCGGGCAAGAAAGGCGGCTGGATTCTTGAGGAAGAAGAGGCCGAGAGGGAGAAAAACTACCAGAGAAACCAATCCCATCACGATGAGGCCTATCCACAGGCTATTGCGGTATAACAGGAGTATTCGTGGGGTCGCCTCTTCGCCTGGCTGAGCAGGTGACTTTCTGCTGAGGAAAGTCCAGCCCATCCCGAACAGAATAAACAGCACTGGCAGCAGCCGGGCTGACAGGTAGGTATATTGACTCAGACCCAAGGCCACACCAGCCCACACGAAATGAACCAGGGATCTGCTTTGCCAACCCCGCCAGAACAGATAGGCGGTCAGGGTGGCGAAAAACGGTAAGAGAACGGTCCTGTGACCGGTGCGGCTCATCACCAAGTACCAGAACGAAAAAGTGAATCCGGCTGTAGCCACGAGTGCCAGCCAATGACGGTCCGGATCGCCATCAAACAGGGTAACCAGCCATTTGAATACGAGCGGCATAGTGAGAATTGCAGCCAGGGCCGACACGAGTCGCAAGGCATAGGGCGTGGCTCCCAGGATACCCATACTGAGTGCACCCAGGTAATGCAACATCGGCTCACGTCCATTGTTGCCCCAGAAGAACACCTGCGGCGAACCCGATTCCAGCATCCACAGCGAGTCCATAGCGTTGTAGGCCTCGTCGTACCAGAGGCCAGGGGGCAGATGTGCCAGGCCGCACAAACGCAGGCCCACAGTCACCAAGATCAGGGCGATAAGTAGCCCATAGACGAGAGTGTCTTGGCGTTGCCTATCTGGCTGAACCCTTCCGGTAGTCATACTCAACCGTCACCCTACACAATTTCCCGGTCATTCGACATTGATGGTTGTCAGCATAATTGCATCGTCGGCCAGGTGGTTTCCCTCTTTGTCTACTGCCGCCAGCCGCTGCCCAGTCTTCAGATCATACATACCCACAATCAGCCGGTACTCGCCGACTGGCGCGCCTTCACGCAACTCCAAATCATATCGATCAACCACCTTATCACCCAAATTCCAGCTGGTTGTCGGGTATCGCCCGGCCTGGGGTTGGTTGTCCTGCTGACCCCACACCAGTCCGTCGGGACCGATCAACTGGGTGAACACGGTGTAGTCTGTCGTCGGGTGGCCTATGGGTTGCCAATGTAGGGCCAGGTGCAACCTCTCATTGGAGTCTAGGCAGTCGGCCGAGGTCATATTCTCCGGGCAGGACAGGTCATAGCCCAGCAGCCGGATCTCTTCTCCCAACTCAATGGCCACCGGTTGAGATGGAGAGATCGTTTCGGCAGGGTCCATCACCCGGAGGCTACCCAAATATAGCTGTTCGCCTGTTGTCCTGCGATCTGAGGACGCAGTGATCAGCAGGAAGCGCAACGGGGAGGTGCTGGCTCCGTCGCCGGTTTCGCCCCTGGGTGGCGCCACGTATTCGTACAGGCTCATCTCGATCGTGTACAGGCCGGGCGGGGTCCGGTTGCCGATAGGGAGCGGGTATGCCTCATCCACGCTCTCTCCGGGCGCCCACAACACGCTGGGGTAATGCCCTCCCAGGGTCCAATCCACCTGGCCCCACGACTGAACAAGGGGGTCCAGCAGGTAGAAGGACACCACGTAATGCTGGCTCATTGTCTGGTGTGACTGCCAGTAGGCAGTGATGGGGACGACATCTCCCGGCCACCGGGGCGACAGATCGATGTCATACCCCAGCAGCTGCAACCGAGGCGGGCTTTCGTCCGTCTGGGCCATGAAGGAAGCATTCAACCGATAGGGTAAGTCGGATGGGGGGCTGAAATCTCGAAATCGGGTGGCGACGTCGATGGGCCAATCATCCTGAACCTGGTCACCTATCGCCAGGTGGTACCGCCCCGGCCTCACTGCCGGGTCCAGGACGAAGTTGTATGTGGTGGCTCTGTATCCCGCCGGGCAGTCATAACTGAGGCGGGACGTTTGTTCCAGGAAGTGGGCCACTGGAAGCCAGTCGGGGATGGCCTGGGTGCGACCGCCGGCTGGCACCAGGCTCACCCCACCCCCGGTGCCTGATCCCTCCTCCGCGCTGTCGCTCCTGGCGGGCTGGTATGTGATCACCGTCAGCTGCTGCCGCATCTGGTCCAACCCGATTCCTTCACCGTCGTGCAGCTCACTCCCTGCCCACAAGATGAATCCGTCGCCGGCGACAGCCCCGGGCGCGGCCATCAGGGTCACCCTCCCCAGCGACACCGGATTATGGCCTTCCGCCACCAGCCTCTGGGCGCTCTGCCAGTCAACGGCGGTGTTGGCCGTGTCCAGGCGCAGGGGCAGCAGGGACAGTACCAGCTCATAGTCGCCGGCCGGCACACAGTCGGGAGTGGGCACATCCACCTGGTCACGGATCAGGTAGCCAACCTCCCAGGCCCGCATCGGGTAGCGACCGTCAATGGGATGTCCCCGACGGCAGGTCACCATCTGATCGCCCTGGTCACGCAGGCACACCTCGACCAGATAGTCCCTTTCCTGTCTCGCGTCCGCATACCAATACAGGGTGACTGAGACCGGGTCACCGGCCCTCACCTCCGGTTTGTCCACACGGTAACCGGCCAGCTCCAGACCGTCAGCGAAGCTGACTGACAGCCGGTGGGGTATGGCAACCTCGGCCGGCCGGGCGGTAACGATGGACAGGTAGGGATGATACTCCGGCAGGATGAACACCGGCAGGGTCAACAGGCTCAGGGCAAACAAGGCGGCGCCGATGCCCAACGCCAGCCCGACCTCTCCCTTGGGGCGGCCGGTGCCCTCAGCGTGACAGCGATCGCCTGGCCGTATGCCCAGACACCAGCGGATCATCTCCCAGCTGTTGGCCAATCCCAGGGTGAAGAAGAAGGCCACCGAGGTCAGCGCCGGATAGAGGTGTCGTCCCTGGCCGGTCTCGCGGGCAGGTCTCAGCAGATAGCGCATGACGATGACGGTCAGGTAGACGAAAAGGTGCAGGGCCAGCACCGCCACGTCAAGCCGCCAGCCAGAGGCCGGTTCCGGCCCGGAGGGGTTCCTTCCGGAAAACACGCGGCACCAGACGGGCCTCAGCAGCCCCACCAGGGCCACCACGCAGAAGAACCCCAAGATCCAGTAGACTGTTGGCGTGGCAAACAGGTGCAGCCAGGCATAGGAGACCCAGAAGGAGCGGAACAACAGGTCCGCCCAGTCACCCCATCCGAATTCATAACCGGGCGTGCCACCTAGCTGGAGGTCGAGTACCCGTCCGAAGCCGGTGGTGACCACCGGGTCCCCCAGGGGAGCCATCAGGCCCCTTATCCATCCCAGCTCCGCCACCTGGTTGAACTGGATCATCAAGAAGGCAAACCACCACCCGGCCACCAGCCCGAAGGCAAGCAGGCTCCAGCCCAGGCGACCCAGCAGAGATGGCCCGTCGCCAGCCGCGGTGCCCGTATTCCTGTGGTTGCGCCAGGCGAGCACGGCCAGCACGACGATCAGCTCGGGCACCAGGAGAAGGCTGTGGTATTTGGTGATGGCCGCCCCGCCCATCAGCGCCCCCAGAACGATGAAAGTGCGGCGGCTCTCATCACCTTGGGCCACCCGAACCAAGCAGTATACCGAAAAAGCGACCAGTGGCACCACCAGATTGTCGTCATTGACCACAGCGCTGCCAGTCACAAAGCGGGGCAGAAAGGCCACGAAACTGGCAACCGCCAGCGCGAAGTAACGCCGGTGGGGATATATGGCCAACGCCGTGACATAGGCGGCCACCACTGTGGCTGCCCCCAGGGGAATGGACACCAGCCGCGCCAGATGCCAGGCCAGCACGATGCCACGGAAGGGGAATGCCTCGTCCTCCGTGTGAAAGATCCGATTGGCGCGGAACCCATCGGTGGGAATGAAACGCTCCGGGCGCGCCTGGGTGTCGGGCAAGGCCGGCAAGGCGGAGACATCCACGTGCTGGGTGAGCAGGGCCACCAGGCCGTGATAGATGGGGGAGGCATCTCCCTTGGGGCCTATGGCGTGACGCTCCTCAATAGTGAGGGGCGGCCGTCCCTGTTCAGCAATGAAGCGCACCAACGCAAAGTGATCGGTTTCGTCGGCCGCTTCCCCCAGCGGGAGCATCAGGCTGTACCCGGATGCCAGGCACACAAACAGAACCAGAACGATGATGAGCTGCCAGTGGCCTGTCGTTCGGCTGCGGGAGCGCGTCGGCCAGGACCATTCCCCTCCTGGCTGAATAACCTGGCGCCTGTTCGTGTCGGCCGTCATTGGACAGCGATTTCCTGGTCCAGCACGATGTGGTCCCTCGCTGGTGTCCCCTCGGCGTCGCCGGTGGCATGCCCGGACAGCACCGGCAGTCGGGCGCCGGAAACCGGATCATACATGCCGACCAGCAATCGATAGTCGCCGGCTGGGGCGGCAGCGTCGATGGGGATCTCGTATTGGTCCACTATCCTGTCGCCGGGCTGCCACTCAGTGGTGGGGTAGGTGCCTCGCACCGGCGGGTTGTCCCACTGACCGTACACCTGCCCGTCCGGTCCCGCCAGGTGAGTGAAGATGGTGTAGGCGGTGTCGGTGGGGCCGTCGGCCTGCCAGTAGAGGCTGAGAGGCATCGTGTCTCCTGGTGACACAACCAACCGCTGGCCGTCTGCTCCGTCCGCCATCCGGAAACCCAGCAGCTGAACGCCTTCCCCCAACGTGACCGGCTGCGGGGTCATGGCCGATAGCCAGCTCGATGGGGTGAGATACAAGGCCACGTGCACTCCCCGGAAAAACGTCTGGTCCACCCGGTCCCCGTACCGGTCGAGCCAGGCCGGCGCACTCCCGTCTGGATCCCACCACGGCCTGATCAGGGGCACCAGCCAGACGCGGCCATAATCGGCCACCGCGCGTTCCATCTCGGCTGCAGTCTGGGCCGGGCTGGGGCGGGCGGTGGATGGGATCAGATTGATCGGCAGCGCCCCCTCATTGTAATAGAGCACCGACGGCTCGGGGAAATTGCGAATGATCAAGTCGCCTGGTCGGGCCTGGTGGTGAACGTACGCCAGCGCCTCACGCCAGTCGGGGCTCTTGGCAGCATTCTCGTTGAACTGATACTGAAAGGTGGCGAACGACATAAGCACGACCACCGCCACGCCCACCAATTGGCCTGCCGGTCGCCAGCGGCGTGTCAACTCTCGTATGCCTACGGCCAGGACAACCAGATAGAGGGGCAGCAGGATGATGACGTATTTCTCGTCGTACAGCGGCCGGTTGAAGGAAGCAAGATAGATGACAGCCAGCGGCGCGAAGATCAGCGTCAGCGTGACAGTCATGGCTGAACGCAGAGCCGGTCGCTTCCAGCTCAGTCCGATCCCCACCACGAATATCACCGCAGAGAACCCGGCCAACCAGGGGATAGCGGCTCGGGCCCAGGCGAAGAAGTGCTCCGTGTACCCCAGGCTGAAGGCAGTCAGCGTTCGCCAAAGGATGTCCCCCGGCCGGGCCGGGTTGACCCATGGCTGCACGAAGGTGGCGGTGAACGGCAGGGAGTACAACAACCACGGCAGGTAGAGGAGGATCACCAGGAGCTGCGCTCCCCACCAATGATAGATCAGCCAGCGCGACCACCGGCCCCGCAATGTATACACGACTGCCACCAAGTTGAGGGCGCCCCAGGCGAAGAGGGAAAAGTAATAGGTGAAGAAACAAAGCAACGCCACCACGATGTACAGAGCGGTTGCCTGCCCCAGCCTGCCTGGTTGTTGCCCCCCAGCTCTTGCTGTGGGACGCTCCGATTTCCAGAAGCGCAGGGCCGCCGCGTAGAGAAGGGCGATCAGTGCCACGATGCAGGCGAAGAAGTGAGTATCCTGACCCCACCACTGGATGAAGGGATTCACCACGGCCAGCAGCGCAGCCATCAGGCCCACGCGACGGCCAAAGAGCTGCCGCCCCAGGGCATAGATGCCCGGCACGATCAGTGTGGCGAAGCCAGCGGCGGCGAAGCGTGCCGCCAGCTCGTTGCTGCCCGCTATTTTCAGCCAGGAGTGAAACCCCACGTAGAACAGAGGTGGGTACGGATGCACGGTCCGTAGCTGATCGATAATGGCCGCCAGCGATTGGCTGGCAATGAGCACGTCGAACGCCTCGTCACCGCGCATGCTGAACCGGTCCAGCATGGTCAAGCGCAGCCCAAACGCCAGCAACGTGAGCGCAAGGATGGTTGTCGGGTAGAGAAATGTCTGGTGGTTGTCTGACCTGAGCTTCACAGTCATCGCTACCTATTTAGCTACCTGACAGTCTTCGATGGGACCAGATTTTCGCTGATACTCGCAGATATTAACACAGAAAACCCAGAAAAATCAACGTGCATCTGCGTCTATCTGCGTCCTGGTGAAACCATACAACCGAAGTGTCCGGCGGCTAGGCTACCTATTGTATCTCGATTCGGTCGCTCAACACCAGGCGACGGCCTGGCTCTTCTGTCCCGTCGGGCAGGGCCACGGGCAGGCGTTCACCCGTTTCCAACGAATACATGCCGATCTCGATCCGGTATTCGCCTGCCAGCAGGCTGCCAGTGTCAAGAACGTGCCGGTCGACAACGACCTCCCCTGGCTCCCAGATGCCGGTAGGGTAGCTCCCGTCCGCTGGCTGGGTGTCGTGACCTAATACCACGTTCTCCTGTGCGTCCAGCACGTGGACGAAGATGGTGTAATCCTGTCTGTCCGGCCTATCGGCCTGCCAGTACAGATCCAGGGTCAGGCCGTCTGGCTGTTGGGTCAACTGATAGCCCAACAGCCGGGCCACGTTTCCGAAACGGGCCGGCTGAGGCTGTGCGTCGTCCGGTGGTTCCGTCAGGAGTGGGGCTGGCACTTTGAGCGGTCCCAGCCGAATGGTGTCAGGCATTGTACCGCCTGCCACCGGCAAACGCGAGCCGGCGGAGTAGTCATAGAAGGCCACGGCCAGCCAGTATCGGCCGGGCGTTGCCTGGGGATATACCCACAGCAGGCGATCATCCGCCACCCGCTCGCCAGGACGCCACATACTGGTGGGATAGGTCCCTGCCAGCGGCTGACCGCTGGCCGCGCCCCAGCGCCGGCCGGAATCATCAGTCAAATAGACCGTCAGGTCGTAGTCTTCACTCGCCTGGCCCAGCGCTTTCCAGAATGTGGTAACCCAGAGAGGGCCACCGGGCGTCAGATGCGGCAGGTCGCCCTCCTGACCGGGTGTGTCCAAGCTGTAGCCAGCCAGCTCAGCCACCCCCGAGACACGAGCGCTGGCATCGAAGTCTGGCTGCACCAGATATTGAGACGGGTCGGCCGATGCCGGCAGGGCGAAGGAATGCGCAATCACAGTGCCGTCGTGGTCAATGATCGGTTCCCCCTGCTCCAAGCCGTGCTGCCGCGCGGTCAGCCAGTCGGCGTCCACGGGCGGCAACAGGGTTATCCAGCCGTCGGGCGACAGGCGTACCATCACCCGGGAGTCTGAGTCCCGGTCACGTTGAACCAGATGCGACCGGCCGATCTCTTCGCTGACGGACCAGTCGGCCCGGCGCTGGAACGACTGCGCCAGCACGAAGCGCAGGCTGGGGTTGGCATAGGCTGACAGCGGCAGATAGACGGCGCCCTCCTGTGCCTGGACGGTCAGGGTCTCGGCCATGGTTCCTATTCCGGTCAGGCTGTCCTTCTCCGTCGGGTGGAAATACCCCCACAGAGATGGGACGCTGCTGACGATGACGACCACCAGGCCAGCCACCCCGATGGCGGCCGGGGGAATCGTCCACCGTTGGCTGATCCAGCTGGCGAGAGTTGCCAGTCCCAGTCCCATCAGCAGATAGGTAGGAGGCGCTGCCCCCAGGGAACGCATCAGGTGGGGCGTTTCAATGGTGAGAATGGCCGGCAGCAGCATCACGGTCCACCAGACCGCCAGCAGGCGATACTCCAGGCGGCGCAGGTGGGCGAGCGCCACGCCCAGCCCCACTACCATGGCGGCGAAGATGGGCACGGGGAAACGGGCAAACCAGGAAACCGTGCGCCAGACATTCAAGGCTATCTCTTCAGCCAGGGTAGTGCCCAAGCCGGGCTGCCACACATTCCACACCACCACGCTGGCCGCTCGCTCGGCGAACATGGCCCGGTGGTCCAGGTAATACCAACCCAGAGGCGCAAAAACCACGAGTGCTGTCAGCGCCAGCAGGCCGAATCCCAGCCAACGCTGCCGCCGGGAGACATCGCTCGCCCTCCGTTTCGCCAGCAGATCGGGCAGGACAGCCAGTGCCAGCACGAAGGGGAGAAACCGGGCGGCGGTGTATGTGTACGCTGTCAGGCCCAGCAGCGCCCCCGCCGCCGCCAATCGGGGCAGACTGGCCCGGCGCCAGCCATCGACGAACAGCCACATGGTAGCGATGGACGCCAATGGCAGCAGTGCCGTGCGCAGGCCCAGCCGGGCCTGGCTGACGTGCCATGCCGACAGCGCCAGTCCCAGAGCGGCCCAGACCCCGGCCCAATCGGCCGGCAAACGCCCTTCCTCTCGCCACAGCGAGCGGGCCAGGCCAAACAGGGCTGGCACCGCCAGCACACCGGCCAGCGCGCCGGGGAGACGCAGGGCAAAACTGTTGACTCCGAAAGTCCCCATAGACAGGGCTTGCAGGGTGATTCCCAGAGGCTCCCGTCCCCCGTTGGCCGGGAAGAAGATGGGCGTGATCCCCCGCCGGATGACACGAAGCGCGTCCAGGCCGTTGTAGGCCGGGTCGAAGTAGGGGACCGGCCACAGGTCACCCAGGCGATACAGGTGGGTGAAGATGGCCGCCAACGTTATCAATACCGACACGGCCAGGATCAGCCGGTGGTGATTGTGGGGGTAAGGTTGGCCGACTGGGTCGCTCATGTCATCTCACCGCCACCACGCCATCCATGTGAACGAAGTTGCTTGCCGGTACGCCTTCCCGCAGGACCGTAACCCGTTCGCCGGTATCCAACAGGTAGAGACCCACTTGCATGCTGTAGCCGCCCGGTGGCGCATCAGCGGGCAGAACGGCCAGGTGGGGATCCCCCAGGCGTGGTAGGATACGCCTGCCTGGCCGCGATATCGTCGCTTTGAGTCACGATATCCCCGTTTGCGCCAATTATATATGCACCAACTGCTAGCGAATATGAGGGAATGAGCATCATCGGTGGTAGCCGGGCTGGCTTACAGCAGTGGCTCAACGTCGAACCTCCACTGTATCAGGCAATACCAAACCGCCCGGCAGCAGCTCTTCCATGGTAGTCGGATCGTAGACCACTATTTTGAGTGGGTATCGCCCAACTCGTTCGACTGGCAGGATGTATATGTCGTAGTTCTCCTCACCTGCCCGCCATTGAGTGGTGCCTAAGTGAAAGCCGTTGAACAGAAACTTGTCCTGGTGAGCCAATATCGTATCTTCATCCATTGACCGCACCGCCACTTTGTAATCGGCGGAGGCTGGCTTTTCTGCCCGCCAAAGCAATAATACCCACCCATATTCTCCCAGAGGTAACGGGTTGCCAGTTGCTAACACCGCCTGACCGGTTGGCCCGAAGGAATACGCTTGCAGTGCCAGGCCGTCTCCCAAAGAGACCTCCACTGGCCACAAGGGCGGGATGGAGCGGAAGTCTATGTTTGGCGCAGCTAGGCGGAAGCTCTCTATCTGATAGGCCGATGTGTTAGCAGTCACTCCCAATGGCTGCCCATACATGGAAAGCAGAGAAGGGATAAGACGTCTAGGGTCAGCTTCGGCACTACGCCCTACTTTCCAGTCCACTACACGCACAATTTCTTGGCCGGCCACAGCTTCTGTTATCTCGGCTAGCATTTTCCCCTCATGGTCAGATATAGAGACGTATGGAGAAGACCCGTGGTAGAAAAGCTCAAGGTCAGGATGTTCATACCGCCCGTTACGCAAATCATAAGGGAAGAGATAAACAGCCGCATCTTCCGGCTCTTCATTCATCTGGGCAATCAATTCTAGATAGTAGGGCTGTGTGGCTAGAAAAGCATCCCACGAAGGTCCCCAGCGAAAAAAATAGTCGCGGGCAGTGAGCGTACCACTTATCAGCAAGATGATTATCAGGGGAATGATGACAGACTTCGCTATGGACCCGTGCTCCAGTCGGTGTGTTACCCATGACCAAGCCATCCACGCGCCCACAGCTACCAGCATCACGACAGAAGGTGTCGCCCCCAGCGAGCGGTGGAAGGTAGGCACTCGATCATAACTTAACACAGCGGGGAGATAGAGAACGATCAGCCAAAGCAAAATGAAAAGATAGACCGGGCGTCTCCATCGGCGCACTGCAACGCCAATCCCCAGTAAGAAGAGAGGAATCGTCACCACGTCCAACAATGGGCGGCCAGGAATGTTCCAGTGGTGATCCATCGTACCCTGCCAGACTATCCCAGAAAAGTTGCGCCAGGCACTGTCCAGCAATGCAGCACTGAGATGGCCCTGATTCCAGGTTGGGTTGAAGACAGAGACTTCACTCGCGCGGTACATGACAAATTCGGGAGCCTTCGCCAAGTGCAGTCCCATTGGCGCAAAGACAACAATTGCCGTCAGGCCCATGCCGATTAGGAACCCAAAACGGCGATTGAGCAGTGAATCTGAGTGTGGTCGCGCTAGGAGCCATTCCAAGAGGAAGAAAATACACAGCAAAACCACATAGAAACGGGCAGCAGAGTAGGTGTACATCGTCAGCCCCAGCAAAACGCCTGCCAGTATAGACCAATTCCAGCCCCCTACCCGCAATCCACGCCACAATGCCCCCATTGCTAGACACCCAAGTAGCGGTTGGGTGAGGAGGCGATATCCGTCGCGGCTGAAGTGAACGTGGACGAAGAGGGTCGCCAACCCGGCAGCGGCCAGCAGTGATAACTCCAATGCAGTTGAATCATCATCAGCGGAGAATAGCTCGCGAGCTGCCCACCAGATTGCACCCACCGTCAGCAGCCCCACCGTAGCAGCCAGGAGACGAATCTGCAGGATGCCAACTCCTGCTACGGAGAAGACAGATGCCAGCATCCAGATCCAAAGCGCCTCTTTACCTCCGTGTGTATCGTAGAAGACAGGCCAGTGTCCGCTGCGAAGTGTGTTCAGCGCATCTACAGCGTAGGCCGCTTCGTCATAGTACAGCCCTGGCGGGAACCGGATCAAGAGAATCAGCCGCAGAACAGCAGCTACGCCTAGAATCAAGGCCAAGAGGATGGCTTCTCGCTTGCCAACGTGCTGCAAGAAGTCAGTGAGCTTTCGCACTGTGTGCTATCCTCCTGTCACCAATAATCGGTGGTACCAGTGGGTCAACTGGCATGCTTATAGCCATTTCTTTGGCTACCACAGGCTGCGGTTGTGGACGCAGAATCTCGGATTTCGCCTTGTGTGCGTATTCCGGCGATGTCGTCCATCGATTCCGGCCATGTCGTCCGCCTACGTGATCGAAGCGGCGCTAGCATAGACATTATACAATCAGGTGAACGGCATGGGCAAGGGAGAACGGATCTTGCGCTGTGATTCTCCCTTGAGTTGCAGGCGGTAGGCAGTGTGGACCACGCGGTCCTGGGTGGCATCGGCCATGGTGGGATCGGGAAACCGGGCGTGCCAGTCTTGGACAGGGACCGGAGTGGTCACCCAGGGTCGAGGTCCGGCCATGGCGAACGCCCAGTACCTCCAACAGGCCGCTGGCGAAGAACCAGAGGATGCCTCTCCTTTCGAAACCAAACCAGCAACTCAGCAGGGCACCAGTCAGCAGTAGTGGATAGAACTGGTTCCGCGTCGATGAGAAAACGATGAGCGAGGGTGACAGCCTGATCCATGCAGCGGCCCACCCGGCGACGTGGGGGCGATAGAATGCTCTGCCAAGCCAGTAAACAGGCCATACCAGGAAGGCACTGGCCAGCTGGGCATCGCCTAGGAACATCAACCCACTGTTATGGCACTGATTCAATCGCAGCGGAAGTGCCAACACGGGGGCCATGCCCGGAAAGCGTTCGAGCAACGAGCGCCAGCCTATGAAAGACAGGGGCAGGTCCGGAGGGTGTGTCTTGGGGTGGGAATCCCAGGTAGGCATTGACGCGGGGAACTGTCTGAGGAAGCCCGGCAGGTCGTCAACCATAACCGCTGCATTGTGGTAGCCTCCGCTTCCCAGCGCTGCAGTACGGCGGAACACTTCCGATACCGGGGCTGGATTGGCCATGTACATGGCTGCCCGCCGCAGCACGATCGACACCATCGCCATTGCCAACAAGGCAACGGCTGGCTCCTTGAACCCTGGTACAGATTGCCTGTGTGCCAGATGCCGCTCGGCTGCCACCAGCAGGATGACATAGACCAGTGTTGTCAGCAGGAAGGGCCATAACCGCTCCAGTGGGGGTACGGCATACCGGCCCGATAACCAGGAGGCGGAGTCGACGGCGACCAGCCCCGTCAGTATCAACGATACCGCTATGATAACCCACAGCAGGCGTGACATGATCCGAGTCCTTCGAGACACCCCTTACATCCGTGGCCGCTTCCGCAGCCAAACCCACACCCCGGCCACCACCAGCGCTCCCAGTGTGATGCCACTGAGGGCAGCGCCCACCGTGAATGTCACCGGTCGGAAAACCAGCTGCACCTGGTGCTTCCCGGCCAGGACGGGGATGCCCCGCAAGGTGTGATCTGTTCGTATGATGGGTGCCGCGCTGCCACCCACCATGGCCCGCCAGCCAGGATAGTAGATCTCGCTCAGCACCAGCAACCCATCGGCCGGGGAATCAACGGTCAACGACAGGGAGCCGGGAGTACGGCTGACCAGGTCTACGCTCCCGATTTCGCCGGCAGATGGCTGGCCGAGCGCCAGGGACGTGCCCGGGGGCACTAAGGCCACGCGTGCCGGGTCGAACTCAAAGGCATCCAGACGAGCCAGGGCATCGTCATCGCCGATCTCCTCCGCATGGAATACCAACCAGGCACGGGGGGCAATTTCATCCAGCCGGTGGACGTAGGTCACGTCGTGGTCGGTCGGTTCCTGGTAGATAATCTGAGACGGGGCGTACAGTTCCTCTCGCCAGGTTATCACGTATTGGACGTTGAGCAGTTGCCATACCCGTTCCATCCGCAGCGACCGGTACAGCTCGTCGTAGCCGGCCAGGCGCAGGGGGCTGGCGCCCCAGGCATCCTCCAGGCTAAATGGCACGCCGTAGTTCTCGTAGACGCGATACTCATTGTAGACGCGAAAGGCCTGGCTCTGAGTCACGTCGTCGTAGATCGCCTGCACCACAGCGGGGGGCACGGTCTGTGTCTCAGGCAGTGCCGGGTAGATGTTGGTCTTCCAGTTGATGGTGAACAGGTCCAACGTGACCAACAGCATGGTGCCCAGCCCGATCAGGGGCATATAGAACCGACCCATCAGCCGCCCGTTCCCCCGAGGCCCGCCCTCGGTCGCCCGCATCAGTCCCCAGGTCATCGCCAGCATGAGAGCCAGCCACACACTGCGGCCCAGCAGGAAGTGGAACGGGCTGTCCTCCTGCCATCCGGTGCTGTTCAGGCCGTAGAAGAACAACACCACGGCTCCCAGCGATCCCACCAACAGCCAGCCCACCACCCGCCGCAGTCTTGATATTTGCCATCTGACACGTGGTATTGGATATTTGCCATTTGATACTTGATATTTGATATTTGATATTTGATATTTGAACCCATATCCTGCCAGCACCGCCAGCGCGAAGCTGAACAGAAACGCCGCTCGCTCCTGGCCGCGGAAGATGGAGAAGCCGGGCACCAACAGGTAGAAAGGTGTGTAGAGGAAGCTCTCACCGCCAAATGAGAGGAGGAAAGCCACGGCCGCCGTGCCCCCCCAAAATGTCGTCTCCCGCCGGCGCAGCGCCAGAGCCGCCCATATCGCCAGCAGCAGCGGCAGAACACCTACGTAAAGCGGTGAGTACGGGCTGACCGCGCCCGGCAGCAGCATCTGGATCGGGTCATACAGGGGGAAGCCCCCTGACATTTCGTCGTACAAGCCGGCCGCGCGCACTGACAGGCGCATATACTCCAGAGCGGGCAGCCAGGCCACCGCCGATAGCCCCAGGCCGATGCCCACGATCACCAGCCAATGGACGAATGGGCGAGTCAGCGAATGAGCGAATGAGCGATGGCTTGTCTCCCTAGATGCGCTCTTAATCGCATTCGTTGATTCGCCCTCTCGCTGACTCGCTGATTCGCTGACTCGCCCATTCGCTGACTCGCTGATTCCACGCCTCCGATACGCCAGTCCTGTAAACGCCACATACGCCGTGAAGGCATAGAACACAAGCATAGCACTCTGGGGATGACCGGCCAGCAGAGCCATTCCCCACGCCAGGCCGGCCAGCAACAGGTAGGCCCAATTCACGCCCCCTGCTGGATGCAGCCTGGCCTTTTCTCCCGACCGGTCTACCAGTGCCCGGTCGGCGCAATAGAGGATCAATGGCAACCACACGTCGGTCTCCAGCACGGCCAGCTGCTGGCTGGGGTAACTGGTCAGGTAGCCGCCAAAGGTGAAGATGATGGCCGCCAGCAAAGCCCCTCCCCGGTGCCCGGTCAACCGCCGCACCAGCAGATAGGTGAACATCCCGGCCAGCCAGAAGTGGACAATTGCCTCCAGCTCCAGCGCAAACAAAGAGATCTCCCCGGGACCGGACAGGATGAGGGTCACCAGGCTGGGTGGATAGAGGACTGCGCTCTGGATGTCTGCCCAGAAAGGCGCGCCGCCATAGGTATAGGGATTCCAAAGGGGCAGATGGCCGGCTGCCAGCTCGCGCGCCTCGAAGGTGGCGAAGGCCCAGAACTGGCGGGCAAAGTCGCCGGTCGGGAAGCTGGCCCTATCGGTCAGGTCCGGCGTCAGAATGCGCCAGAAGAAGAGGCCCACCAGCAGGGCCAGCAGCCCAACCACAGCCCAATCAAGTTTCACATTCTGGTTCTTATTCTCTTGATCCGCTGTTTGCCGTTTGGCACTTGTCATTTGGCCTTTGCCCTATGTGATTTGTCATTTAGCATTTGGCATTTCCTATTTGTCATTTGATATTTGCCTTATGTGATTTGTCATTTGGAATTTGGATCTTGACATCTGTCATCGCACCGTCACCTCTGCCAGCTCAACGAAATCTCCGCCACTCGATACGGGCAGCCGTTGCCCGCTATGGGGATCATACATGCCGATGATCATGCGATAGTCGGCGGGGGGCAGGTCGGGTGGCAGACTCAGGTGGTAGAGGTCGGTCAGGATTTCGCCAGTAAGCCAGGTGCTGGTGGGCGCACTGCCTCCCAGCGGTTGCCGGTCTGACTGAGCCAGCACCTGCCAGTCGCGGCTCAGGACCTGGACAAACACCGTGTAGTCGGTTTCCATCTCGGCCTCGGCCTGCCAGTATAGCGTGACCGGAAGTGTATCGCCCGGTGCCATGGGCTCGGACGGCAGGTCATAGCCGATCAGGTTGACTACCGGCGGGCTGCCCAGGCGGAATTCGGTAGGCTGGCTCACGGCCGGCGCCTCAAATTGGCGCGAGCGCTGCCGTAGCCCGATGGAGGGCAGGGTGGCCATGCCTTGCACCTGGGCCTGGGAGCCATCCGAAGACGGTGGTGAGATAAGAGCCACCTCCACCGTCGCTCGTTTTCCCGTCAGCCGGGGGCTGGTGGGCAGGTGATAAACCGCCCGGCGCACCTGGCCCGGCAGCCAGCCCTCCAACGGCCCGACCGAATCAATCAGCGGAAACTCATCCGTCGCGGACTGGCCGTCGCCGGCCAGTGTCAACCGGACGATGCTGTCCGTCGCCAGGTTGGAGCCATCCCCTGGCCTGGCCTGCCAGTATAACCACAGCCACATTTCCTCTCCCGGCTGCAAGCTTTCCGGCAGCGCGTAGCCCACCAGCGTCAGGCCGCCCACCGGCTGCTGTGTCGAGTTGGGAATGGACAAGGTGGGCAACGGCACCACGATTGTGGCCGGGGCCACCTCGACATGGGCGATGGCAACCGGCTGGCCCAGCGATTGACCTGTTGCCGGCTGGTACGCCACCAGTTGCAGGCCGTAGGTGCCCGGAGGGGTGTCGGCTGGCAGCCACAGGCCGCGTCGATCGGTCACCGGCTGGCCGGGTTGCCAGGTAGAGGTGCCCCCGGCCGCCGCCAGCGGCGGCCAGTCGGCCTGGGCAAACGTGTCTCCCCGGCTGTTGGTCAGGCGCAGCGACAGCTGGGTATCCCCCTCCAGGTTGCCGGTTGCCTTCCATACAAGGGTGATGGGCAGGACGTCACCGGCCGCCGTGGCCTGGCTGGGCACCGTCACCTCCATCAACCTCAGTCCGGGGCCCTGTGCATCGGCCTCCCAGGGCCAACCTTCCGGGAACATGGTATCGCCCGCCGGCGGCCGGGCTGCGGCGGTGGTGCTGGTGGCATACAAGATCAACCGCTTGCGGCCAATCCATTTCTGCCAGGCCGGATGAGCGTTGGCGGCCAGCCAGTTTTCCAGGGTGGCGTCGATGTCGACACCATAGGGAGAGTACCAGAGACGATCGTGCGTGGCCGCGATGTGGGCGATGATCTGCCGGGCCTGGTCGTCGGGGGGGACGGGCGTGTCGAAGTCGGTGTAAATGGGCAGATCGCCTTCGTAGTAGTAACGTAGCACCCTGTCGCCCCCGTCGCCGGTGATGACTACCGCATCCCCCTCCAGTTCGAAGTCCTCAACGGTCTGGGCCACCGCCCGCCAGTCAGGTTTGGCGTAGGCCGGGTCGGCATAGTGGTGGCAGAGCACCCAGCCGCTGATACCCACCAGGAGCAGTAGGGGGACGCTGGCGGCTGCTGTGGGCAAAAGCCGCCGCTGCGCCGTGTCCCGTATCAGCCTGTGGCGCAGACCGTCGGCCACGGCCAGTATCCCCATTCCAATCGTCAACAGGTAGCCCACCTGTACCGGTATCAGGTATCGCTCCAGGTATACCGGCGTGCGGATCTGGCCATACAGCCAGGCGGCCAGGTTAGGGGCCAGTGTGTAGGCGAGCAGAAGCCCGACCATCTCGCGTCCCCGCCAGATGCCCCACGTCCGGCGGTTGGCGTAAACCAGGCCCAGGACATAGACGGCCACGAAGGCCAGCGTCAACGGGATGGCCTGCGGACGGGGCACCAGCTCGCCCACGCTGTAGGCAATGGCGCTGCGAGCGTAGGATGCCCACAGCGTAGGCTGGGGAATCCAGTTCAGGTAGCTTTTCAGCAGACTCATGCCGAAGACGAGCCAGGCCCCAAATATCAGGAGCACGATCAGCAGCATGCTACCCCACGTCAGGTAGTCGCGCCAATGGCGGCGCCAGGTCAACAGCAGGAACAGTCCCTGGATGCCGATGATCACCACCGCGTGGTAGTGGGTCATCAGCGCCCATTCGGTGCCGATGACGTACATCAACCGCCATTTCCAGCCGCCCCGCTGCCACATGTTGACAAAGCCCCACATACTCATGATGGATGCGGCCGTGAGCATGGTGTAGTTGCGCGCATCCTGGCTGTGCCAGACCTGATAGGGCGCTACCGCCATCAGCGCGGCCGCCACTATGCCCAGGCGGCGGTCGCCCAGCGCTTTGCCCAGGCGGTACGTGAGCGGCACGCTCATCACCCCGAAGACCAGCGAGAAGAAGCGCAACATGTATTCGCTGTCACCCACCAGCCGGCTCCAATAGAGGGTGGTGAAGTGATACAACGGCGGCACGATCTTGGTGGTCTGCAACACGTGCCACAGCTGGGCGGGGGACAAATTGGCGTAGTAGATGGTCCAGCCTTCGTCAATCCAGTAGCTCTGGGCGTCAAGCCGGTAGGCGCGCAGCAGAAAGGCCACCAGTGTCAGACCGGATATGATCAGCGCCTGGGACCTGTTTGAGGGTCTCATTGATCGCCCGATTCTATCGCGATGGGGCCTAATTCTACAAAATCCTGACCGGGACCCACC
>SDBS01002345.1_pt1 | contig 18981 bp, 14 predicted proteins | sample 2277091 | NCBI WGS metagenome assembly SDBS01 (sample SAMN10404972, study PRJNA504765) | marine sediment metagenome | isolation source: marine sediment core GS10_PC15, 163 cmbsf | place: Arctic Ocean: Southern Knipovich Ridge | collected 2010 | reverse complement strand
TGATGCAGCGTTTGGATAATTCAAATAACTTTTGTTACTATGATATTTTAACAAATGGTTCATTTATTTCCAAGAACGAAGCAAAAGCCTTGACTGCGCATTCGCGACTCAGGAGAGTGCAGGTCTCTTTAGAAGGTGCTTCAGCGGAAGTAAATGATGAAATTCGCGGGGCAGGCAGTTTCGATAATACTCTTAAAGCAATCAGAAATCTTAGAGCGAATGATATTAAGGTTGTTGTAATGATGACGATCACCCGGCGAAATAAAAACCAGGTGCATCATGTGGTTGATCTATTAAACCGGGAGGGAGTTTTTGCCCTTGCCCTGGAGCGTCTTATTCCGGAGGGACATGGAGCGGACCTAAAACATCTTGTTTTGAGCTCTGATGAACTTCAAAATCTTTATAACGAAATTTATAAATTATCTCAGAATTCTCACGTCAGGATACTCATGCATCGTCCTCTTTTTGCCATGATTGCACCTGAAGACCCCTCAGTCGGAGCTCTTTGTTCTGCTGGAAACAATGCTCTTACTATTATGCCCGATGGTACTGTATATCCATGCCGGCGCCTGCCGATTCCAATCGGGAATATTTTAACTGATGGTTTATTCAAAATCTGGTATGATTCAGATGTATTATGGCGATTGAGAGATCCAGCTCAATTAAATGAGAAATGCAGGAATTGTGAGCTTCTTACCCAATGCCGTGGATGCCGTGCTTTTGCATACATTGAAAACGGCGACTACATGGCAGAGGATGCTCAATGCTGGAAATAAATGAACATACGGTTTTTTCATTATTTGACTCAATTGTCATGCAGGCCCTGCCTGAATTAGATAGCTTTTATGTATTTAATGTCGAAACAGGGGAACACTATAAGCTAAACAGCACAGCATATTGGCTTCTTGAGAATATCGGACAGAGTAAAAATTTTAAGTCACTGGTAGAGATATTTGCCAGGGAATATGTTATCGATGAAGCAACAGCCAAAAAGGATATAGAAGATATCCTGTATTTTGTTTTGGATAATAACATTATTTTCAAAAAGGAGAATAGGCGATGAAACCTCAGAAGAAATATGAGAAACCCCGGATTGTCAAAGAAAAGAAAATGACATTTCCCATGAGCATCATTCAAGCTAAAACGGGAAATGTTGTTTGCAAGCAGTGTTCGTCCTGCCACGGCTGCAAGTAAAAAAACGCAGTAGTGGCTTCCGGATAATAGAAAACTCCTGCGTTATTGAGGTACAGGACAACTGAATATGGCTGAGACAAAATTTGAAAAATTTGAAAAAATCAATTCCAAAATAGATATTTATATTGACGAGGAAGAATATGATAAAGTACAAGAATTATTTATTATAAATGACTCCGGTTTGTTAACAAAGGCATTTCCTGATGATGGAACATGCACTGCCAAACTTGATGAAGAATGGATCGATCTTCTTGGGAGTGATAAACTACCAATAAAATCAATAAATTATCAAGGGTTTCAAAAGTTTAATGAGAATAATCAGCTTGAACCCGATTGGTCCCGTTTCTTCTGGGCAAAACTAATCCGTGCTAAGATACAGGAAAAGGGGACTACTTGTTTTTTTCGAAGAACTGACGACGTTGTTGCCTACCTCGAGCGAAATCTTCCGGTTATTACAAAAGATGAAAAAATTAAAAAGCAAAAATTTAAATTGACGGTTATTTATCTTCTCGAAATGGCGGCCTGTGGAACTGACGTCGATGGCAGAAGCTTTGCTGAAAGGGCGCGCCGTTTTTTAAAAAGATATTTAAAAAATGGTAAAAATTTTGGAATTTTTTATGATCTTTTAGCACGCTATAATTGTGGTGTAAGTTATTTTCATGAAGCTAGGTATCGTAAAGCCGCGCGTGAATTTAACTATATAATTTGGAAGAAAAACGAGATGTCGGAGAAAAATGGAGAGTTAAAATATTTTATTGGGCGCCATGGAATAAAATTAATTTATTTACCAGCATTCAAATATAGAGCAGATTTACAACTTAAACTTCAACTTTCCTACCATGCTGTTGATACAATCCTCTCTGATATGAAATTAAAATCATTAAGTACTAATAATAAGGATGAGGATCATAAGTATTATGAACATAGATGTGATCTTATTATGGCTGAAGCGTACTTACAAATGGGGAATCACGAACAATCAAATAAATCATTGAATAAAGTAAAAGAATACTTAGAGGACGTTAATGATATTAATAAGGAAACAAAGAATTGTTCTATAGTAACAGTAAAAATCCTCAGCAAAATAAATAATCTGAAATGTTCAAACATATATGGCCGGTACCTTGATTTACTGTTAGACGAAAAATTAGATAAATTTGAGAAATCCATAAAGGAGGATGAAGACAATTCAGCTGGAAAATCAAAAGAAAATCTGGAAAAAGATTTTATGAACTTAAAAGACTTATTTACGTATTACGAATCAAATGTGCTAGACAATTCTGGAGATCGAATAGGATATATCGAACAAATTTCCAAATTTTTAATATTATTACTGGATATTCCTGAGAAATATAATAAAGAAACTATTGATTATAGAAAATGGGCTGATGAAATATATGTCCATAACAAGGGCCATTTTACTGAATCTGAGAATGATAATAATACTGGTAATACAAGTTCCGATGATTGTCCTTGCAAAAAAAAGGGAATTGATCTACGGCGCTTAGGACCTGAACATTACGATGAATACTGTGAAAATATTCAAAAATTTTACAGTAAAATGCGAAATTACGATGCAAATAATAATAAAATAAATTATAAAAAAGATGAAAGCGATTTTTTAAAACGATTAAAAAACTTAGAAAAAAAAGACAGAGAAGACCTCTTATGGCGTATACGTAAACTTAATATTGAGTTAAATGAGAAACCATATAAATATAAATTCTGTAAAACCTGTATAGGTAAAAAAGATAATAAACCTTTCCAGGGACTTTTACACTGTGTAAATAAAATTGGTGATAACCAAAATAGTGCCAATGATTTTTGTTTATCATCTAAAGATTACGAATATATCATGGATAACTGGGATGAACATTTTCTAGACCATCTTAAATATTATAGCTGCCATGATGATTCTATAGACCGTCGAGAACCTCAGTATACACTTCATTTTATCGGTCTTCAGCGATGGAACTCATCCTCTCCCGCCAAAGGCAGTTCGCTCGGCGGCGGTTACCTCCTGTACTGTGCGGATGAGAAAGGATGCGTTAAACTGGGTATCGCTATTGACCCTGGGTTTGACTATATTAAAAATCTTTTCCATGAAGGTTTTAGCCTTCTGGACATCGACATCGTTCTTCTCAGCCATGCTCATCTCGATCACATCCGTGATATTGAATCGATGGTAACACTTCTTTTGGAGTTAAAAAAACGTACGAATCCGGGAAAAAAACATAAACTCCATGTAATTATGACGCTTGGGATATATAGCCGCTTGGAGCACATCATTAGAAACTTGGGCTCGCGTGATTTTGTTGATACTTACATAATAGATATTAAGAAAGAAATCAAAAATAATTTTTTAAAAACTATACAATTTGTGTTTCATAATAATGTTTGTAAAACTAACAATACAGATTCAATAACCAGGTTTGTCGTTGATACAAGGAATGGAAATTCAAACAAGCAACCGATTAAAGTAATAATAAAGCCTACTCGTGCGTACCATGATGATTTTTCTCAATACTCAGATAGTTATGGATATACAATTCAAATAGAAGGTGAACATAAAAATCTTGCATATAAATTTGGCTATACGGGAGATACAAGCTGGGATAAAAGTATTATTGATGAGTATCACGACTGTGATGCTCTGCTCGTCCATCTTGGCTCATTGATCGATAGAAATAAAAAACCCAACAAATTCTCTGACTACGGTGAGCCAGATAAATGTTTTGATTTGGTAAAGAAGAAAAAACATCTGTATTTTGTCGGCATGCTGCACTTTTTAACTGAGCTCGGAAATACTAAAAGAAAAAACAAGACATTGGTGTTAATGAGTGAATTCGGCGAGGAACTGCACGGGAAGATCCGGATTGATTTTGTATCAAGGATTAACGATGCATTCCACAAGTACGGGCTCTATACTTTGCCTGTTGACGTGGGCCTTGATGTATTGTTGAAAAAGCGGGAAAATAATGAAAAAGGCCCCTGGGTAAAATGTGCTCTTTGCGATAATTACATTCTAATAACCAGAGAAAATGTTGGTTTTGAGACGTATGGATTAGACGAAGGACTATTTTGCGTGTGCACGACTTGCAAGAAGTCAGTTTCAACCGATGTCAAAATCGACAAACTGCGGCAGTTGTATGAAATCGGCCATGAGTTCAGGAAATGTGCCGATGACACTATCCCACCATCTGCGCCGATATTTACGGGTACTAGTCCTACAAATGATACGAGGCCAACGTGGAGTTGGAGTATACCAGCTGGTGCAGTAAACATAAGGTATCAGCTGGACAGTGAGAGTAATGAAGGGTGGACAGTTGTTGGAGACACAGGAGTAACGACGTATACGCCTGAGACTGCGTTATCAGAAGGGTCTCATACGCTTTATGCTCAGGCGCAGGATGCAGCAGGGACCTGGTCTGCTTCAGGGAGTTATATAATAACAGTTGAAGTAAAATGTGACAAAGGCAAGGGAGTGTAATATAAGAAATCATGATCAGATTGTTCCCCATGCAATAAAAGCTCTATTGAGTTTTCTTAATACTTGTGATCTGCGTGAACTTGAACCGGTTCGTATCGCTCGTGCCGGATGGGCCCTTTTATTTGCCGGCTGCAACGCGAACTGCTCTGTGTTTAAAAAGGTTGAGAATTACCTGATCCATTCTCAGCAAAAGGACGGTGGATGGGCCGATCCTGAAGAAACTGCCTGGTGTGCTTCTTTTCTTATAAGAAAAAGGAATGAAAAGTCTTCTTATGTTCTATCGGCTATTGAATGGGTAAAATCTTCGAGAATTGAGAACGGCGGATGGGGAAAATATGCCCGGGACCAGGCTCGGATACCAACAACTGCACTTGTCGCTGCGCTGCTTCCTCCTGTAATATTGGATACCGATTACAAAGTAATTGCTCAAAATTGGTCCAAGGATTTATCCGGTCAGGTGCAATTATCATATAAAGCGGGTTTTTATCTTCTTGCAGAATCGGGGCGCAAGAAGGCTGATACCAGCCTTGTTGAAAAAACTATCGCATATTTAGAGCAAGACCGGAACCGGGACGGCGGTTTCGGGCCATGGCAAAATCATCCGATTGGAAGTGATCCCTGGTCAACAGGGGTAGTATTGTGGGGACTGACGAAATGGATCCATATAGTTGATAAAAATGTAATAATCAAAGCACTCGATTGGCTTAAGAAAACCCAGCTTCCTTCGGGATACTGGCCTTATCATTACCTTGATGACGGTACGTCATTTGCATTGGTCGGCGCTGTCGCTGCTTTCCAAGCTTTAAAGGATAGATCAAAACATGTGTAGTATTATCGTAACATATAATGAAGCAGAACCCCGAAATCTAAAACTCATGAGTGAAGCGATACGCCATCGAGGGCCGGACAGTTTCGAAGTCTGGAATAACGAATGTCATGGTATTGCTGCATGCCGGCTGTCAATATTCGGTGATCCCGATTCCCCTATGATTTATAAGGATCCATCAACAGGATGTATTGTTTTATTGAACGGTGAGATTTATAATTTTAAGGAGCTGTGGTCAGACCTATTAAATAGTGGGATTCAGCGTAAAACCAATTTAGAATCAGAATTGATAGCAAGGCTTTATGAAATACATGGCTCCGGGTTTGTTCGTTTACTTAAAGGGATGTTTGCTATTGCTCTTCTTGATGGTCCACAATTGGTGATTGCCAGGGACAGGTTTGGAATTAAACCGCTTTTTTACACTAAAATCGGAAGAAAAATACTTATCAGTTCCGAGATAAAGGGTATCTTGAAACACCCGGAGATATCCTCTTCTCTTAACATGTATGCAGTGGAAGAAACAAGTGTTTTCGGTTACATCGTTGATCAGGAAGCTACTTTTTTTGAAAATATCTACCAACTGCTACCGGGGACAGTTGTGGTATTTAACCAAGATAATTCTATAAAGAAAACTCAATTTACCGAATTACCCGAAATTGAGTATATGAAAGATGGAATTGAGATTGATTATGAAGAATCAACACCAATATTAAGAGAATATATTATTAAGTCTGTTGAAAGGTTATTTAATCATGGTAACATGGAAAAAGGTTTATATTTGTCCGGCGGCCTTGATTCTTCCACAATAGCTTTCATTGCTGCAAAGATATTAGGTTATCAAGTTTCTACTTTTACTCTGGCAGACAGTATTAATAATCCTGACTTCATAGCTGCGAAAAAGGTCGCTTCTGCTCTTGGAACGGAACATAGGGAATATATTGTAACTGCTCATGATTACTGGCCGGCATTGATTGATTATATCGCACACTATGAGTGCCTTATGGCAGGTGGCGTATTTGATGTACAGGGTGGAGTGGCTTTTCATTTATTATCTCAAAAAGCAGCGAAAAATGTAAAAGTAGCTTTTTCAGGGGAAGGCGCTGATGAACTTTTCGGGGGGTATTACTGGATTTATACCCATCCATTAGGCTTCTCTGACAGAATCCGGAATAATCTTAAGAATATATTACCAAATGATAGAATGCAGGATATAGTGGATAATCTGTTTTCTGAACCTGAAGACGAATTGATATACAGGCGGAATCTGTTCAACTTTCTCATTCGGGGCGGGTTGTCGAATTATCATCTTCAGTGTGTTGATAGATCTTCGGGAGCTTTTGGTTTTGAAATAAGGCCGCTTTATCTCTATGATGACCTCGCTAAATATGCTCTTGATCTGCCAATTGAGTTTAAGGTTCCGGATAAAAATACAACCAAGAAAATACTTCGTGAAGCATTCCGTAAAGATTTTGAGTTAGCTGGAATTTCCTGGGTAAACGAACGTAAAAAATTAGGGATGCCATATGCTATTAATGAAATAAATAAAGTAATATCTGAAGAAATTGATAAAGCAATTTCTGAGGATGAAATAATAAATCATCCTTTAGGCAATATTCTTGGTTCAAAAATGAATGTGCTTTTATATGATTTGTTTGAACATATCTTTTTTAAAGGTTGGGGTCATGAGGAACCCTATCCACCCAACAATTCATTAATCGCGAGATTATGGCCAAAATCATAAAAATAAGTAAATACCCTCCACTTGAAGGAGGAATTGCTGCAAAAACCTTTTGGTTGTGTCATGCCCTGGCTGAACGCGGTCACACGATTCATGTTATTACAGATAGGGAGGTTATTGCACCGGAATATACAATTCCCAATTATAGTAATGAATTTGAACATAAAAATGTTTTTGTCCATAGACCCTCTAACGAAGTACCCTGGCATATTCCGAATGTCCCGGATAGGACTTTGGATTTATTAGATCTTACCATTCAGGTAATTGAAGATTGTGGAGCAGATGTTATCGATACCGGATATCTTGTTCCGTATGGTCTGATTGGATATTTTGCAGGTAAAATTACAGGTCTACCATTTGTACTTCGTCATGGCAGTTCAGACATTGAAAAATTTTATAAAAATGGCATATGGAATAATATTTTAGAAAAGGCATTTCGGGCATCTTCAACTATTATTACATCACAGAATAATTTCCATGATTTTAAAAACTTTTCACCTAATATCCGGACTTTACCGCCGTATATACCAAATCCAAACTACTTTAAAAGTGAACCGGCATTCGTGGAAAGCCAGCCTACATTAGCTATTATAGGAAAGGCGAATTACTATTGGCAGCATAAGGGTTGGGATAGGATGATTGAGATAATAAAATGTCTGGGTTCGCAATTTAGATACCTTTTTATGGTGCAGGGAATTGGTTTGGATAATTTTAAGAAGCATGTTGAAGAAGAAACAGATCTTGATATTCATTGGGAACATTTTGTACATCCATTCAAAATGCCGGACATTTTAAATTCGATAAGCGGTATTTTTCTGTTTGAACTTGATTTACCTTTTTTAACATTCTCAAACTTGTTTATTGAAGCAATTTATTGCGGTGTACCTGTTATTACTGATAGAAATGATATTATCCCCCATTATATCAAACAAGATGTGAACTTAAATATTAATTCCATGAATATAATTGTTGTACCAGGAGACGCACCAGAAGTTGGCGCAAAAATTATTATTGATAGGTATGCAGGAAAAGGTGAAAAAAGAAAGGAAAATCTTGTTTCAAAGGAAGAAGATTTTGAAGCATATATAGTTAAAAATGAGAAAATCTTATCATTACTAAATTAAACATTTAAGCTATTATTATAAGAACCGCCATGTCCGGAGTTCTTCTATCGTTGCCATACTGTTGCGGCGAGCACCACCATGGGGAAGGGAATATCCCTATCCCCTTCCCATGGAACCCGATTCCACCAGAATTATTTTCCCGTTAACCGCCTACCTCTCTGCAACTCTCGAATACACATATTCAAACCACTGCTTTAACAGTTCGTCTTCCTCTGGATCGAGGTCTGCACCGGGATATGGAAGTTCCATATAGAGGTAATCATCAGTTTCTCTGAACTTTACAAACTGAAAGCTGTGGGTTAACTGAACAGCACTCAAGTCTTTGTACTCCCTTCGCCTCCTGGGTTTATAAATCTTTGCTTCATCGAGAATGAAGGTCGTCCGTGATAGTTTAATTCTTCCAATACCTTTCTTTCGTTTCCGCAACTGTTTAGTCTGGTGTTGCTCCTCTTCACGTACTTCCAGCAATGAAATATCCTGTTTATCACCGAAGAGCTTCACTTCCATGGAATCGGCAAAGTACACAAGCTGTTCGAACATATAAGCAATCTCTCGAAATGCAAGATTGCTTCCCTGACGCTTTCCTGTTACAAAGAGTGGCAGGTCAGTTCGCATGTAGACGGTGAACTGGCTTTTACAACCCTTATCGTAGCACAACTGAACCAGGGGGTAATCTCTCCTATATTTTTCATAGATTTTTCGTATTTCACTTTCCCTGCTTGAATAATCAGAAGTTACCGGTGTACGAAATGTCAGGTAGTAGACCGTTCCATCGATGAGCCCGGAAAGTTCACTGGAAAAGTTCAACTCGGCAACAACCGGTTGATGCCTCCCATTTTTCAGTATAACATCAATGAGGGCGATCTGCATTTTTAGTTCTGTAGTCTTTAATACGGTACTTCCTTCCCCAAATCTGTCTTGTACTACATGCATGATCTTGTCGAGAATATCCCCTTCCAGGTTTTCTGCAGTCCGGTACATTTTCACCATGTCCGTATACCGAAACTGATGACTATTCACATCTCGAAAATCATCCGGAGGATAGGGATCATCAACATGGACTTCATCCTGTGGCTTTCTCAAATATTCTTTCCAGTATGGTGAATAAGCTGAGGTTTCGGAGATGGTTTTATCAAATTGAGGGATATAACATTTATCCAAAGTTATTTCATTCTCGTATTTCTTTTTAATGAACTCTGCAACTTGATCCCTGTCGAAGCTATCATTCAGATACGGATAGTATATGTTCAGGGTGGAGTCAGCATGGTCATTATCAATCTCACGCTCTACAAGGCTGAAGAGCCGGTCAATCCGCCCGACTCTTTGCTCATTATCGCCAGGGGTCCATGCGATCCCGTAATGGTAAACATTCCGGCAGTTGTACTGGAGATTGACTCCTTCCTGAAGAACGGAAGTAGCAATGAGTACATTCGGGAAGAATGGTGAATTAAATGCCTTAATAAGCCGCTGCCTATTCTGTGTCCCTCCTGAACAGGGATACGCCGGATTCTGTCTGTTGAATATATTCCAACTTTCCTTGATAAGTCCTATTTTATCGAACAATCCGCAGAATTTCTCGGCATAGATCAAAAACTGATCAAGAGCTTTAATGACAATCTTTAGGAGCACGGAATCAGGCAGTTTCTGCCGGATCCGATCGAGAAACGCGCTGTAAAGGTCTCCTCTCGCGGTGCCTGCAAGCTGCGTTTCAATGAACCAGCTGTATAATTCAATCAGGGCAGAAGAGGCAAAGAGGATGCCTTTCTGGAGGAACCTGGCAAATCCCTCCTTTCTATAAAAATCCATATCATCCAGTTTTCCTCGTTGCTTATCATTCAAAAGAGGATAGTAAAGCCCCCAGAGGGTATCCATTTTCATTTTTTCATGTTCCTCTTTTGGGAATTCCTTTACAAGATGCTGGAGTATGTTAGTCCTGGTCGTATCCCCGTCATCGTCTTTATTGAGGCGACTATAGAAGGCGGAAGTCTGGTAAAGAGATCGATACTGCTCACCAGTTTTTTTCTTATAGATCTTAGAGTATGTTTTAGTCTTATAATCTTCAGATGGTTGGAAAAAAATCGAAAAAGGATCATTTTCCCTTGTAAACCTCAGCCTAAAATTAGTTGCGTGGGTGCGCTGCAATTCTTTTTTTAAATCCTTTTTCACTCGAAACAAATCGATTACCCGGGAGTTCAATCCGAAGGTATCAGTGAAATCACCGGTTTCTTCTTCCTCTTCCTCCTCTGAATCTGCTTCAAATTCCTCAGTCCCGGATTCACTGCTGATTTTTGAAGTCGTGAAATCAATGTAAGCTTTACGGGTTGGAATTTCTTTTTTTGCCGCTTCTCCCCATGTTTCATATATCTTTTTCATAAAGAGTCTATCGTAGTCATTGTTTATCCTGGCAGCTAACTCTCTCACCGAAGGGATTCTCCGAACAAAAATAAGGTTCTTGTCATTCGTGTCATTTCTTGTTCCATTCCAGTAATCTTCCCGGGACATTATAACACTGTCTGTAATACGGTCGTATTTTGGATGGTCCGGGTAATCGCCCTGGAACAGCTTTTTGTAATCATTTGAGAGTTTATTAAGGAGTTTACTATCCGCATTATATCTAAAATCCTCAGACTGCTGCTTCCCGTTGGGGTCAGGACTACTTTCTTCAATTTCATCCGAAATCTCTCTATTGGTCTCTGTTTTTTTATTTTCTCCACAATCAATCCGTTCAAAAGAAGTTGACTCAAAGCCTTCGAGGTATCCGTATGTGAATGACCGTTTTTCCTTATTATTCTTCGCTATCTCTGTTGCCAGCTTTCGTTGATAAAGAGCGAAAAATAGTTCTCCCAGGACATTATCACCAAAATTACATTCAAGATCTTCCTCATTCCGGTATTGATACTTCATCTTACCTGCGAGTATTCTGAGACGCCGCACTCCGATTTTCTCGAGTATCGTCTGGGAATCATCCTCCGCTAATCGCACATTGAAATATCGAACTATGTTCTGGATATCCTGATTGCTGGTATGGTTAGGAGTAGCCGTTAACAATAGCACTCTATCAGCTAATCGATCTCCTGTTTTTACTTCACAATTTTTGAATGGATTATCGGCACCAAACAACCCCTTAGCAGTGCTCACGCGCAGGCTGTCTCCATAGAACTTGCGAAAGTACTGGGCTTCATCAATGATCAGGAGATCAAACCGTCTGTCCAGTTTTTTCAAAAGGATTGTGTTCAGTCCTAAGCCCTTCTTATATGCTGCGAGCATGCGTTTTTCCCAACTCGTTTCTTCATTTAATACACTAAAGCTCAGGGAAGATGTTTTTGCAATTATGAAGTGGCACCATTTTGACGCAGCAATTTCTTCCAGTGCATTCAGGTTGCCGCAAAGGAATGGTTCATGAACGGCATGGTCTCCGATGCCAGTACGTACAAGGTTGTCACTACACCTTAGATGTGAACTGATAAATGTCTTATATTCATTCACCCAGTTTTCGGCAACAGAATGGTTTGGGGCTAGAACGAGTATTCTTGCATCCGGGTTTAACCTCCATAGGAGCGCACATATGGCAAGCGCCTGGATAGTCTTCCCCATCCCAACTTCATCAGCCAGAAAAGCGACCTTCTCAAGATCAAGAAGGTTCCATAACCGGGCTGTGCCTTCCGCCTGTATGTCATACATAGTCCTGTTGGCTTTGTTTGCTGAGTATTGCCATAAGTCAGGTGGTTCCTTATCAATTCTCTCGAAAGAAATTACTTTCGCTGCATCTTCCGGTGAGATAAATCCCCATGTTTGATTAATCATCCAGTAGTCTCCTGTTCTTTTTCTGAACTTTCTTTTCAGGAAGGAAACCACACTCAACTGTGATATGTTCAAGGTATTTCATAACCTTAGCTTTATTAGAAATCTGTGGAACAGGGATGATACTTCCGGCCAGGACCTCCCTGAGTTCCATCCAGTCCTGGCTGTTTCTCTTATCTAAAAAATCCCTAATATTACGAATGATAGCGTTTGTCTCCTGGATAACGAACCAGTTGAATACTGGAGATGTTTCGGTTTCATTTTCGGGATTATTTAACTCATTTTTAACTTTACCGGCCATCTCAATAAGAGAGCCGGGATAAGAGTTGACGTACCCGAATAGCTCATTAGGATTCTCATCAATTATTTCCCTGGCATTTTTCAATTTTTGCCGCATATTATCGAATGCTTTGAACATACTGAAGTATGAAAATCTATAATCAGGAGCCAAAGGGGAGACGTATTCTCCACCCTCCTCCACTTCATGAAGAAGATTCGTATAGGATACCTGGTGCTTTTCCGGGGATTGATGGGTCTCCATGTAGGAATATAAAAGCTCATTCAACGAGGTGAACCGCCACACCGGTCTGTGATGTGGGTTTGTTTCAATGATTATTCCTGATTGGACTTTTTCTCCCCCTCGTTCAATATAGAAGAAGTGATCCTTAAGCAGGTGTGTAGGTGCAGCGTTTGGCAGTTGCATCTCCCTCTTAACCAATGCATGATAATCTAAATCTGGAAGGCGAATGTAATAGCCGGACGGACAGGATTCATTGCGGATGTTTATCGTATAGTAAAGAGAGAACCAATCAAAGGAAACTCTGATATCAAAGATCATAGAATTAACAGGAATATCTGGTTTTTCCAGATTCAGTTCCTCTTCGTTCATGAACTCAAACTCACTAAACGGTGTGCACTTTTCCTCAATTTCCTGGAATAATGATCTTTCGATAGGGAATTTCACTCCGGCCTCAATGTTCTGCGTTCCATCAGTGTTCGTCCCGATTGCAGCGTGGGTCATGTTCCAGGAACCGACTGCACAGAGATGCTCTGTGCACCAGACTTTTGCATGATCCAGTCGATCGTTCCCATTAGCCTTATCCTGGTAGTTGAATTGGTAAAAAGATGTTCGTGTATTTTCACTCAGAAGTTCTAACCCACGGGCTGTTCCTGAATCCGTACTTTGTTCTCAACAAGGTCAGGAATAATCGAAACCCGGGCATTCTTATTCATCCTCGGATGAATCTGTTTCTGTATCAGATCAGGAAGCGAACCGGAGAAGTAGGGTGACCAGACAACCAAATGGTTTTCATCTTTATTTAGAATATTATCAAGAAAGAAAGAGGTGTTTTCTTTGTAGTCTGTCAGCGAGGAAAGGAAATCCCATCGGTCATTCTCTCCATCGGTAATTTTAATCGCAAAGTCCTCAGGAAATGTCTCACCGGTATTATCAAAAAGGGCTTGAAAGAAGCGCTCGAGTTTCAAAGCGTTCTCTTCACTCTTCAACTGGTCTGCAAAGATGCTTTCCCGATTGTGAGCCCATCCGGCGACTGTGAGATTGGCAGAACCTGTCATCAGCCAGGTTTCATTTTCTGTATTCTGCAGAAGCATCACCTTTGGATGGAACACACCTTGCTTATATTGTTTTCCCAAGCTTACTGGATTAACCAGGTGAATAGGAATAGCTGTTTTCTTTCCCTCGTTAAGATCGGCCATACGAAAATCACAAAAAAAATGGATATCTGTTTCATCATCGTTCAGTTTTTTCTGAAGCAATTCAAAATCACGGACACTTTTCGGTTTGTCCTCCATTCCGGCAATCATGGGGAGGATGTACCCTTCAATAAATGCAGGGCTGAGGTTGAATGAAGTAAACCAGGCTCGTTTTAGCTGACCCGCTTCCTGAACAATATCACGTAACTGCTGCAGTATCTTCATACCTTAGTTTCCAGTCCTGCCCGTAGGGATTTCAGAGAGTAAATATAATAGTCATGAATCCAGTCAGTTGGTTCCTGTTTGTCCAAGGCAGCAAGGTTGTACATCCTCGCTACATGATGGATGTTCCCATCTTCATCCAATGAGAACCAGGGGAAGAGTCCGCGATAGTCCATAATCTCCTTATGGTATTCAATAAGCCTACTAACCGAGTTCGCAAGGTCCTTCTCATTTAGTGGGATTTTATACAGTTTCGAAAGCCGTTCTTTCGTAACACTGTTTTCTGGTTCTTCGATAATCCTGCCGATTTCTTCCCACTTAAATGCACCGACAGAATCGTAAAATTTTAGTTTCTGTAATACTGCAGCAACATCATCCAAATTACGCGTTTCTCTCGCGTTGACAATCTGAAAGAGGAAATTGATAAAAGCGAGAAAGGGTTCAATGGTGAGTATTTCGAACAGTTTTTTCTTTTCTTTTTCATGCTTCTCAATAGAGTAAGCCTTTTCTACAATTTGTTTCGCTGTTTCGTTCCCAGTTTGGATTACATCATACAAGCTATTTGCTGCACCTTGATTGAAACCGAGAAGTTCCTTCCAAAGTTCGGAAAAATGGGACTGCAGTCTCTCCCTATTACCAAAAACAGATGTATATAGGTCAAAGAGGTCAGGATATTTTTCTTTACATGAGAGAAACTCAATAAAAGGGTAGGCCTTCAGATCATCCATGCGTGTGATCCTGGTTTCCCTGTATGCTTTTCTGGTTTTATCAAGATATATATTCTGGTTATCTTTCTTCGAAGAGATGTAGGCACCACTTAGAGTATTTATGACAATACTGACGAGTTTTCTTTTTAACTTATCCGCATCCTTCCAGTCGGAAAAGATGCGGTTTATCCGATCCCATGTAGCAGTATTGCCCTGCAATCGATAGGTGTAGTTATAATCGAAGATATTGCACTGAACAAGAGGAGTTTTATAACGACCATTAATACCAAGTGATATCTGCCGTGCAAGGATTCCCGATTCGGGATGAGCGATGATCAGAGGATTTGCATCCTGGAGATTCCATTTTGTGATCGCACTATACGATCCTAGTAGCCCGGAACTATCAAATTTATATTGCTCCTCTGTTTTCATATAATGAACCGAATATGTAAGCAAGTTCTCCAGGAAGATAATAAAAGCAGTCTTGAATACTGGTGTATCTTTAGTTTGGAAGGTTTCTTTGTAATGTGTGTTCTCTATCACGAGGTCATTGTCTTCAACCAAAGATCTGATGATGTAATGGTGGAAGAGATCTATTGTGAAGTTCCGTATATCGTTCGAAATAGAGGTGATCTGATTGCCAAATATCTGTTGTCCGAAGTAGGACCAGATAACCTGCAATCCAAGGGGATCGCGTTGTGAATCTCCGGTAATCGATTCATCATAATTGGAGAAAAATCCCTGAAATTCTTTGAAATCAATCATTTTCATTTCTCTTTTTATAATCTGAAACCGTTATTCCGGTTTCCACCACTTTCGTTATTTATCTACCATCAAATCTTCACTTTCTTGAGCGTAGTAACTCCTTAAAACGCCTTCAATTCTGCAGCATATTAATACGAAATCAGCTTTGCATGATAGGTTTCCAGCCAAGCCGTCTCTTTATGTATGAGGTCTGCCAGTGATGAAGCAGTGTCCTTCCCAAGTTTGTCTACCATCTATCTGATTGATATCAAGACTTATATCACAGGTTGGGCGGGAAATCAAGAATATTAGGAAAAACTCAAGGATTTGTAGTCAGGAAGCCGTACTGGTTTCGTCAGGATAATCCCTTGTGACGCCGCACATTGAGAGCCTTCCATTCAAGAAGCGGCTGGCATTGTATGCGCTTCTGGAGGGATACGTCAACAGTCAGAATTGTCGAGTCGATCACCCCTCGGTCCAGAAGCAGATCTAAGAACGCCTGTTCGGAGTCTGTGAAGGGCAGCACTGTGGATAGGCCCTCCCGGCCATTCCTTTACAAGGCGTGCATCGTAATCCGCTGATTTCGCATGGATCCCCTCTGCATTGACGCGCAGCGTGGGGATCAACTGCCTGGCCAACTTCACGGCGTCGAAGTCCACATCCTCAGCAGAGACCGTCCTCCAATCCTTCCTGTTCATCGCGCCGTATACAACGAATCCGATACGAAGTCGTTACGGATCGAGGTCGTCCATCTGGAGAATTCGATGACTGTCGAACAAATCTCTCTCCTGTCTCCGGGCCAGCAATGCAGCAAGCTTGCCGGCTGCCAATTCATGGTGATCCAGCACCGGAATCCCCTTGGCCCGCCACGCCCCGACGGGATGAGAATCGCAAGTCATCACCGGCCATAACGGGACTCGGAACATGTAGTTGATGTCCACTTTGAGGTTTCCGGACTGACCTGGGGAGCGTTCATACCGCAGCGACCATTTGCCTCCTGCGTGTTCTTCAGGCATCCGCCTGACGGTGAAGCCCTCCCGCGCGTAGACCGCCTGAACAGCCTGCTCGATCCAGGGACGCTCGGCGAGCATACTTTCGCGATCCTCGGCTCCCACGTAGTTCAGATCGATGTCGACGGAGAGCCGCGGGACATCGAAGACGAAAAGGTTCAAGGCTGTCCTGCCTTTGAGGACCAGCTTCACTTTGAGGAAGGGATGACTTCGAATGGCGTCGAGCAGCCCAAGCCGGCGCGCGACCTTTCCTAGCACGTCCGGTCTGAATCCGGTCGTCTCTGCTTCGGCGGCCAGCTTCTCATGGGAGATTTTCATAGTACCTCTCACCACGACCGTTCGAATACTTCTCTAGGGACCACCAGGTTCCATTCCGACACGAGGCGACCGGATTTCCGCTTTGCTCGGTCCAGATAATGTGGTTGCCGGGGCCGCATATCGTTAAGTAGTTTGAGGTGACGGTACTCTACCATCAGGAGTTCACGATGCTGCTCAAGAAAGAATCCCACCTTCGCCCCAGTGGTAGCATTTCCGAGCAGGATCGCATACTCCACGACTTTGTCGAGATCGAAGAATTCGATGGACTCCAGTGACCGCCAGATTTCCTCCCAGCTCCCCGAAAGGTCCGGACGATCCAGGACGTCCACCTAGGTCCGCTCCAGACTCGTGACTCGAATCTGCATACCGGCGCGCTGTGTGGTCGAAACGCCGAAACCCTCTTTCCCCGCGCGACGAAGAGCCTGCGGAAACTTCTTTCCCCTGAAAACATGGGATCGGAACATTAGAGGCCCAGGCGGGTGGGATGCCGAGTATGTGAAGTGTTCCTGGACCGAGTAAGCCCGCCCGTGAAACTCAAGCGCTGTATGGTGCGAGAATACCGCATACGGGGTCATCTTCGCGGCTACGAGGAAGGGGTCAACCGGATAGGAATCGGGGTCGGCTTCTGCCGGGATGACGGTATACAACCCGCGTCGCACCCGAACGATATGTCCGGTTTTCTTTTGGTAGGCCAGGAGAGCCTCCTTCGCTCTTCCGCCGACCTCACCATTGGACGACAGATGCTCGGCCAGCTCATCTCCGGTGAAAACGGGGAGTTTGCGGAAAAATTAATTGATAGGTTATTATGATTAATGTCAAGGATCAGGATGATCGAAGATCATCAAGATCAAGGAAAATCAGGATCTTTGACAAGTTGTGCTTAGTAAAAAACAGCAGATGACCTATAACAATTCTGTGGCGCTTTGCAACCATGTTGATAGGTTTGGTCAGAAGCCTGCGCCAGCTCGGCTTCTATCTACTGCACCTGTACCGATAAAATGTGCGCCCAGTGAGTGTACCCACCATTTTGGGGCCACGAATAGTGGAATGGAAACAAAGCATAACCACCAAGGTATCCTGAACCTTTTTCTCCCCAAAACAATCAAGGAGGGAACTATGATAACAAGGTTTCATGGAATTGATAAGCACAAGAAGTATTCTACCATATCTGTACTGAATCGTAAAGGGGAAGAAGTTGAATTTAAATAAAAATGTTATGACCTGAAAGAGTATGTTGAGAATCTAGGTTCTGAGGATGCAGTAATTATAGAATTTTCCACACGCGAGAACATCGTGAGGCGGGGAAGTGTCAAATGTTCCGCTGAAGGCAATGACTGTCGGGGCTGTTGAAACATGGAAGTCAGAAAAAGTATCCATCTGGCACGCGGGCGCGCATGATAATCCCTTTGGCTTTCGCCTGACAACGTTAATGATTTCGAAAAAAATTCCTGATTCTTCAGTTCCCATGTCTCTGCTTGCGGATCACCCGAATGTTCAGTTTAATTTTTTCCGGCCGGCAATAGGAACATGCGGAGCGGAAATGCATTAATTTGTATCCATGGTCGACCTGATGCAGGTCCAGGCCCCCGCAACAAGCAAATTTTATTAGACATACATTCACAGGTATGATAATATCATCACCATAAGCAGACTGATATCATAAAAAGGGGTTAAGCCAATGGCCATCAACGGGAAAATAACTTTAAAAAAGCATTTCTTCTCTGAATTGGAAAGAACATTCGCTGATTTTGGTGAGCTAAAGGCCTCTATTTTTATTTATGAAAACGGGGTTCATGGGATTAAACTTGAAAATCAAAAGGGTTATATTATTGTGATGCCTTTTAAGGGCCAGCAGATATGGGATGCTGTTTTCTGCGGCCGGAGATTAACGATGAAATCGACGTATAAGCAGCCGGGTAATACCGATTTATTCCTCGACACATACGGCTGTTTTCTGATGCACTGCGGCGCCCTGCGGATGGGATGTCCCGGACCGGAAGATGACCATCCTCTTCACGGCGAGCTTCCATTAGCAGCCTACAATACCGCTGAGATTGTTTTAGGTGTTGATGAAAAAGGCAGGTATATCGGGGT
>SDBS01002344.1_pt1 | contig 18997 bp, 13 predicted proteins | sample 2277091 | NCBI WGS metagenome assembly SDBS01 (sample SAMN10404972, study PRJNA504765) | marine sediment metagenome | isolation source: marine sediment core GS10_PC15, 163 cmbsf | place: Arctic Ocean: Southern Knipovich Ridge | collected 2010 | reverse complement strand
TGGAAGGCTTTGATTTCATCCGGCTCAAACCGTCCAGGCATTTGGTTAAGCTGGCTCCGGGGACCGTCCCGCAGGTGCTTGCCAATGAGGGAAAGGAATATGCTGTTTATCTCAATGGAGGATCCCAGTGCGATCTGCAATTGTACCTGCCTCCCGGAAAATACCATGCCACCTGGTTGAACACGGTGAGTTTTGGTACTGAAAAGAGTGAGGAATTCGATCATAAGGGAGAGGTAAAAACGCTCGTCAGTCCGCAATACGACGGGGATATAGCCCTTAAAATTATCAGGACAGATGTATTATGACCTGGGATGTGCAGACTGGGTCTTCGAGATAGAAGAAAAAACGGAAAGGATATCGCTGCTAGATTAACGTCAATAGTCAGGGATCCAGGATCCGGAGAGCAAAAGATTGATGAAGCCTATAAGAAGATTCACTCAATCTATTCTGAAAGCTGTGCCTTAATTGAGGCTATAATGTCTAATCATAAATGATTTCTTCAGCTTCCCGTCATTAATAATTGTTCACCCTGCAAATTATTCAATCATTACTACTTGAAATAATGTAACGTATTAGTTACCTTTGAAAAATTACATATGAGTCGTGAGTTGAGATTTCACAAGCATTATTTTCATGATTTCTACAATGAACAAGATGAAAAAACAAGAGCTAAAATCTTATTCATATTAAATCTGGTGCTGGAACTTGAAATTGTTCCTAAAACCTATCTAAAAAGGATTTCAGGTAGTCAGGGCATATATGAAATCAGGATTAAACATGGACCAAATACTTTCAGAATCTTCTGTTTTTTTGATGAAGGACAATTAATAGTGTTAATGAATTGTTTTAAAAAGAAAAGTGGAAAAATACCATTACAGGTATTCAGACTGGCAGAAAGATTGAAAAAAGAATATTATGAAGAAAAAAGCAGTTCCCGCCAATTTTAATGAACTCCTGAACCAGGAATATGGTCCGGTTGGATCACATGCCCGAAACGAATATGAAAGGCGTTATAAAGCATTTAAACTGGGTGTCCTAATCAAGGAAGCAAGAAAAAATGCAAAAATGACACAGCATGATTTGGCCGAAAGAACCGGCACAAAAAGGACCTATATTAGCAGGATCGAAAATGATGCTAGTGACATCCGGCTTAGCACACTTTTAAAGATTGTTGAAGTCGGACTTGGAGGCAAGCTTGAGATTAATTTCAATGTTTAAGCCAGAAACCTTATCATATAATTTAATAAACCGTTTTCCCATGAGTGTCCTTGAAACCGTCATATCTATTGCCAAATCAGCAGGGGCTATCCTCGCTCATGAATTCAAGCACATCAATAAGTTTGATACCAAGGGAGATCATGATATTGTGACACATGCGGACTATCAGTCAGAAGCGCTGATCATGAAAGAACTACAGGCTGCTTACCCAGAGTACAGTATTATTACGGAGGAGTCACCAAATATTGAAGGGAAAACAGAATACTGCTGGTATATTGATCCCCTTGATGGCACCAATAATTTCATTACCGGCAGTCCATATTTCGTTGTTTCCATTGGCCTGGCCTATCAGAATGAAATCATTCTTGGTGTGGTTTACAATCCCATAAGTGATGAGCTCTTCTATGCCGAAAAGGGCAAAGGGGCCTTTCTCAATGGCGAGAGGATATCGGTCTCCGGGCGAAAAGAAATCAAAGGATCCTTATTGGCACTGGCTTATGCTCCGGAAGAAGATGAAATACGGCAGGGGATTGCTCTTTTAGAAAGGCTTGTTCTCCAATGCAGGCGGGTGGTAATTAATTTTGCTCCTGCCCTGGACCTCTGCAATATTGCCAGGGGAAGATTAGATGGTCTCATGGACAATGGTTCAACACCTGAAGACCATGCAGCTGCGAGTCTTATCCTTACGGAAGCAGGTGGAAAACTCCGTAATTTCGATCAAACCGGCTGGGATGTCAACCGGACAGGTATCGTTGCTTCCAATACCCTTCTTCAGGATCATTTAGTTACTCAGGTTAACCTTCCACAAAAACAAAAGCCTGACTAAGTATTGCCAGGCATCTGTTCTACAGTATGATATCTTTATTGTAAGATAATTTTCCGGATATCGATAATCATGTCCCCTGAATCTATGAGCTGGATAAAATACAATCCTTTACCAGACCAGGTTGACAGGTTCACCTGATACAATGGATCTTCCACATTGGTTTCAAAGACAACTGCCCCGAGCTGGTTCATTATCTTAAGCCTGTATCCATTCATCCTTGCATAATCACCCGTATTAATGTAGAGAAAATCTCTGGCCGGATTGGGATAAACTTTCAGGGTATTGATATTATCAGGACCTGCAATTCCCGTCAGCACGGCATCGATGATCAATGTATCTGTGACAGACACATGATTCTCAATGGTTGTCGTAATGGTATCATGAACAGTGATGATATTCCAAGTTCTAAGTGGATAGGTAAATATTCCAGTTGTATCAACCTCTGAAGTAACCAGATACCACTTAGCTGAGTCATTTGAAACCAGTACATTGAAGGTCTGGTTCCAACTATCAAATCCTTTGATATTTAAATAAATACTATCAAGAAGGTAAGAATCTTGCAGATCGACAAGAATGAAATGCGGATTTGCATAATCAGGTCCGATTTCGTACCTGTTTGCTGACCACCTTGAATTGTCGCTTCCATCCACGGCCGAATAGCTTCCCTGTGGGGTACTGTTAGCGAAAGAAGGTTTATTCAGTGCTACATTCATTCCCTCATCAAATGCCTGGATCTCATAAACGTTCACCTGGTTGCGGTCTTCAGAATAAAAGGATTCAAATTTTACGTATTTGATATCACCCTCCCGATATACCGGGTACTGAAATGCGGGAGTCGGTTCATAAATGGTATCATATGTAGTAATATAGGTAGTATCATGAACCTCAACAATCAGGGTATCAAAATGGATTGCCTGATCATATGTCAAAGAATCATAAGAAAAGATCCCTGTAATTTCCTGTCCTTCGCTTATTAAGTACCAGTTCACAGAATCTGGTGATCCAAAAAATGCAAAGGTCTGATCCCAGCGGTCAAATCCCTCAATATTTAATATGATGCTATCAAGGTTGAATTATTCCCCAAGATCAACCACGATAAAATGGGGATTGGCAGAATCAGGGCCTGCATCATTCCTGTCACTTGACCAGCGTGAAAAATCATTTCCATCTACAGCCGGACCACCACAGTTTTCTCCTCCCCCCTCACAACTGTTGGTAAAAGTGGATTTATTCAAGGCAACGTTCGTTCCCTCGGAATAGGCGGATATTTCATACACATTGACCTGCCCGAAATCCTCGGAATAATAGGATTCGTACAGTAAGTATTGCAGGTCCTGCTTTGACTGCGTAACTGTGTCATATACCACCAGGGTATCATAGTAAATTTCCTGGCAACAATTTATCCCGGTTATTTCCATGGTATCAATCAGTGAATAGTGATCGTTATAGGCTTCAACAGAAATGTAATTTATTGAATCAACGGGTGAGTAGTAGATATTCTGAGTAGTCTCTCCTGTTGACCACTGATAATTAAAATCTTCTGTAACAAATGCGGTCAGGTTTTCAATATCAGGTCCAGTGTATTTATTCAATTCCCAGTTGCTTTTTTTAATATATTCTTCATTGTTTATTAAACTAACGGTCATATTAACATCCCCAAGATCACCCAAGGTCCTTACAAACTCCCCATTATCAAAACTGGCATAATATCGCAGGCCATCGACCTGATTTATGATTTTCTTATCCTTGATTTCCTGTATCTGCTGATGAGTAAGTGCCACGTCCCATAATCTGAATTCGTCGAAATTCCCTTTAAAATCGGGACCGTAATAGTAACCTGTTAATCCTGATGTGATACATTTCTCATTGGCAGAGCAATGTGTAGGTCTGCTTCTAACCAAATTACCATCCAGGTATAAAAAGATACTGTCGGTACGATACACAATAGCAACGTGAACCCAATCCGTGATTGGTGTAGTATAACTTAATCTAGATACCAGAATATTGCCTGAATGTTCTCCAACCATTAAGCCATTTGTTCCAATGGTCAGGCCAACACTCATACTTCCTCCAGCCAAACCAACAGGAACCAGTGCCCAATTCTGATTTGAATTTGCCAGGGGTACACTAACACCACCCGCACAAACATTACTTTCACCATACATATTGATTGTCCGTGTTGGCTGAACCCAAAAATCATAAGTGAATGTATTGGTTATATCCATCCAATCATATCCGGCATTCAGGGCAAAATATCCATTTCCTCCTGATGATAGACCTGTGGTATCACGGAAGAGATATTGATTTGATGACAGGTTTACCTCCGCAGAATACTGGGAATTTTGACCAATGCAGAGAGTATCCTCCCCGGTAATTGAGATATCATATTGTGCATGACAAATAAATGATATGACGCTAAAAAGCAATACTGTTAACTTTTTCATGATATTGGTGTAGTTCTGACAAACTAAAATTTCTTATAATTTTGAATGTGAATTAATGTAATATGATCTTTCTTATATCGATTATATACCCGTCGGTATCAATTACCTGAATAAAATATAAACCTGTCCCTGTCCAGGTCGACAGACTCACATTATACAGTGATTCTTCAATAATTGTTTCAAAAACACTGGCCCCAAGCTGGTTAATGATCTTAATGTGGTACCCGTTCATCTTAGAATATTCGCCGGTGTTAATGAATAAATGATCCCTGGCAGGGTTGGAATAGATCTTAATGGTATTGATGTTATCCGGTGGATGTGATATCAGCACTGCCGGTAAGGCTGGCTGTAGGATCAAGCTTCAGGAAAACCAATTCTATCAGGGATAAAATGATACGGGGATATGCCTCTCATCCCACTGGCCAGGTCATATTCTTAGAGCAATTCCTGGATACCAATTACCTCTATAATAATTACACTTTCTGGATGCAAAAGCGGAAAACATCGTAAAAGCAGACAATTTGATCCTGGCATCAGGATTCAATTTGTCAAGATTCTGACCTGTTTCCGAAATGCATCCGGATTTCGTAGGATGATCCACCCCGATGAAAATCTGAGCTTATCATATGCCAATATGTTGAATGCCAGGGAAAGGATTGATTAGGTAAGGATTGATTTTTGAACAATCTATCGCGAGGATCTCCCCCGGCTTGGAATGTTCAGGCAGTTAGGGTAAATTTACTCTCAGGAAAACCTGTTCCTGAAAAACAAATATCTCCCGGAGACCATCTAATATGTTTCACAAATCCAGGAAATACCGTCGTTGTTTTAGCTGGCTGCTCGCGCTTCTTCTCCTACCCTTAATAATGCACGCTCAGCAGACAGGCACATTGTTCAACCATTATAATATTCACAATGGTCTGATCATGAACCATGTAGAGTATATCCACATTGACATGGATGGCTTTGTATGGCTGGGTACCGCTGCAGGATTGCAAAGGTTTGACGGGTATGAATTCAGGGATTATACATTTGATCCCGGTGATACCTCCTCGATCTCTGATAATTTCATTTCCACCATATTTGAAGATGATTCGGCCAATCTCTGGGTAGGTACTTCTGCCAATGGACTGAATGTTTATAATAAAAAACTGGAAACCTTTCTCTCCTTCAGATATGATACCGCAAAGCCAAATTCCCTTGCAAGTAATAAGATTCTAAGGGGCAGTCAAGTGATCACACAGGACAGTGACGGTCACGTATGGGTAAATACGGTTGAAGGTTTGAACAGGATTGACTTGAGGGACTTCAGCATTGAGTCATTTTACGGTGATTTTTCCGGCCAGCTAGTATTCGATGGATCTGAATCTGCTATCTGGATAGCCGGTGATCAACTTAAAAAATTTAATCTAAAGTCCAGTAAGCTAAGCTATTATGATTCAGGACCGATAAATTCCATCATCCTGGATAGCGATGGCAATTTATGGCTCGGAACTAAATCAAGTGCGGTGATTTATAATAGAAGTACGAATGAACTGATTCCTTTTAAAAAATATCTTGAGAATGAAGGATACCTGGATTGGAATAATGAGATACTATCGGGTGAAGCCATCAGCAATTTCTATGAGGATTATCGAGAAAATATCTGGTTCAGTGTCAGGGATCGCCTGGTCAAACTTGATAGAGAACAGAAAAAAATAGATCTCCTGGCACATGAACCTGGTAATGAAAACAGTCCCATAGGAACAAGCATTTCAGGGATTTATGGAAACAAGAGTGGGGTGATATGGATCTCCTACCTGAACCAAGGTGTCTCAAAAGTCAACATTAACCTGAAGAAATTCAATACATACAGAAAAATCCCGGGAGATCCGAATAGCCTAAGCGGTAATGCGATACGATCTGTATACATGGATAAGAATAAGTATCTCTGGATTGGTACGTATGACAATGGATTAAATAGAATTACACCACATACTGAGACCATAAGTCATTTCAGGACAGATCCTGGAAATCCAGGTTCTATCGTTTCCAATTACATTACAGCACTGCATGTAGATAATAAGAAAAGATTATGGGTTGGGTCCTATGACGAAGGGCTGTGCTATGCAGATGACATTTACCATCCCGGGCAGTTGGAATTTACAAGCCACGAATTATTCACTGATATTGAGATTCATGAATTTACAGAAGACCCGGCAGGAAGGATATGGATCAGTACCGACAATGGATTCTTCATTTATGACCATAGGGATAATGTATTCAGACATTATGGTGACCTGGAAAATCAACTGCAGTTGGTTAAGGATTTAAACATCCAGTCAGTTGTGTTTCAACCCCCCAACCAATTCTGGATGGCCACCTGGAATTCAGGTTTATGCAGATTGTTCATTCATTCTGATACAATATTATCTCAACAATCAGGAAGAGACAGCATTATAATCCAGGATGCGATGGTAGACCAGTTCAATACCAGGATAGATAATAAGTTTATTACGATTCATAGAAGTAATGACGGGGATTTGTGGCTTGGTTCCTACCTGAATGGATTGATCAGAATTACTGAGACAGCTGGTGGACTGGAATTCCTGAAGTATGATAAATCTGCAGGTGCACCCAATAATTCTGTATACGGGATTGCATCAGACAGCCTGGGCAATTTATGGATCAGTACCATTGATGGACTCGGAAGGTTTGATCCCGAACTGGAAGAGTTCCGGAATTACGATATGAGCGACGGTTTACAATCCAGGTCATTTATCTGGGATGCATCATTTAAAGGCCAGGATGGGAGACTGTTTTTTGGTGGGATCAACGGCCTGAATGTCTTTTACCCGCAAGATATTGTAGATCACCTTGATCTTCCGAAAGTATTTATCAGCAAACTAATCATCAATAATAAAGATGTCCGGATCGGCGATGCATTCAGAGGTAATGTTATACTTATTAAAGACATCAGATATACTGAAGAAATAACACTCACCCAGCGGGAATCCGTTTTTTCACTTGAATTTACAGCCATGGACAATATTAATCCCATGGAAGTATTATACCGGTACAAACTGGAGGGATTTGATGAAGACTGGATACAGACAACCGCAGCAGAAAGATCTGTACGATATACCAACCTTAATGCAGACACTTATATCTTTAATGTAAAAGCATCGAACAGTGACGGAGTCTGGAACGAGGTGCCCGCGACCCTGAAAATAATCATCCTTGGCCCATGGTGGAAGTCATGGTGGGCGATAATAATATATTCATGCCTCTTCGCGCTGCTCTTGGTCACTTTCCGAAAATTCATCCTGGTAAGGGCACAGCTTATACACGAAGCTAAGCTGGAGCACCTGGAGCGGGAAAAATCAGAAGAAATGCACCAGATGAAGTTGCGTTTTTTCACCAGCATCGCTCATGAATTCAGGACACCCTTGACACTGATACTGGGTCCTCTTCAAAAAATAATCAGCAGCCTGGAAAACGACGCCAGATTTATGCGGCAGATCATCACAATAAAAAGAAACTCAGATCGCCTGTTCCGGTTAATCGACCAGATAATAGAATTCAGGAAAATTGAGACCAATAAAATAAAACTTTATGCAAGGCAAGGAGACGTTGTAACCTTCCTCATGGAACTTGTTGATTCATTTGAAGAGATCGCCTGCCAGCGCAAAGTAACATTGGATTTCCATTCAGATATGGAAAGCTGTATTATATGGTTCGATGAAAACAAATTGGATAAAATTATATACAATTTGCTCTCCAATGCATTTAAATTCACTCCTGACAAAGGTTGCATTAAGGTTGTTCTTTCTTCATCATCATCAAATCAGTCAGATGAAATAGGAGAAAATCCAGAAGCAGGAGTGCCTGCTAAATTCTTGGAAATAAAAATTGAGGATAATGGCATTGGTATAGCTGAAAATGATTTGGATCATATATTCGATCGTTATTACAGGGTTGAAAATCCTGACAGTTTTGTTCAGACTGGTTCCGGCATCGGATTGTCACTCGCAAAAGAGTTGACGGAATTACACCGGGGACAAATTCATGTTTCCAGCAAGCTTGGAAAAGGAACCAGTTTTACCCTGCGCTTACCTTACGGAAAGGAGCATCTGTCTGATGAGGAGATTGTTAGTCGAGTTGGGAAAGAACCAGAGATGGCTTTTTCTTTAAAGCAATTCGCATTAACTGATGAACATGAGTATTTTGTTAAATATGAACCTGCGTATCCACAATTGGATCTTGGCGAGCGGCCGCTTCTCCTGATTGTCGATGATGACCAGGAATTGAGGACCTTTATTAAAGATAATTTCAACTCAGATTACATTGTTATTGAGGCTGAAAATGGTTTAGAAGGATTTGATATGGCTATGAAAAACAATCCGGATATTATCATCACCGATATCATGATGCCGGTGATTGATGGCATCGAGCTATGCACAAAACTGAAAACGAATATTAAAACCAGCCATATTCCCATTATATTACTTACAGCCAAAGCTGGGATAGAGAGTAAAATTGAAGGTCTGGACTCAGGTGCTGACGCATATATTGCCAAACCTTTTACCCTTAAACTCATTGAGGTCCAGATCAGCAATATTCTTGAAAACAGGAAGAACCTCAGGAAAAAATTCAGCAAGGAACTTGTTCTGCAACCCAGTGAAATTGCCATTACCTCACTTGATGAGAAATTTCTACAAAAAGCCATTAATACTGTCGAGGAGCATATGTCTGATACTGAATTCTCTGTCGATTCTTTCAATAAGGAAATCGGTATGAGCCGCAGCCGGATGCACCGAAAGATAAAAGCGCTTACTGCACAGTCTACCAGCGAGTTTATCCGGACAATCCGACTGAAAAGAGCCACTTCCATGCTTGAAAAAAGCCAGATGCCAGTGGAAGAAATAGCTTATGCCGTAGGTTTTAATTCCACCGCTTATTTTACCAAATGTTTCAAAATCCAGTTTGGCAAAACCCCTTCTGATTATATGAAATCTCACTCGGGAAATCTATAAAATTTTCCCTCACTCTTTTTGCGTAGTAAAAGTCCTGGACCACCACCTTTTCGGTCAAACATATGCCGGACTTAGCAACATTTATTATAGACTTTGGCACATATGTTATTGCGAGGACATGAGTTACAAACTAAGACACATATGGAGAAACCAAATCTGTAAGATTGTAATAATATTGCTATGAATGGAAAATACATCACAAAACTCCAGAAAAAGTCAAATCCGGAAAAAGCGATTTCAATATATCGAGATACTGATTTTTCTGCTGTTGATGGTAATATTTATTCTGATAATAATTATGTGGAAAAAATAAACTTATGCTTAAAGTCCGGCCCAGAAGAGTTGAAAAACCCCAGCAAATACTGGTTTAGTTTTAGGTTAATAGATTAGTTAATTAAGTACTATCAAGCTAGGTAATTCTTTAGGACCGGACTTCTCCTTGAAAAATTTTATAAAAAATGAGATATAATGATCAGCTAAGATATTCATTAACAACTGTATTAAACTTTTAGCCTATGATAAATAAGCAATACACCAATTATATATAATTACTAAACAAAACAATGCTTAATTTCTAACCTAATTCTATTAATTATGAGACCAAAACTGATTTTATTTTCCTGTTTTCTTTTGTTGACAGGAATTGTATTCGGACAAACCCAAATTACCGGTCTGGTAACCTCTGCAACAGATGGTGAACCCATGATCGGTGTAAACGTGGTAGTGCCGGGGACAACGATTGGAGCAGTCACCAACTTGGAAGGTGAGTACTCCTTAACGGTACCTGAATCTACCGAAACTTTAGTTTTTTCCTTCATCGGGATGCGTACAGTTGAAGTTTCGATTGAAGGAAAGACCATAATCAATATCACCATGGAAGAGGATGTCCTGGGACTTGATGAGGTCGTCGTGGTCGGGTACGGAACACAGCGGAAAAGTGACCTTACTGGTTCCATAGTAACAATCGGCAGTGAAGACTATGAAGACCAGCCCGTTAACAGAATCGACCAGATTCTCCAGGGACGAACCGCCGGTGTGAATGTGACTAACTCATCGGGTGCCCCTGGTGGTGAGCTTTCCATGAGAATAAGGGGAGCTAATTCCATCAACGGGAACAACAATCCCTTAATCGTCTTGGACGGGTTCGTCGGGGGCGATTTCAGGAATGTCAATCCCGCAGATATCGAATCCATCCAGGTACTGAAAGATGCCTCCTCGACGGCTATTTACGGCAGCCGCGGAGCAAATGGTGTGATTCTGATCACCACCAAAAGCGGGAAAGTAGGAAAACCCGTCATCTCTGTTACTGCACGGTTTTTTACCTCACAGATACTGAAAAAGTATGATCTGATGGATGCTGCGACATTTGCAGAAACGGCCAATGCAAGGGCAAATGATGTCGGATCAGCACCTCCTTTCACTTCCCAGGAAATTGACGAATTCAAGAGGACCGGCGGAACAGACTGGCAGGATGAAATCTTCAGTACAGCATTCGGCCAGGAGTACCAGCTTGATTATACCGGCGGTACAGAAAGGATAGGATATTATGTTTCAGGAAATTACCTCGACCAGGAAGGTACCCTTCTTAATTCCTATTACAAAAGGTTCTCGTTACGGACCAATGTCGATGCAAAAATCACGGATTGGTTGGATGCAAGCCTCAAGGTGAGCTTCATCAGGCGGGTCAACAACAATACAAACGGAGACGGAAGAACCGACGGCGCCATAGGTGGTTCACTTGCATGGGCCCCCACTACACCGGCCCGGGATGCCAACGGCGAGCTTACGATAGGCGATCCTGTCAGCTCCATTAAAAGCAACCCTATTGAACTTGCACTGAATGACCACATCGTTGAGGACAATACATTCAATACCAGCGGTGGATTCCTGTTCAAGATTATTGATGGATTGACATTGAATGTGGGCTATGGTATCATCTATATAAATAGGCAGAGAAAGGATTTCAATGCAAGCAGGCTCTCAAACAACCCGGATGCAACCAGGCGATCAGAGGAAGTTTTCTTTCTCCAGAATACCAATACCCTTCAATATGACAAGATCCTGGGCGGCGTGCACAGGATAACACTCACCGGTGTGGTAGAGCACCAGTTGTTCCAGGAGGACAGGTTCCAGTCGACGGCTACAAATCTTCAGTTCCCTGAGTTCAGGTACGATAATATCACCCTTGCAGGAGGTTTAAGTTCTTCAGCATTCTATGAGAAATCTACCATACGTTCTTTTATCGGAAGGGTGAATTATGCTCTTATGGACAAGTATCTGGTCTCTGCCTCTGTTCGTTCGGACGGATCCTCTAAGTTCAGGGGTGACAACCAGTACAGTACCTTCCCCTCAGTTGGTGTAGGATGGAGAATGTCAGAGGAAGCATTTATGCAGAGTGTCTCCTGGCTGGATAACCTCAAACTAAGGGGTAGCTGGGGACAAACTGGTAGCCAGGGCATCGATGTGTACGGTACGGTAACCACTTTTTATACAGATGATGATCAAGCTGGCACTTCCTTTAGAAACGGGGTTCTTACTCCTGGTATCAAAATCGGAAATCCGGGAAATTCGGATCTGAAATGGGAAACGACCACACAGTCTAATATTGGACTGGATTTGGCGGTACTGAACAGCAGGCTGGGACTGGAACTTGATTTTTTCCAGAAGAATACCACAGATTTGCTGATAAGCGAGCCGCTTCCAGAGTATTCAGGAGGCGGATCCATATTCAGAAACCTGGGCGAGGTAAGGAATACGGGGTTTGAATTCAGTTTGACCGGCCGGATTGTCACTACCAGTTCATTCGGCTGGTACTCAACACTTAATGCCACTTTCCTGAAGAACGAAGTCACCAGTATCGGAGACCGGGAAAAAATATTCCTCGATGGGGATGCCGGTGCGGGGATGACAAACCTGCCTGAGAATGTGCTCATACCGGGATATGGACTCAACAATTACTATGGTTTGACTTACCTGGGTACCTGGAAGTCCAGCGAAGCTGCAGAGGCCGCAGTCTATGGCAATGTACCGGGAGATTCCAAGTTTAAGGATATATCTGGCCCGGATGGAGTACCTGACGGTGTTATAGACGCTGATGATTATGGGATAATCGGAAGCGGCATACCGGAAACCCTGTTCGGATGGAACAATACATTCAATTATAAGAACTTCTCACTCAATATATTCTTCCAGGCCATGAGTGGATACGATAAGTGGAATTTTGCATATGCCCATTCAGTAATGGCTGTTGCCGATGCCAGGGAAACGACCCATTCGGATATAACGGGCCGTTGGAATTCATCCAATGAGACCGATATCCCTCATTTCAGCCAGACCGATCTGGTAGAGATCCAGTCTTCCAGATTTATTCAGCCTGGTGATTTCCTCAGGCTCAAGAACCTGAGCCTGACCTATAATCTACCCCAGGATTTTATTCGGGGCGTTAACGGTTCTTTAACAATTGGTGCCCTGAATTTACTTACTTTTACAGATTATGGGGGGATTGACCCCGAGGCTTATACCAACAGGGGGGACAATCAAGATGCTCGTGGAGCTGATCCGGGTGCCTATCCAAATGCGAAGACATGGACACTTGGAATTAATCTGAAATTTTAATCGTTAAAATCTAGGGAAAATGAAAAATATAGCAATTATATTGGTTTTGGGACTGCTAGGCGGTTCCTGTTCAGATTTTCTGGAAGAGGATCTGTCGACACAAATTACTTCTGAAAGCGGTGCATTAAGCAATGCCGACGGGTTGACTGCTGCCCTTGCAGGAGCATATAAACCACTTTCCGCAACATGGGGTTCCGGACTTGGCAATGCTTCCACCCAGGCTATCCTGATGGGAAGCGATGACCTTACAACACATAAGGCAAGTAACAAGGCGGATTTCAGGCAATTTGACCAGTACAAGGTCTCCGAGACAAACGGACGACTGCCTTTTGTATGGAATGGGGCATATAAATCCATCCAGGGTTGTAACAATATTATAGCAAATTATGAAGCTGCCACGGGTGACCAGGCTGTGATCAACCAGATCGCCGGGGAGGCATTCTTCCTGAGGGCTTATAATTATTTCTGGGTTGTACGCTTATGGGGCAACGCCCCTCTTGTGCTGGAAACTCATGTTTTCACTGAGGATATATTATCCATTGAAAGCAGCACAGTAGCCGAGCTCTACGCTCAGATCATAAAGGACCTGCAGACTGCAGAAGGACTGTTATCTGATCTAAAACCGGAGCCCGGACGTGCCGGTCTGGGCACAGCAAAAGCTGTACTTGCAGAGGTCTATCTGCAGATGACAGGCTGGCCGACCAATGATGCATCGAATTATTCACTTGCAGCCAGCAAGGCCAAGGAGGTGATCGATAACCAGGATACCTATGGATTTGGCCTGATGGATAATTTTGCCGACCTATGGCCGAATGACAGCGTCAACAATGACGGTAACAAAGAAGAGGTATTCGCCCTGAATTTCTGGGCCGGACAATGGTGGAACGGGAATGCCGTTTATGGATCGGCTGCAAGGCCGGGTGATGACCAGCAGTGGGATGATTTTTTCAGTGAGTTGACCTTTTTCAATGAATTTCCGGCAGGACACAGGAAAGATATAACTTTCCAGACAGAATTGGTGACCGAAACGGGTACGCTTACCTGGCAGGAATTTGCTACCGGGCGCCCGTACTTTAAGAAATTGCAGGGTCCCAATAAAGACTGGCTGAATGCGCTTTCTCTGCCACTTGAAAGAATGGCCGAAGTCTATCTGATCTTTGCCGAGGCACAGGTTATGGCAACCGGTAATCCTTCTGATGCCAATGCTCTGGAGGCAGTAAATAAGATAGTTCGCCGCGGTGCGGGGCTCCCACTGGATACGCCAGCGCCAGGTGTGGACTGGTCTTCTGCCACACAGGATCAGATTGTTCAGGAAAAAGCCTGGGAATTTGCCGGTGAGTATTGCCGATGGTTTGACCTGGTAAGACTCCAGAAGGTAGAAGAGGTAGTAGCCAAAAAGGACCCGGAAGACCTGCAGCCCCTTGGTCCCATCACCTACGTACACCCGCTTCCGGCAAGTGAAACACTGGCCAATCCGAACCTAGAGTAATAATCTAAATTCATGTTATTCTTGGCTGGAGAGAGACGCATCATCTATGCGTCTCTCTTTGGTAAAGCTATTAACCGAATGATATGCAGCCGCTAGAACCGGTCAAGTACACTTTCCCAATCCCAAAAGGAGATGCCGAGTTCAATCCGAACCTGAGATAGTATTTATGAATCAAATACAAGATTAAAAGCCATGTTATATAAGTTTATCATTCGTTCAATCACCATTTTTCTTTTGTTGCCACTCTTCATCAATTTTCAGGCAGGAAATAGGTTGAATGATCAGGCGATGTTGCAGGATTCAAAATATATAGTTCCAGGTGGAGAATGGCTGGATGTTGATAACCAGCCTATCAACACACATGGTGGAGGTTTTCTTATTCATAAGGATACGGTCTTCTGGTACGGTGAGATTAAAAAAGGCCAGACCTGGGAACCCGAGTCTAACAAAGCATGGAATGGAAGCAGGGTAGAAACCAGGGGCATTAATTGCTACTGGTCAGTCGATCTCATAAATTGGAAACTGTCAGGGAATGTCCTCAAAGCCAATGAGCATGATCCCACGCATGATTTGCATACCTCCAAGGTCATGGAAAGACCCAAGGTTATCTTTAATGATAAGACTGGAAAATTCGTCATGTGGCTTCATATTGATTCGCAGGATTATAGTTACGCAAGGGCAGGTGTTGCCATAAGTGATTCTCCCCGGGGACCATTCAAATACATTGAAAGCATCAGACCCAATGGACAGATGAGCCGGGACCAGACATTGTTTAAAGATGATGATGGAACTGCCTACCACTTTTATTCATCTGAAGCAAACATGACCATGTATGTGAGCAAGCTTAGTGATGATTATCTGCGCCCAAGTGGAGAATACAAGCGAATTTTTGTTGATCGTCAGCGGGAAGCACCAGCCATTTTCAAGCATGATGATAAGTATTTTGCAATCACCTCGGGTTGCACCGGCTGGGATCCCAATCCTGCCGAGTATGCGGTAGCCGATGATGTACTGGGGGACTGGAAAGTGATGGGAGATCCTTGTATCGATGATTACGATGGGACAACCTTCAATTCACAGAGCACTTATGTATTACCGTTCAATGGAAAGTACATTTTTATGGCAGATCGCTGGAACAGGCTGGATCTGGAAACTTCAAAATATGTCTGGCTCCCCATGGAAATAGAAAACGACCATATCAAAATCAGGTGGCATGATAAATGGAACTTGAAACAATAATCTTGAGTATCAGGCATCCATGGCGGATCATCCTGATGCTGTTGTTGATCATCCTTGTCTCCTCCTGCGGCAGGGAACCCGCATCTGGTCAGTTCACTGAGGATGAGCTGGAAAACATGACCCTTTCAAGCTTTGAAAGGGTAAATGATTATCCCCTCTATATCATGACCTACTATGGAGACTATGGCTTTGAAGAATTTCTTAAAACAGGCCAGAGAACTGCTGTGAGTTTTAGCGAAAATCCTGAATATGCATGGGGATGTACATGTTTTTCCGGTCTGAAAAATGAAAACGCAAGGATATTAGGCAGGAATTTTGACTGGCCGGATGAAAGCATTCCCCTGCTCTTATTCACGGATCCGCCCGAAGGTTTTGCATCTGTTTCCGTGGTTGATCTGAGTTATTTTGGATACAGCCGGGAAAATCTTCCGGATCTCTCTGAATACAGGGAAAATCTGCTGAACACCCCCTGGATGCCCTTCGATGGGTTAAATGAGAAGGGAGTGGCCATCGGGATGATGGCAGTCCCACACGCAGAATCACCCTATGAATCTTCCAGGATCACCATAGGCGAAATCGAGTTGATCAGGCTGGCCCTTGATCATGCTGAAAATCTGGATCATGCCATTTCCCTGATCCAGGCATATAATATAAGGATAGATGAACCCCCTATCCATTACATCATTGCTGACCTGTCGGGCAAATCAGCCATCATTGAGTTTTATGAGGGCGAGATGCAGGTCATCCGCAGTACAGGTCCTTGGCAGGTATCAACAAATTTCATACTCAGTGAATATGATGATCCTGTACAGGCGGGTTGCTGGAGGTATCAAAGCACCTCCAACCTCCTTCATGGGACTGACGGACAGGTGACTAATTCCTCAGCAATGGACATATTAAAGAGTGTTTCGCATGACCATACGATCTGGTCAGTTGTTTACAATATGAATTCAGGCGATATCATTATAACAACAGGAAGTAATTTCTCCAATAAGCAATATTACAACTTGTATGATTAACAAAGATGATTATGTCTTTGACGGATACTTTGCCAGCATCGGAATTTTCAGGTTGAAGCTAACACGTTAGTCCCTATTGATTTAATTAACTGTAACTACTCTTCAGATGAAACATTTATCAGTAATACTTTTAACAGTGCTACTATCCGCATGTACCAGTAAAACAACTGAAACGCCTGCTCATCTAAAACATGTAGACCAGGTACTCTGGGTCATAGATGACCTGGAGAATGTATTCGCCCACTGGGATAATCTGGGATTCAGCCAGGTCCTGGTCCTGGATACCGTGGAAGCTAGGCTGGAACAGGCTGATAAAAAGGTTCAGCTCAGGCTGGCCTTGGCAAATCTTGGTGGTGCCCATATTGCCTGGATCCAACCCATTGGTGGCATTTCTTTGTTTTCCGATTTCCTGACCGATCATGGCAATGGTGCTATGAGCCTGGTGCACCGCCTTAAAGGCGCTGAACAGCTGAAGGATGAACAGGACAGGCTTTCATCGCTCGGTGTGGATATCCTTGAGAAGTTTAGCATCTTTACAGGCAGAGGAGACCTGAAGTACATGTTGATGGATACCCAGGAGGAAGGTAAATATATCCTCGGATTTACCTATGGTGATCATTCCCCCTGGCAGGAACTTACTGCCGAAAACCAGCACCAGATGAAAATCAACCAGTATGCCTTTGCCATCAGGGAAGCAGACGAAGTATCGGATTTCTGGGCAAAACTGGGCTTTCCTGAATTCCAGATCAACCATCCCGTCCTGGGTGATACAAAGTATTATGGGGAACTGGTCGATCATGAATTGATTCAGGGCTGGCAGAGACATGGCACGGTTGCCTATGAGTGGTGCATCCCTGTAAAGCCTCCTATTGTTTATGAAGATCATATTAACTTGCACGGAGAAGGGATCCATCACCTGGCTTATTCAGTCAGTGATATGGATGCAGTGTTGCAGGATTATGAGGCCAGGGGGTATATCAATACAATGGGGGGAACCTGGGGTGAAAAGGGCAAAGCCGGCTCCGGCAGGTATGAATACATTGGACTGGAAGATGCAGGTGGAGTAACTATTGAACTATTATGGAATTATCCTGATTAAAATGAAAAAATCAATCTTTGTTTATGTCGTCTTTATTGTTGTGCAGTCAGCCCTGTACAGCCAGCAACCTGAAACCAGCCAATCAATCGCAAAGATCTGGCAGGAATCGGTTTCCTTTCCTACCTACCTGGTTGATGATCCAGATCCCAATCCCAGGTTTTATGACGGGCGGGCATACCAGGGGGCCCAGGGCAGGGTCTACCCCTACCCCATCTATGAAAGCCTGTCCGATACCCGGGTGATGAAAGATTATAACCTGGTTTACCTTGAAAATGAATATATCAAGATAGATATCCTGCCTGAGATTGGCGGCAGGTTGTTCGGTGCACTGGACAAGACAAACGGCTATGATTTTATCTACCGGCAGCATGTGATCAAGCCTGCGCTGATAGGCATGCTCGGGGCCTGGATATCAGGTGGTATAGAGTGGAATTTTCCTCACCATCACAGAGCCACAGCTTTTATGCCGGTGGATTATACCATGGTGGAGAATGATGATGGCAGTGCCACCCTCTGGATCGGGGAGCTTGAGATCCGGCACAGGATGAAGTTCATGCTGGGACTGACGGTTTACCCTGGAAAGTCATATTTTGAAGTTACCTTCCGTCCCTTTAACCGGACACCCTTCGTACATTCCTTCCTCTATTTTGCAAATACGGGGGTGCATACCAATGAGCAGTACCAGGTATTGTTCCCGCCGGCTACACAATTCGGGACCTACCACGGGAAGAACCAGTTCGTCCACTGGCCCTTGGCACATGAGGTCTACAACAGGGTGGATTACACCGAAGGGGTGGACATCAGCTGGTGGAAGAACCATCCTGAGTGGACCAGCATATTCTGCTGGAATTTTGAGGATGATTTTGTTGGAGGATATGATCACGGGAAAGAGGCCGGTATTCTTTGCTTTTCGAACCACCATATCGCACCAGGGAAAAAATTCTGGACCTGGAGTACGGGTCCCAGGGGCAAGATGTGGGATGTCGCTCTGACAGAAACCGACGGTCCAGAGCTGGAAATAATTATCGGGGGA
>SDBS01002343.1_pt1 | contig 18999 bp, 17 predicted proteins | sample 2277091 | NCBI WGS metagenome assembly SDBS01 (sample SAMN10404972, study PRJNA504765) | marine sediment metagenome | isolation source: marine sediment core GS10_PC15, 163 cmbsf | place: Arctic Ocean: Southern Knipovich Ridge | collected 2010 | reverse complement strand
TAATATAGTCTTCATTTTCATGTTTTTAGCCCCATAAATATCAGCCTCTAAATCGTTTCCAACAAATATGGTTTCTTTGGGTTTGCTTTTAAGTTCATCTAAGGCTTTTTTAAAAATAGATGGGTGAGGTTTAAAGGTTCCAAAATAACTGGAAACAATAATAACTTCAAAAAAATTTTTAATTTTTAGTTCATTTAATACATTTTCAATATGTTTTTTGCTGTGCCAGGTATTTGTAATAACGCCCAATTTATATTTTTTTTCTTTTAATGTTTTAAGTGTGGATGTTGTATTAGGTTTTTTTATTGTTTGTTCCAAAACAGATTGGCGGTAAATATTACAAAATTTTTCAAAAAGATCATATTTAAATTTAGGGCAGGTCATTTTTAAAAACCAACTGACAAAAGTTTCAAAATTTAATTCACTGAAAGTTTTTTGTCGATATTTATTTAACTTTTCTAAATAAGTTTTGTTTTTGGCTATGTATTCTTCAAAGCCTAAATTTGTTTTTGGGCATTGTTTTCTAATTAATTGCCATAATTTTTTATCTCTCTCTTCTTCCCAATTATTTAAATTATCTGAATTAAAAAGAGTATCTCCTAAGTCAAATATTATAGTGGTGATATTTTTTTCGTTTTTTAAAATTTTTGGAATTTCTTTTAAATTATTAATTTTATAATCTGATTTCATAATTTTATAAATTACGCCGGAGGCGCTAATACTCCTTTAAAAAAAACCTTATGCTAAGATTAACATAAGGGCCTTTATTTAAAAGGCGGTACCACCTTATTTGTCCGATGTGCTTCGGACCGCTTAATTATAGCTGTAACGGGCATGCCCGGTGAGTTCTACTTTCCCGATGGCCATCGGGGTTTCTTCTCACAACGCATCCTATTTAGTATAGGATTTTCCTGATGACGGTCAGGATCAGCGTTTTTGTATAATATATATAATAATGTAGTTTATCTGTATTTTACTAAACTATCTTTTTTAAGTCAATTGTAGATTGGAGTTGGCGTTGATTTTTTGCCGAGGAGTGAAATCTTTTTTTAAAGCATGAAAATATCCAGCAGCGGCTATCATAGCAGCATTGTCAGTACATAAAATTTTTGGTGGAACCAAAAATTTCAGTTCTTCATTATGGGTTTTTAGTTTTGAGTAAAGTTGTTTTTGTAATGTTTCATTAGCAGCTACTCCGCCAGCCAGCATTACTGTTCTTACTTTATGTTCTTTGCTTGCCTTGATTGTTTTTTTAACTAAAACATCTGTTGCAGCTTGTTGAAAGCTTGCCGCTACATCATTAATTATTCTTTTATTATTTTTAAATTTTCCTGTCTGCCTACCTGATGGTAAGGCGGACTGGCGAGGCAGGAATTTTTGATCTTTGATTTTATAAAGTACAGCTGTTTTCAGTCCAGAAAAACTAAAATTATAATCTTTTCTATCTAACATTGCTCGAGGGAAATCAAAAGCAGAGGAATTGCCAAGCATTGCTGCTTTTTCAATATTTGGTCCTCCTGGATAAGGCAAACCTAATAATTTCCCCACTTTATCAAAAGCTTCACCAGCTGCATCATCTAAGGTTTGCCCCAGTATTTTATATTTTAGATGTTCTTTCATTAATACTAAACTAGTATGCCCGCCGCTTACTATTAAACAAAGCAAAGGAAATATAGTCTCATTTTGATTTTCATTAATGAAGTTAGCATATATATGTCCTTCTAAATGGTTTATCCCAATAATGGGTTTGTCTAAAGCATAAGCCAATGCTTTGGCAGTATTTACACCAACTAACAAAGAGCCGATCAATCCTGGGCCGATTGTTACAGCAATAGAATCAATATTGTTTAGGTCGCATTGAGCTTTTTTCAATGATGCTTTAATGGCCGGAATCATATTCTCTATATGGGCACGAGCAGCCACTTCTGGAACAACCCCGCCATATTTTGCATGCAAGTCTATTTGTGAAGATATAATATTAGATAAAATTGTGACATGTGACATATGATATGAGATATGAGATTTTTTTGCCCCTTGCTTGTCTCTTGTCTCTTGCCCCAGTATTATTGCAGCAGATGTTTCATCACAACTTGTTTCAATTCCTAAAACTTTCATTTTTTCTTTCCTTTAATTAAAGAATTATCTTCTTTATTAAATATATAATAAAAATAGATTGTTAACAATTAATTAATACATATTCTTTTCATTCGATAATTTATAATATTTAAACAATATGTACTATTTTCTTTTTGATGAGATTTGAGTTATTATATTAAGAAGAGATTATATTTATATTAAAAAAATTATTATTGAGAAAAAATGAAAATAGTAGAAATTAAACAAGAACATAGACTAAAATGGGATGATTTTTTAAGAAAAAATTCTTATAGCTCTTTGCTGCAATCTTGGGAGTGGGGGGAGGTTACAGAAAGTTTGGGGCAAAAGACTTTTAAATTAGCAATAATCTATAAAGAAAAAATTATAGGCACTGTTTTAATCGTAAAACATAAATTACCTTTTGGAAAAAGTTATTTATATTGTCCAATGGGGCCACTATTAGATTGGAGCAACAGCAAAGAAACTATTGGTCAATTAAAATTATTGCTGTATAAGATCAAAGAAATTGCTAAAAAGGAAAAAGCGATATTTGTTAGAATAGATCCTTCTATCAATAAACAGATGACTAATAATAACCTGCAGCAGATTAAAAATCTAGGATTTAAAAAAGGGCAAAGAGATATTCAACCGAAGGATACTTTGATTTTAGATATAAGCTTGCCGAAAGAAGAAATTTTGGCACAGATGAAATCTAAAACTCGTTATAATATTCGATTGGCATTGAAAAAAAAAGTTAAAATAAAACAAAGCATTGATTTAAAAGATGTTGAAATTTTTTGGCAGCTGGCGCATCAGACATCAGAAAGAGATGCTTTTTTTTGTCACCCCAAAGAACATTATCAGAAAATGATTGAAATTTTGGGACCAAAAAAAATTGCAAAATTATTTATTGCATATTATAAAGACAAGCCATTGGCTTGTAATATTGTTACTTTCTTTAAAGATACAGCATGCTATTCTCATGGCACCTCTTCGTCAGAACATAGAAACTTAATGGCGCCATATCTTGTCCAGTGGGAATCAATTTTAGATGCTAAAAAACAAGGGTATAAATATTATGATTTTTGGGGAATTTCAGATGAGATTTCTTCTTGGGCTGGAATTACCAGATTTAAAAAAGGATTCGCTCCCCATATTGCTAAAACTTCCTATATTGGTTCATGGGATATGTCATATTCTAAGTTTTGGTATTTTTTATTTAACCTTACTCACAGGATTAGAGGAAAATAAATGAAAAAACTAACCAAACTTCCAAAGAGTTTACATAAGATAGCTGTTTTTAAAGAATCATTTTTTAAGAAAATAACCCATAGAGATTTACATTTTTCCTGTTTTCATCTTATATTTATTTTAATAGTAGTTATGATAATAATTGTTTTATGGAGTCTTCAAAAAACATTCAATATTTTTTCACCAGAAAATCGATTCTTTTTAAAAACAATTATCTACTCCTTATTATTATTTCCAGTTGCCTTAGGTGTATTATTTTTTTCTTACTTAAAGCAAAATAGAAAAGAACCAGCCAGAATTGTATCATATATCATATGCTATGAAGAAGGAATAATGTTTTTGGATAAAACTGTGTTTATATCTTTCTTTTTTAAGAAAAAAAATTGGATTTTTATAGAATGGAAGGAAATTAAAGAAATATTTGTTTCTGAAAGAGAAAGAATCCAAATATCTTTTTCTGGAAATGTAAAATTTTCTAGTGTCTATGATTTAAACTGGTTGAAAGCTAAATACATATATCCCAAAGAAATTTATCAAGAGGAGTCACTTATCGATGGCATTGACCATGATGCTCTAAATCTTCTTTGGATCTGCATGAGACGAGCCCACAATACAAAGTGGACAGGGAATATCAAGCCTTCAGATATTTTTGGTAAACATTGGAAAGAGGAAGGAGTTGTGAAGGAAAGTGGCAAGTAATTAGTTTATTAGTTAAATAGGTAATTAGGGAATAGAAATTTTATGAAGAAAATTTTAAATATTATCCGGAAAATTACACCAAAGCCAGTGATGCTTACATATCACAAACTGTTTGCTAAAGCAGCTGATTTTTTCTATGGTCATCCATCTGGTAAGATGAAAGTTGTTGGAGTAACAGGGACTGACGGCAAAACAACAACAGTCTATTTCATTTCTTCCATTTTGGAGGAGGCAGGATATAAAGTTGCGGCGGTAAATTCTATTCAGTTTAAAATTGGTAAAATTACTAGACCTAATCAAACTGACACTTCAATGCCCGGCAGATTTAAACTGCAGAAATTTTTATCAAAAGCTCAAAAAGAAAAATCAGATTATATAATTTTGGAGGTGACTTCTCAAGGAATTATACAATTTCGGCATCTGGGCATAGATTTTGATGTTGCTTGTATTACAAATTTAACTTCAGAGCACTTGGACACCCATAAGACAATGGAAAATTATAAAAAAGCAAAAGGGGAGCTTTTTATGGCTTTAGAAAAATCAGAAAAAGAAGATACTGAAAAAGTTATTATAGTAAATGGAGATGACTCAAACCATGATTATTTTTTGCAACATAAAGCTGATAAAAAAATAGTTTATTCTTTTAATCCAATAGCTTATACAGGCGGAGAAATCAAAACAGTTATAGGGGCAAGGATTAATTTGCAAGAGCATAGTTCAAGTTTTGTTATGGTAACTGAAAAAGGCGAAATAGAGATAAATTTAAAAATTCCAGGAAAATTTAACATTTACAATGCTTTGACTGCAGCCAGTATAGCTATTTCTCAAAATGTTGATTTAACTGTAATTAAAGATGGTTTGGAAAAGATAGATTATATTCCTGGAAGAATGGAAGAGATTTCCGAAGGGCAGGAATTTAGGGTTATTGTGGATTTTGCTCATACTCCAGCTGGAATGGAAAATTTATTTGATACAGTAAAACAAATAACGCCCGGCAAATTAATTGCTGTTTTTGGGGCAACAGGTGGCAGAGATCCGGGTAAAAGACCAAAAATTGGAGAAGTGGCCGGTAGGTTAACAAATTTCTCTGTTTTAACTGCAGAAGACCCCAGGCGTGAAGATCCAGTGAAAATAGCTCATCAAATTGAAAAAGGACTATTAAAAAGAGGGTGTAAAAGGGATGTAAACTATTGTATAATTCCAGATAGAAGAGAAGCAATAAAATTTGCTTTTTCAAAAGCTCAAAAAGGCGATATTGTAGTTTTAGCCTCAATGGGGTGTTATCAATATATGTATATAGGTGATGGAAAAATTCCTTGGGATGATAGGAAAGTAGCAAGGGAAGAATTGAGGAAATTATTAAAAAATTACTAAGGTTAAAGGAATAAGGTAATAAGGGTCATAATAAAAACTTAGTAACTTATTAACTTAAAACTTATAAACTAATATGAATTCAGCATTAACGCCTGAAGCAAAAAAAAGAATAAAAAAAATTGGCCAAGCAGATATCTTAATTGGAATTCCCAGCTTTAACAATGGAGATACTATTGGTTATGTTTTGGACACTGTTCACTATGGTCTGGTGAAATATTTTCCTAATTATAAATCAGTGATTATAAATTCTGATGGCGGATCAACGGATAATACAAAAAAAATAGTAGAATTAGTAGATACATATGAAGATTTAGATAAAATTATAATTGATCCTATTCATCACCCAGCCACCCAACCAGGCTATAAATACCCAGTTTCTGATATTTACTCAATATATTTAGGAATTCACGGAAAAGGTAGTGCCTTAAAAGGTATTTTTGAAATTGCTCAAATGTTAAATGTCCGGGCTTGTGCTACAGTGGATGCTGACTTACGTTCTATAAGTCCAGAATGGATTCAACTTTTGGTTGGCCCCATTCTTCATAAGGGCTATGATTATATAGCTAGTGATTATTCTCGATATAAATATGATGGGACTATTACTAATTTAATTATTTATCCACTTATAAGATCTTTATATGGCAAGCGGATTCGTCAACCTATTGGTGGTGATATTGGTTTTTCTCCTCACTTGGCTGAATTTTGTCTATCTCAAGATATTTGGGATACTGATGTTGCCCGCTTTGGTATTGATATTTGGACAACAACTACGGCAATATGTGAAGATTTTAAAATAGCCCAGTCTTTTTTAGGCACTAAAATTCATAACACTAAAGATCCTGGAGCAGCTCTGGGGCCAATGTTTCGACAAGTTATTGGAACAGTTTTTTCACAAATGACTAATTATGAAAAAAAATGGGCAAGAATTAAAAAAAGTGATGATGTTTTAACATTTGGCTATAGATCCAAAGTGGCACCAGAAGAAATACATATTTCTTCTTCTCTTTTAATAGAAAAATTTAAGCAAGGTATTAAAGAATATGGAAGCTATTGGAGAAAATTTTTACCCATTGAAACAATTGATCAAATTTTTGATATTGCTAGATCTAAGAAAGAAAATTTTAAATTTTCAGATGATCTTTGGGTTAAAATAATTTATGATTTTGCTGTAATATATAATAAAAATCATATTTTTTCTTTAAAAAAAGAAGATTTATTAGATTCTTTAACTTACCTTTATTTTGGTAAAGTTGCTTCTTTCGCCTATAGTGTAGACGATTTAACGTGTGATGAAGCAGAAGTTAAGATAGAAAAATTGGCTCAAAGATTTGATAGATTAAAACCATATTTAGTGAAAAAATGGAAGAGTAAATGATTGATCTTTTAAAAAGGGAGGGGTAAATAAAATGGAAACATATAAATATAAAATTGCTGTTTTAATCCCAGCCTATAATGAAGAGGGTAGAATTGGAGCAGTGCTTGAGGTTATAACGCGAATTCCTTTTGTAAATCAAATAGTTGTAGTTAATGATGGTTCAGAAGACAAAACTGCACAGGTTGTTGAAAAATATCATAAAGTTACACTTGTCAGCTATTTTCCGAACAAAGGCAAAGCCTTTGCTTTAAAAGAAGGCTTAAAGGTGATTAATACAGATATTACAGCATTTTTGGATGCCGATTTAATAGGACTGGGAAAAAAACATATAGTAGATTTGATAAATCCTGTAGTTTATGGTAAAACAGAAACAACTATAGGCAATTTTAAAGGAGGCAGACTACGCACTGATTTTGGCCAGTCATTATGGGGCAAGGATTTAAGCGGTCAAAGAGCAGCTAAAACTGAATTTTGGAAAAGAGTTTTTAGTGAAATTGACGATGAAGAAATTGAAAAGCTTCGTTTTGGCATTGAAGAAAGAATTACCAGTTATATAAAAGCAAATAAAATTGATGCTTATTATGTTTTTCTTGAAGGTTTGACTCATATAATGAAAGAAGAAAAAAATGGATTAAAAGGAGTTTTTGGGAAACAGGGGCGGATTCAAATGTATTGGGATATAGGAGTTGAAAAAATTGTTCGAAGACCCTCAAGGTGGTTTTTAAGGCAATTTAATAAAATTGGAAATTTTTTTAAAAGCAATTAAAAGACGACTTGTAAGAAAAAACTAGTCGTCTTTTTTTTGTTTTATCTTCTACAAAATTGTAACAATAAATGATATGATTAAATAAAGATGTAATCAAAAATTGTAGAGGATTAATAATGGCAAAAAAAGAAAAATTTGTTTTAATAGACGGAAATGCATTAATCCACAGGGCGTTTCATGCTCTTCCTCCTTTGACAACTAAAAAAGGAGAAATGGTTTCTGCTGTATATGGGTTTTTAACCACTTTGTTCAAAGTTTTAAAAGAGATAAAACCAACTTATATTGCTGTGGCATTTGATCGATCTGAGCCTACATTTAGACATAAAGAATATAAAGAATATAAAGCCACTCGGGAGAAAGCTCCAGATGAGCTTTACCGACAGATTCCTAGAGTGAAGCAAGCAGTAGATGCTTTAAATATCCCTTGGTTTGATAAAATTGGTTTTGAAGCTGATGATATTGTAGGCACATTGGCGGAACAGATAAAAAAAAATAATCCTGATATTACTACATTTATTGTTACAGGCGATTTAGATGAAATTCAATTAGTAGATGAAAATATTAATGTATATACTATGCGTCGAGGATTTACGGACACAACAATTTATAATTTGCAAAAAGTAAAAGAAAAATATGGACTTTCACCGCAACAATTTATTGACTTTAAGGCGTTAAGAGGAGATCCTTCAGACAATATTCCTGGAGTTTCTGGAATTGGAGAAAAAACAGCGACAAATTTAATTCAAAAATATGAAGGATTAGAAGAAATTTATCAAGCTATAGAAAATGATAAAGCAGAAGATATCTCAGACAAAATTAGAAATCTGTTGATTAAAAATAAAAAAATAGCTTTTTTAAGTAAAAAATTATCCACTATTGTAAAAGATGTTCCTGTAAATCTGGATATTAAAAAATGTTGTATAAAAGATTATAATCGAGAAAAAGCTGTCAGCCTTTTTCAGGAACTAGAATTTAAAAGTCTCCTAAAACAACTTCCCAAGGTGCTAGAGAGTAAAGGTGGTAAAAATGTTGTTAAAAAGGCAATAGTTAAAAAAGACGAATTTCAACATAAGACAATTAAAACAAAAAAAGAATTTAAAGACCTATTAAAAAAACTAAAAAAGCAAAAGGGCTTTGTTGTTGATACAGAAACTGATTCTTTAAATAATATTGATCCTCATCTTGTGGGAATATCTTTTTGTTGGAATGAAAAATTGGCATATTATGTTCCTTGTGATCAAACTAAGGAATTAAAAATAGATCTAACTACTTTTAAAAAAAACAACAAAAAATCAGAATTAAATTCTAATTATGTTTTAGATAAATTAAGACCTGTTCTGGAGGATAAAAAAATTGAAAAATGGGGGCATAATCTTAAATATGATATTAATGTTTTTGCTAATTATGATATAGAACTTAATCCTGCAGTGTTTGATACTATGATTGCTGCTTATATATTAAATCCTGGAGACAGAAGATTTAAATTAGACGATTTGGCTTTTTCTGAATTTGGTTATGAGATGATACCTATAGAAGATTTAATTGGTAAAGGTAAGGAACAGTTTTCTTTATCGGAAGTTTCTCAAGATAGGATAGCTTGCTATTCTTGTGAAGATGCTATCTTTACTTTTAAATTAATGAAAAAATTTTTACCCCTTATAAAAAAGGAAGGATTTTTAGGGCTCTTTTATAAAATAGAAATGCCGTTAATTCCAGTTTTAGCTTGGATGGAAAGAAATGGAGTAAAAATTGATAAAATTTTTCTAAATAAACTATCTCAAAAGATGGAAAAGCAGATTGAGAAGATACAAGAAAAAATCTATAAACAAATAGGTTATGAATTTAATATTAATTCACCTCAGCAGCTTAAAAAAGTTTTATTTGAAGATTTAAAAATTGATACAACTGATATTAAAAAAACTAAAACAGGTTATTCTACTGCTGCGTCTGAATTGAAGAAATTAAAAGATAAACATAAAATTATTGATTGTATTTCTCAATATAGAGAGTTAGTTAAATTAAAAACAACTTATATTGATACTTTACCGCGTTTAGTAAATTTTAAAACAGGCAGAGTCCATACTAATTTTAATCAGACAATTACTGCGACTGGCAGACTTTCTTCCTCAGGACCTAATTTACAAAATATTCCAATTCGTACAGAGGCGGGGCGGCAAATAAGAGGAGCATTTATTACAGAGAGAGGATATAAATTAGTCTCTGCTGATTATTCTCAAATTGAATTAAGAATTATTGCTCATTTATCTGGTGATAAAAAAATGACAGAGGCTTTTAAAAAAGGCGAGGATATTCATACTAGAACTGCTGCTGAAGTGAATGATATTGATGTTAAAGATGTCACTTATAAACAAAGAAGAGCAGCAAAAGCAATAAATTTTGGGATTATTTACGGAATGAGCGCTTATGGACTTTCTCAGTCTATTGGCACAACTCGTAAAGAAGCCCAAGCATATATAGATAAATATTATTCTATTCATTCAGGAATTAAAAAATATGTAGAAGAAATTGTAGAAGTGGCTCGACAAATAGGTTATGTAGAAACTATTTTTGGCAGACGTCGATATCTTCCAGAAATAAATTATTCCAATCATATTATAAAGGCACAGGCGGAAAGAATGGCTATTAATTTTCCTGCCCAAGGGGCAGCAGCAGATATGATGAAAATAGCAATGATTAATATTACCAATAAATTATCCCAGATTTCTTGTGACACAAAAATGCTATTGCAAGTGCATGATGAATTAGTTTTCGAAGTGCCTGAAAAAGATTTAAAAAAGATATCATCATTTTTAGAAAAAGAGATGGAAAGTGTAAGCAAACTCTCTGTGCCTATTCAGGTGGATATTTCATATGGAAAAAATTGGAAAGATTTAAAAGCAATAATTCGTGGAGACAAGCGCAGAGCTAAAGATTTTTCTCATTAACAATGTTTAAAAAATTTCTTAATACAATATATAAATTATCCATAGTTTTAATTAGTTTATTAATTATTGCTTATTCGGCGATTCTTTTATTATTTTTTCAAAGAAATAATTGGTTCAATGATAGTTTTCGTGACAATTTTTCTTATTATCCTTTTTTTCGTAATATTTTTAAACTTCATGATTTTGGAGATGGCAAAGGGGATTACCTTGATTCTAAAAAATTCCCTAAACTTTTAATAGAAATAGATAGTCTAAAGGATTATGAATTATCTTCAGAAACAAAGAAAGAAATTTTGAAATATCTTGATGAAATTTGCCAAAAACCAGAAGAAATAGAAATTATTGAAGATGATATTATATATGATGATCGTTTGTCTTTTAATATGGATGAAATTAAAAATTTGCAAAAAGATTATAGAGATTATTATCCCCAAAAAGATCAGGCAGTTTTATATATTATTAATTTAAATAAATTTTCCGATAGTCCTACCAATATTGGTACAACAACTCAAGAGACCTCAATGGCTATTTTTGAAGGGACTATTTCCAATTTACCTAGTTATAAAGATAGCCAATTATTTTTAGAAAGGTCTACAATATTACATGAATTTGGTCATCTTTTAGGGTTGGATCATTCTGAAGATCCTTATTCGGTAATGTTTGAAGCTGTAGAAGTTATAGGTGGTGAGGTAGATATTAGAACTTGTGATTTTTCTCAAGAAGATCTAAAAATAATAGAGGGTATAAGAGCAAGTTATAATTAAAAAATAAAAATAGAGTTTTATGGTTTTAATTAAAAATGGTACAATTTTAACCCAGAATAGAAAAAGAGAAATTATTGAAAATGGTGCCATAATTATTCAAGGCGACCAGATATTAGATATAGGTAAAACTGAAGATATTGAAGAAAGATATAAATCAGATAAGGTTATAGATGCACAAGACAAAATAGTGATGCCTGGTTTGATAAATACTCATGCTCATGCTGCGATGTCTCTTTTTAAAGGATTTGCTGATGACCTGCCTTTAAAAGAATGGCTGGAAAAATATATTTGGCCAAATGAGGCAAAATATATTAATCCAGTCTCTTCTTATTGGGGGACTTGTTTGGCAATTTTGGAGATGGTTTATTCTGGAACAACAACCTTTTGTGATATGTATTTTTTTGAAGATGAAGTGGCTCAAGCTTGTAAAAAAATTGGCATAAGAGCAGTTTTATCTGAAGGACTCCTAGATTCCCCTACTCCTAATTGTAAAACGCCTCAACAAGGATTAGTGTATACAGAAAAATTTATCAAAAAATATATAGATGATAATTTGATTAAACCCGCAACAGGCCCACATTCTGCCTATACTTTGTCTTCTGTTTATCTTAAAAAAGCCGCAAATTTTTTAGATTATTATGATATTTCTTATCATATTCATATTGCTGAAACTAAAGATGAAGTAAAAAAAGTAAAAAAGGAGCACAAATCTACCCCCCTGGGCTATTTGGAAAAAATTGGTGTTTTAAATGATAAAATTATTGCTGCACATTGCGTATATTTAAATAAAGATGATATTAGAAATGTTAAAAAATATGATATTGGTATTGCTCATTGCCCTTGTAGCAATATGAAGCTTGCTTCAGGAATAGCTCCAGTACCTGAAATATTAAATTCAAAAATTAAATTAGGATTAGGGACTGATGGGTCGGCTTCTAATAATAATTTGGACATGTTAGAAGAGGCTAAGGCGGTTGCTTTGCTTCATAAAATAAATACAGGCAAACCTGAAGTTGTTTCTGCTCAACAGGTTACAGATATTGCCACAATAGGGGGAGCAAAAGTTTTGGGGCTAGAAGATCAAATTGGTTCTTTAGAAAAAGAAAAAAAAGCAGATATTATTATTTTAGATTTTCAAAAACCTCATCTTATGCCTTGTTATAATATCTATTCTCATTTGATTTATTCAGCATTTGGTTCTGATGTACAAACTGTTATGATTAATGGGAAAGTTGTGATGGAAGATAGAAAAATTTTGACTATTGATGAAAATGAAGTTTTAGAAAAAGTCCAGAAAATTACTCAATTAATAAAAAAAAGAAACTAAGCGAATTGATTAATAAATATTTTATTTACAAAAAGACCTTAAATTAAGGTCTTTTTGTTTAAGCATTGAGAAATATTTATTAATCTATTGTAAACAGTTTTATTAGATCATGGACTACTATATTCGCATCTTTAAATATTTTTAAGAATTAGAATTAAAAAACTCATAACACTTGTTATTATATCTTAATTTATACTCCGTCTAAATTATAATAAATTTTAAATGATATATCATCTTAAGGTTTGTTATATTATGCTATATAATGAGCAAAAGAAGGCATAAATGAATTATTCAAAGTATAAAGCAAAGAAAATTTTAATAGTTCGAAAACATCCGGATTATGGTTGGTTTTGGGGTAAATATGCTTCCTATCCTTATATCGGTTGTGAGCATGATTGTATTTATTGTTATAATCAAACTTTTGAGCATAAAAATACTGATATTAAAATTAAAGAAAATGCAGTTGAACTTTTTAAAAAAGAGCTTAAGAATAAACCGATTGATGTAATAACAGTAGGTGATTATCAGCCTGCAGAAGTAAAATATAAATTAATCAGAAAATGTTTGGAGGTTGTTTTAGATTTTGGATTTCCTTTTCATGGAATAGAAAAGTCTACCATTGTTGTTCGAGATTTGGATTTGTTGAAGAAAATTAATAAAAAGTCTAAAGGAGAAGGATCTTGGGGGAGTTGTGTTTCTTTTTCTTTTTCTACAGTTGATGATGAAATAGCAAGAATTTTTGAACCAAATGCTTCATTGCCATCTGCTAGATTGAAAGCTATGGATAAAATTTCGTCTGAAGGTATATTTTCTGGAGCAACTTATATGCCAGTCTTGCCTCATATAACCGATGATGATAAAAGTTTAGAGGCAACAGTAGAAAAAGTTAAAGAACATGGTGGAAAGTATATTCTTTTTGGAGGATTAACTTTTAATAGAGCATTCCAAGAAAAATATTATAAAGTTTTAAAAAAACATTATCCAAACATTATTCCAAAATACAAAAAATTGTATGCTGATGCAAGTCGTTGGGGGATAGGCCCTGCCTCCTCTAAACATTTTTTTGGGCTGAATAAAAAAATTGATCAATTGTGCCAGAAATACTGTATTTTAAGCTATATTCCTCGGTACATTCGGAAAGATAAAAATGTAAATAACTATAAAATTGCTGAAAAGTTATATGTTAAGGGAAAAGAACTATTCTTTTCTGGTGCATCTTTTCTATCAAGTTATGGTATACAATAGAGCTGGTCAGTCTATAGATGGTTTAAATGAAGATATAGTTGATATCTATAATGAAGATGGACTTTTTGGAATTAAAAAAATAAAAGGTGTTGGTGAAATAATATCGAAAGAAGTAGAAAAGATAATTAATGAATTTAAAAAAGATGATGATAGAAAAAGATAATAGTTGTAAATAATTTAAAATAATTGTTATAAAAGATTGATTGAAAAGTTTGCAAAATTAAGATATAATTTAAACATAGTTTAAATTAAGATATTATTTATATATAACTTATAGATCTTTTTATATTAATAAAACTATTTATTAATTAATGTCTTTTTTTTCTTTTAAAATTGTTAAGATGAAGAAAAGGCATTATTAAGAAACCCTTAGGTATTAATTTGTTGTTTAAGGGTTTTAGTTTTTGTTGTATTTTTCTTCTGAATATTTTTATTTTGTCTTTGAAATAAAAATATCTTAAATTTCTGTCATCATTTAGTCCCCGCTTATGCAGGGGTTAGTATATTATTTTAAATAAAAAAATATTTATAGATGGCAAAGACTACACAAAAAATTCAAAAAAAGAATAAAACAATAAAAATGGATAAATCAAAACTGCCCAAAGTTCATTTTTGGATAATTAAAATAATTGGTTTGACGATGATATCGGCAGTATTTTTACCTATTTTTTATAAATCTTATCCTTTAACTGTTTTTCTATTTGCACTCTATATAATTATAGGTTTATATTTTATTATTGTTACTCGCCATCATCTTCCGGCTAATATTATTATTTTAGCTTATGGAATATTTTTTATAGGGTTAGCTTTAAATTTTTCTGGCCCTCCTGTTTCTCGATTTTTACTCAAGGATTTAAAAATGATTTGGGCTGATCCAATTTGGGATTTTAAAGCCAAGATAATTTTTACAAGCCAAACAGTTGATAAAATTTTATGGCTTTTAGGTGTTTCTTTTTTACTTTTAAGCGATATTGTTGCATTAGCAGAAAAAGCAACAGGGTTAAAGATGAATATTAAAAGAATATTCAAATTTCCAGTTTTTAAGAGGATTAGAAGATGAAAAAGAAAAAAAAGGTTCTTTTAATAATTTTTTTTATGATTTTTTTGACAGGATTTTTTTTATTTTTGCAGATTTATCGTCACTCTACCCCTGAAATTACAGAACTTAAAATATTTACTTCTGTAACTGAAGATAATAAGCCAATTAATCCAATAGATACTTTTTATGACAAGAATTTTGATATTTATTTTTCTGGCAGGTTAGCTCATGTAACTAAAACAAAGATTATAATAGAGTTAAAAAAGGACAGTCAAAATTTTGGAAATTATCCCAGAACGGAAGAGATTTTTACAAATCAATACCCCAATAATTATTTTTCTTTTAAATTAATCAAAGAGGAAATTAATGCTATTAATTGGCCAACAGGGGATTATGAACTTAAAGTTTATCCAGAGGGAGATATAAACTTCATAAAACAAACAGTGAAGTTTAAAGTAGTTAAAGAAGAAAATGAAGAAATAACTGAAAAAGAAAAAAATAGAATTGAATCTTGGATTGAGGAAAATGATTTAAATAAATATGGCGATCCTAAAGATACTGATTATATTGGCGGTACACCTTTGTTTAACGTAGCAACTGGAGAGACAATTGATCGTTTTTAATATATTTTAAGCAAACATCCAGATGAGCCTTGGAATGAATAAAAATAAAGATTTTAAAATTATTGGTCATAGAGGAGCGCCGGTATATAAACCAGAAAACACATTAGCTTCCTTTAATAAAGCTTTTGAGCTAGGGGTTGATATGATAGAACTTGATGTACATTTGACTAAAGATAAACAGCCAGTAGTGATACATGATAGAACAGTTAATAGAACAACCAGCGGGAAAGGAAAAGTTTCTAATTTAACTTTAAATGAAATTAGAAAATTAGATGCTGGAGAAGGTGAAAAAATTCCTACATTAGAAGAAGTTTTTGATTTGATAGGGAGAAAAAAAGGTGAGGTAAATATAGAAATTAAAGAATCCCATGTTCTTGAAAAGATTTTTTTATATTTAGATAATAAAGTTATAAAAAAGAAAGTTCTTATTTCATCTTCTTCCATTAATTTGCTTGAAAAAGCCAAAATAAAAGATTCTGAATTAAGAATTGGAATAGTAGCTCCTTTAACTTTTGGTATAATAAAGTCAGCCTACAATTTAGGGGCAGAATCGATACATCCATTTTTTTTGTCTGTCCATAGAAGTTTTATTCAAAAAGCTCATCAAAAAAATTTGAAAGTTTATCCTTATCCATGGGGCACAAAAAAAGAAAATCCAAGTCGAGTACAAAGAATAATTAACTTAGGAATTGATGGAATTTTTCTTAACAAACCGAATATTATATAATTATAAAAACTTTAATTAATAGAGAGTGATTATGCCAGAATTACCAGAAGTACAAACAATTGTAGATGATTTAAAGCAAAAAGTAATGGGCCATAAAATCCTTGATGTTACCTGTGATTGGGAAAATTTAATTCGTGAACCTTCTTTTAGAAAATTTAAAGAGGAAATTTCTGGATTAATAATTGAAGATATTAAAAGGCGGGCTAAAAATATTATAATTAATCTTTCTGCTGGAAAGTCTTTACTTATTCATTTAAAAATGACTGGGCATTTTTTGGTTTCTTCATGTTGGGAATTTAAGAGAGGTAGGCTTAGGAGAATTAAAAATGATGATTGTCCAGAGGATGATCCTATTGAATTTGATAAAATGAATCATTTTGTGCATTTAGGATTTAGGCTAGATAAGAATAAAAACCTTATGCTTAGTGATTTACGTAAATTTGCCGAAATTAAACTTATAGATACTGAAGAATTGCCGGAGTATTTATCTAAATATGGTCCTGAGCCTTTGTCCGAACATTTTACTTATGAGAAATTTAAGCAGACATTATCCAATCAAAAAGGAAAAATTAAACAGGTTTTAATGGATCAAAATGTTCTTGCTGGAATTGGTAATATTTATTCTGATGAAATTCTCTTTGAGGCTAAGATTCACCCGCAGCAAAAAATAGAGAAAATTACAAAGAAGAAATTAAAAAAACTTTTTTTTGCCATAAAAAATGTTTTACAAACAGCAATAAAAAATAGAGGGGATAGTGTTTCGGATTATAGAGACACAGAAGGTAAAAAAGGAAAATATCAGGAGGTTCAAAAAGTTTATAGAAAGACAGGAAAACCTTGCCTAGAATGCGAGGGGGAAATTAAAAGAATTAAAATTGGTGGTCGTTCTGCCCATTATTGTCCCAAATGCCAGAAGAAATAGTAAGCTTGTAGTAAGCAATAAGTAGAAAGATAAAAAGAGATTATTTATGATTTTATTTTTATATGGTGAGGATACTTATAGGTCCCATAAAAAAATTGAAGAGATTAAAAAAAAATACTTAACATCTGATCAAATAGGTACTAATATTTGTATACTTTCTGCAAATGAAATTGATTTTGATGAAATTAGTAAGTCTATTGATGCTATGCCTTTTTTGACCAGTAAGCGTTTGGTTATAATTAAAGATTTAGTAAATATTAATAAAACAAAACTACAGGAACAAGTAGCAGAGTATTTAGACAGTATATCTGATACTACTGTTTTAATTTTTTGGGAAAAAGGCAACATTAAGAAAAGAAACAAACTTTTCAAAAAATTAAAAAAAATTAGCAAAAGTCAGGAATTTAAACCTTTAGTGGGAATAAAATTAAATAATTGGGTTGAGCAGGAAGTCAAAGAAAATGGTGGTGAAATTGAAAAAGAAGCTATTTTAAGACTAGCTTCTTATGTAGGGGCAGATCTTTGGCAGATGGCAAATGAAATCAACAAGCTGGTTTCGTACAAAGAACAAAAAGACACAAAAAATGTTATTACAATTTCTGATGTTGAGCTTTTAGTTAAAGCTAAATTGAATACTAATATTTTTGAAATGATTGATGCTTTGGGAGAAAAAAATGCTAGAAAAACCATTAAATTAGCAGACGATTTATTAGCTAGCGGAGAAACGGAAGGATATTTGCTTTCTATGATTGCTTATCAATTTCGCAACCTTCTTATGGTAAAAGATTTAACTGAGAAGAAGCAGAATAAATTTCAAATTGCCAAACAGACAAATATTCATCCCTATGTGGTTTCCAAAACTATTCCTCAATCAAGAAATTTTACCGATAGAGAATTAGAGAAAATTTATAACGAACTTTTAAATACTGATAAGGCGATAAAAACTGGTGAACTGCGACCTCGATTGGCTTTAGATATATTCATAGCAGAGTTATGTAAAGGTTAGTAAATAACATATAGCATTTATCACATAGCGATTAAACCATAAAGCCCTTGACTGAGGGTTATTTTTGTATTATAATCTTATCTTAAGTTATAAAATTATAAATATAAAAATCCCGATCTTTGATAATTTAAAAAAGATGATTAGAAAATGATTTTTGAGAAATCTTATTCTTTTAATTTGTTTCCTGATTCTTTACAGACATTATTTAGACATTTTTCTCAAAATTTAAGTCTAAATGAAATTGCTAGGCGGGCAGATTTAGACCCAGCATATCTATGCAGATTAAAACAAAGCAAGATGAAAAATCCTGGTATCAAAACTCTTAGGAAAATAGCAAAAGAATTTAGTGTACAGCCAAAGTATTTTATAGAATATAAACTTTATCTTATTGAACAAAAACTAAAAGATAATCCTGAATTGATGAAAGTAGTTAGTAATATTGTAGATTATTTACTTGGAGTAAAAATGTAAACAAAAGGATAAAGAAGGGGGTGAGAAGTTGGCGAAGAAAAATGGTAAGAGTAAAAAAATGAGCGGAAAAAAGAAAAAAAAGAAGAGAGAAAAAAGAAAAGAACGAAAAAATAAATAAATATTTAATTGAATCAATTTTAATCCCCTGCTAAGTTTATATTTTTTTAAAAAAATACTTAGCGGGGGATATTTTTTTTATTATCTTTTACTTTGATTTGTATTAAATTTTTTGGGGATTATGTCAAAAAGGGATATTATATTTTTCGAGTTTTGTCCCCAAGAAAATTTACTAAAAAATCCGCTTGTTAGCGGATTTTTTTTATGTTAGAATTTAGAATTATTTCTTCTTTTTTTGCGTCTTTGTAGGT
>SDBS01002342.1_pt1 | contig 19008 bp, 12 predicted proteins | sample 2277091 | NCBI WGS metagenome assembly SDBS01 (sample SAMN10404972, study PRJNA504765) | marine sediment metagenome | isolation source: marine sediment core GS10_PC15, 163 cmbsf | place: Arctic Ocean: Southern Knipovich Ridge | collected 2010 | reverse complement strand
CCCAATCCCAGACTCTCCGCCGCCATCACCATATTTTCCGCCATCAGAGAGGCGTCTTGAATTCCAAACAGCAGCAGGAAAAGGTCATTCGTGACCATCTGCCAGTTTCGTCTGGCCATGATGCGTTCCAGCTTATGGAAGTCGACACAGATCGTAAACAACAATGTCGCTTTGAAGGGATGTCTGTCTTTATGGCGCGACAGCAACAGACTGTAAAGTTGAGAAGCAAACGGAGCCTGTTGTCCGGATCGGACAATGGATGCAATTATTTCATCGGATGGTGATTCATCATTGTATTGACGAATTGATTTGCGATTAAGCATGGCTTCGATTATCGGGTTGCTGATCATCTTATGTCCTTTCTGTTTGGGGCAATGGCGGTTGCCGATCTCCGACAAAGTAGAACCGAAAACCGAGAGCTGTCAATCTTTACCATAACCTTGGAGTATTTCTTCTTGAAACCCCGGCAGGAGTCAATTCGAAGAGGGTTTGGACCTGCCGTCAGCCCTGAAAACTATGCTCTTCAGGCGGCCCGCTGCCGTATATTACGATAGTGTTTGAGAATGAAAAAAGGCGACCGGGACTATGCGGATATTCTTACCGCTGATATTTGCGGCCGTAGTCATTCTTGTTTTCGGCCTGATCGAGGTACTCCTGCTGCGGTTTTTGAATCGCACGTGGTGGAAAAACAAATACCTCAGGACAGCTGCCTGGGGGCTTCCCCTGTTTGGGACGGCAACAGTGCTCCTGTGGGGGCTGGGAGAATACTACACGCAGAACTGGTTGGTGTTCCCGGCGTCGGTTCTGGTCGCCTTGACGCTCATTCTTGAGATCTGCCTGATGCTGTCCCTGCCGCTGTCGGGCCTGATTCACTTTATACACTGGGGTGTTGACCGGTTTGTCAGGACGCGGAAGTTGACTGAGCCGCAGCGTCCGGACCCACACCGGCGCATTTTTCTGAAGGCGGTAGCAGCCGGTCTGCCGATCGTCACCCTGACTATGGGCGTCTCCGGCCTGACAAGAGCGTTCACCGGTGTCAATGTTTACGTAAAAAGAATCCTCATTGACAATCTCCCCCCAGACCTTGAAGGACTAAGAATCCTTCACCTCTCAGACAGCCATCTGCGACACTACGTGACCATTGACGATCTGGCCGAAGTCCTCTCCGACGCCAGCCGATTTGTCCCTGACCTGGTTCTCGTCACGGGCGACATAGCCGACGACCTGCAACTTCTCCCCGAAGCGCTCTCTATGATAGACAATCTGAATCCTCCTCTGGGGGCTTTTGCCAGCTTGGGGAATCACGAGTATTTTCGCGGCATCGGTGCCGTGAGACAGATTTTTGACCGCTCTCCGATCCCTTTGCTTGTCAACCGCGGCATCAGGGTTGTTGTCGGTTCGTGCGCTCTGTTTGTCGGTGGCCTTGACGACCCGCGTTTTCTTGCGGTGAAGGATGAATCCTTCTTCAAACGGGCTATAGACCGGACGTTGACTGATACCAGCGGCGAGGATTTTTTGATTCTTATGAGCCACCGCCCCGATGCCTTCGACTACGCCAGTGAGATGGGTATAAACCTGACTTTGGCCGGGCATACCCACGGCACTCAGGTTGGTGTTGCTCACCGCTCCCTCTTTGAACCGCTCTGGCCCCATCAGTACCTCTGGGGACACTACCGGCATAGGCAAAATCACCTGTATACCTCCTCCGGAGTGGGACACTGGTTGCCGTTTCGACTCGGCTGTCCCCCCGAGGCTCCAGTGATTGAACTGCGCTGCAAATGATGATGGTCTTCTCATACCTGCTGTGACCTGATAATTGCCGTGGCTGGATGTAAAAATATTTTCCAAAACCGAATGTTTTTTCTTGCCAAAAAAGCATAAAAGAGATAATGTTTCTGTAGAGGTAAAGGTGCTTGAAGCTATGTGCGAACGTGGTGTTTGTTGTCTGGATCAAAAGAGAGAATAAGTTGAGATACTTGTACATAAACCCTAATGCCAAAAGGAGCGACAAATGGCAGTAGCAAGGAAAAGGAAGCCGGCTACAAGAAAGGCAGCTAAGAAGACTACGACGAGAAGGAAGCCGGCTGCCAAGAAGACCACCGCTCGCAAAAAACCTGCAGCGAGGAAGGGGGCAGTGAAGAGGACAACTGCTCGGAAGACGACGGCCCGGAGAACAACCACCAGGAAGCCGGCCGCCAAGAAGAAAACCAAAGCCAAACGCAAACCGAATCCTGCTTTCATGCGTCCCTGGACCCTGTCCGATGAGCTGGGTGCCGTCGTTGGAATGAAGCCGATACCGCGTACGGAAGTGACCAAGAAACTCTGGATTTACATCAAGAGAAACAAGCTCCAGGACACCGTCGACCGCCGGATGATCAATGCCGATGACAAGCTGAGAAAGGTTTTCGGCGGCAAGAGAAAGGTCTCCATGTTTGAGATGACCAAGCTCGTGTCGAAGCACTTGAAGTAAGATTCGGCGCAGCTACGAATCTGTTCGACAGGTCGGGTGTCTCACCGGCCTGTTTTTTTTTTGCTTTCAGTAGTGGCGCACCGCCCCATCAGGGCCGGGCCTTTGACCGGCGTTGGGTTTACAGAGTAGCCGTTGGGCGGAACCCAAAGCGGTTCGGCCGGAGATAACGACGAGGGTCGGGGACTTTTGCCCTACGACTTTGTGCTAAGCTGCTGACATTTAGATTATTGCAGTCATACTCCGCATAGAGGGTTTCCTTACTCTCACCAAACCTTGTTGTGAGCTTTGTTCAATAGCAGGTGCATATGCTTGAGCTACCAAGATTTCAAGCTTTAGTGCCAGTGTTTTTTTCCCATTGAATATCGAGCTGAAAGAAGTTATCCTGAAAGGTGAGAACTTCTGAAGAACTCAGCTTCTCCATTTAGGTGCAGCAAGCCGCCTCGAAAATTGACGGGCAGCTCGGTTGGATGGTGATGGCGTAGCTAAGGCATAGGTGGATAGACGATGGCATTCAGCGAAACCGAAGCAAAAAGGTACGAGAGACAGGTGGGTGCATTTATAGAGAAGCGCCGACCGACTGAGCATATTCGAGGTAAACTGGATATTGGGTTCAGAATTAAGGGACAGAGTGTCGAGATATTCGAGATTTAGCCCATGTTTTTGAACCCCGATGTGAAGATGGAATCTCCCGTTGCCAAAGCGACGTATGTATGAACCCAACGAGTTGGAAGGTATATTGGCAGAGAAGGGATTTGAAATGGCACAGCTATCACGCCCATCCGGAAGTTTGGATTCTTGAGGAGTTCCTTGAACTGGTAGACGAGGATGCTCTTGCTTGCTTTTGGTGTTAAATCGGTGATGTCTCAGACCAAAGCGGCCTTGCACAAAGAAATCGTTGATGAGTATTTCTCGCAGATTCTGCCCCGGGTTCGGCAGGCATTTGTCTCGTTTATCCTGATGAATGTCGGCTATTTTGTCCTTGCTCCCCTTATCGATAAAATCTGGGGCGTCACCGATCGTGACCAGTTTGTCGCTGAACGCAAAGAAGCCGTTATAGACCTCTTCTTATATGGAGTAAAAACACAATGAGCCGCAAGCGGCTTTTATGGACCATGGGAAAATGGATAGTGTTGGCGTTGCTTATGCCACTGACTGCTCAGGCAAGAGAACTCTCTCTGAAACAAGCGCTTGAGTTGGCGGTGCAGCACTCGCACCGCCTGAAGAAGGCTGAAGCAGAAAGAGAGGCATCCGAGTCGGCGTTAGGATCAGCCAAGGCTGGTCGCCTGCCAAGTTTATCAGTTCAGGCCTTTGCCTTCTACAACAACGAAGTGCCTTCGTTTGATATCGATCTGCCGCCTGGCCAGACCATTTCCCGCGAGGCCGGCAGCAAGGAAAACTACCAGACGGACCTGCGCCTCTCCGTTCCTTTGTACACCGGTGGAAAGATCAGCGGCAGGATCGGTGCCGCCGGCGCCATGCATAAGTACCTGATGGAACTACCTTAGGGATGTCGGGTTCACAGGGAACCTGACCTACTGCTGAAGGAATGGGTTTGTTTGGTAATTTTTAGTTTGGGTCGATAGGCGGGGTCTCCGAGGTGTTAGCGTGGGAAAGGCAACGATGCTCTTGCAGGCGGAGTAGTTGGGTGATAGCCCGATGGAGCTGACGCTCGATGGCATTTTGGTAGCGGACGATCTTGAGGGTGTTGCGCGAGGATGGTAGGGCGAGGGTCGATGGGGTAGGGATACCGGCGGAAATCGCGGATGTTGTCACAGATTTCACCGGCTTCGGCGCGGAGGGCGCGGCGCAGGCGCCAGTACGACACGGCAATTTTCTCCACCAGCATGTCTTCCAGGATGCCGACCGGTTTGAGTTCGTCGATCAACTGGGCCAGGAGGGCATCGAAGTGGCTCCGTTTTTTCGGAGCGGCTGCGGATGGGCAGGATCACGGACTTCGCTAACAGGCCGTGTTTCAGCGCGTTGAATTTCACGCGCGCTTTGCCTGCTGGTGTCCGGGGGCCGGTGGAGCGCTGTGCGTTGCGCCTGTTGGCCTCGAGCTGCTTAGGGCTAGTGCCTGACATATTTGTGCCTTTCTGTTACTAAAGGGGTGGGGCGATTTTTTACAGCGAAGTTATGGGGAATTTGCAGGGGCACTGCGCTGGTAAGTTGTGGGGAAAGTGGTCAGGCGGGTGAACCCACAGCAGAGCTGTGGGGTACCCGGTTTGAGGCAGTTCGGTCTATCAGAAAGCTGTTGCCGTCAGGGAAAATGTGTCTTATCCTTGAGTATCCACTTGTACAATTTGTTTGACGACGTACATTGTGGCTGACGTTTAAAGAGGCAGCAGAGTATTTGAAGATGGAAAAATCTACGGTCTACGAGCTTGCCCGCAAAAACAAACTCCCGGCCCAGCGGGTCTGGCGCAAGTGGCGGTTCGAAGCCGAGGGACTGGACGACTGGGTCAAATGTGGTGACGCCACCACGTCAATAGGGCACAGCGAGAAAACGCGACAGACAAATGACGAGTAGGCATGAAGGGGAATACTCATGACAGTTTGCACATAACAACTATCTGAACAACAAGCTCTGGATATTCTCAAGCCTTACCGTGAGGCAATCAATCAGGCCATTCCACGGCTCCTTCTGGAATACGTGGGGGATTCCCGCTTTCTTCCACTTCTGGAGGAGCATTTCGGAGTGACCGGATATGAAGTAACTGTATCACACAGTAAGAGACTGCGAGGGGCGCTGTGTATGATGGTTGCGGAGTCTTTGGGGATATCAGTGGATAGAATCAAGTCGTTTGCCTGTTCATTAGAGTTCTTTCATGCGGCTTCACTCATTATTGACGACATTCAGGATAACTCAACCGAGAGAGTGGGAAAGAAAGCGATCTGGACACAGATCGGGAAAAATAGAGCCATTGACGCTGGGTTTTATCTTAAAGATACCGGCCACCGTGTCTTTCACAAAGATATCTCCTTGTTTCTGGCCGCAAGCCAAAATCTTAATGATTACATCCACAAGGTTTCTCAAGAAATCACCATTGGTCAAGACATGGATCTTTGCGCCTCATATCAATGGAGATTCGGGTTTTCCCGGTATCAGGAGATTGCATCGCGAAAGACAGGTCGCTTAATTGGCCTCAGTTTATGTCTGCCCTTCCTTCTTGTCGGCAAGGAAAGTGAAGCTCGCATCCTCTCTGATTTTGGGAAAGCTCTTGGCATCATTCATCAACTGAACGACGACATTGATGATCTTGTAAAAATACTCACGTGCAGTCCAGACAATCCACCTTCATCACTGGATCCTGGTAATATTGTTTTTTTCTCGAAACACCTCCGAATGCAGATGATCTTTCTTCATGCGAACACGGGCCTATTCCTTTTCGACCCAACAGTTATCCATACTTTATCCCCAAGGTTCAAGGTGCGATTGAGTGTATGGGCAAAGACCTGCTTGATCGTTGTAGCAGATTGCCGTTGTCTCGTGGTAAACCCTTTGATGATCTCTTTCTACTATGCTCCTTCCTTTCAGAGCGAAATGCTTCCCTCCTCCAACGGGTATCAAGATGCCAAGGAGGATCGCGATGAATACCGGACGAACATTCTTTTGGCTGGCCTTCATGCCACAAGCGTTTTGGCTTTTCATAATTGCAGGCTTAACATTTTGTGGTGTGATTCAGTTGTGGCCAGAAGACTGCAATTACAAGATTTTAGTTCCCGCAGGTTTCGCTACTGCAATTGTTGCCATAATCCTCGCTACCCATTTTGATCGACAGAGCAATGGAGCGGCAGATGGCAAAGGAGGATGGCCGCTCTTTTTTGCAGGCTCAATCCAGATTGCTGCTCTCTTCTGGACAGTAAAATATACTGGAGGGCTTGACGGGAGTCCATTCTCATTCTACTACTTATATATTCCTTCTATTGTTGGCGTTACCTTTTTCTCTCCCGCTATACTAAAACCATCATGCGGATTGTTCAAGCGTATTTATGCTAGCAAAGGAACTAGGGCTGCTCTTTTTACAGCAATCTTTTGCGGAATCTGTGTATATCTTCATATATTTGAATTTCCGTCAGACTGGACGCCAGTATCCACAATCACAACAAGCCAACGCGATGTATTGGCTTCATTAAGCAAATCGTCAATCGCTCTACCAGCGAATGCGCGCAGTGTAATCATGGAAATTTCCGAGTCGGCGAAGCCGCTGGAAGGGCAGAACGTATTATATTACAGAATAGTCCGCTTTTGCACGTTCCTAATCCCGCTCATTATGGGCTTGGTGACATACTTTAGCTTTGAGGGGCGATCAGCCTTGGGGCGAAATAGCGCGATTAAGAATGCAAGAGAAAAGTGAGATGAGTAAGTCTTTGCGTGAGAAAATCGGATGGGTATTCTATGACTTTGCCAACTCCGCTTTTCATCTAATGACTCTCACTATCCTTTTCCCTCTATACTACAGAGAAATCATTGCGAAGGGTTCATCAAACCCGGACCTTTTATGGAGTATTGTCATAGCAGTCCCGATATGCTTTGTTGGACTCTCCGGTCCTGTCATTGGGGCATTTGCGGACTTCAGAAGACGACGAAAAACCCTGCTCGTGTTATGTTCTTTGTGGGCTGCTATCGGTGGTAGCGTTCTGGGATTTATCCCGGAGTCTTCCATATTCATCAATTCGTCATTATTCATTTCCGTGGCTTTTTGTTTTCACGTTTCGCTATTCATATATGATGCGTTCTTGCCTTCCGTCGGTGGTACGGATAAGCCTGCCCTTCTTAGTGGTATTGGCTGGGGATTGGGCTACGTTGGCGGCTTGATTAGTATGATTCCCGTTTATCCTCTGCTTAAGGACGCGGTTCTGCCGGAAGACAGCGCGAAATTTGCTCTGGCTATGGTTATTGTATCTGGATATTATGTCGTCTTTTCTCTTCCTTCTTGGTTGCTGCTAAAAGAACCCAAAGTGCGGGTGATAGAGAACAGCAAGAGAGGACACCTCGCCCCGCTCTTATCAGCGTGGCGAACAATCCGAAACTGGCGGGTGCATAGGAACCTGTTTACATTTCTACTCGGGTACTACCTGATCGCCGACGGCTTGGCCACTCTTACCTATTTTACTTCGATATACGCGAAATCCACGCTCGGAATGGCTACCAAGGACATTATGATAATGTTCGTGATTATTCAGGCAGTAGGAGCGCCTTCATGTATCTTTGGGGGATGGTTGGCGGAAAGAATCGGCTATATGAAGGTGTTATTGTCATGTGTCATAATCTGGGTCACATTGTCAATTGGGTTTGCGTTTGCGGATAGTTACACGGTGTTCTATTCCCTTGCTGTTGGAACGGGTCTGACGATTGGAACCACTCCGGCTATTGCCCGAGCGATCTTCTCTCGCATGGTAACTGTTGAAACCTCTGGGGAGATGTTTGGGTTCAACGCTCTTTGTAGTCGCTTGTCTGCGGTTTTTGGCCCGATCATCTTTGGGGTAGTTGCCAGCCTAGCGAATCAACGCCTGGCGGTCGCCACTTTGGCGATCTTTTTCTGTGTTGGATTTCTCGTTCTTCGTGTTGTTCGCGATCCTTCCTTGTCAAGCACATCAACTTTAAGGTAATCGGTGCAGAGGCGTTTTGATTCCTCCGGCTGGTCGCGATTTTAGGCTAGCGCCAACGGCCGGCGTGGCCACGATCTCTCATCACGGTTTCCTAACTCATCTGTGGACGGCTGATGTCCTCCTCTGCCACAACGCGTCAATTTTTTATGGAGTAGATCGGGATCGAACCGACGGCGCCAACTCCAATTCCGCCCTGATCGGACTCGGCTATGCCGCTCAAATCGCTCAGAAGTTCTCGCAAGAGCAGACCAAGCTGCATCCGCCGGTAGAAATAAAGCAGCAGATTTTGTACAACCCGGAGGCCGAATCGGTTTACTTTATGGTTCCCGGCATCGTGGCGGCTCTGCTGACGATGCTGTCGGTTATGCTAACCTCAATGGCTATTGTGCGCGAGCGCGAACAGGGGACGCTCGAACAACTGCTGGTGACGCCGATGTCCACGATAACCCTGTTGCTGGGGAAGATCACCCCGTTTGCCATGTTAGGGCTATTCGAGATGATATTCGTTCTGACTATCGGTGTCTTATGGTTTGGTGTCCCGTTTGTCGGCTCGCCCCTGCTGTTGTTTGGCTTGTCGGCGGTCTACCTACTGGCTGTGCTGGGCCTCGGGATGTTCTTTTCAACCGTGACAACGACACAACAGCAGGCGATGTTTTTCGCCTGGTTCTTTTCGATATTTGCCATTCTGACCTCCGGCTTCTTTACTCCCATCGCCAACATGCCGCAGTGGCTGCAATACATCACCTACCTCAACCCGATGCGTTTCTTTTTGAGCATCGTGCGCGGGATCATGATGAAAGGGGCCGGGTTTTTCGATCTCCTGCCTGAGATCACGGCTCAGACGATCTTCGCTGTCGTCATATTCAGCTTCTCCGCCCTTCGTTTCACCAAGCGGTAGTGGCGTGGCCACTTTTATTTGTGGGCTAGTCAGGCATCGTAGGGCAGAACCCACCGTGGTTCTGCCGACTGGCTTTAATGTTATGTTTGGCATTGTAGGGCAGGTGTTTCTGACATCAGTTTTTCGTGGGCGGTAGATGTCCACATCTGCCCCGGCGTGGATTGCAGCATGTCAGACAACCACAAAGAGTCCACCAGTTGGGTGGGCTACGGGTTACATCTATACCTGGGATATACGACCGGCGGGCTGAGCAAGATAGAAATGGTTTTAAACAGTTTGACTAACAAAATCGTCTTACCAATAAAGAAAGATTTCTTGACAATGTCTGTGGTTGTCCCTATACTACGTCTGAGCTAAGTGTATACAGCGTGGCGTAGGGAGACACAGTAGCGTTTATAACATTTTCTTGTGTTGGAGGTGTAGTTATGGTCAGATCAGTATTAGTCAGAATCACCATTGCCCTGTGTCTCTGCATGGCAATGACGGCGGGGGTCTTTGGCCGGGCTCAATTGGAGGAACACAGGTCTAAAGATTTAAAAGTCGGCTTCGCTGCCGGTCCTCCGGCGCACTGCCTTGCCGGCCATCGGGTTGGCAAGATTGTTTTAGGCGTTAATAACAATGGTACTTTCGGAACTGGATTCTCGGTAACTGGCAGCGATTGCTTTACCGGCCAGTATGTCCCATCGTGTGAGTATCTCAAAGGCTCAAACACCATGTATCTGTTTGCCGGAGCTCTCTGGATTGGCGCGGTGGTAGGGCGAGACACGCTCGTCTCCGTTGGCGCTGATGGCTGGCAAATGACGCGCGAGATGTTTCCCGACGAAGCCCCATACGGGTACATGATTTACAGATCAATCATTGACTCGACTGCGCCGGAATTTGCAGGAGCGGTATCGGAACAAGACTATATTGCGGTTTACATGGACACCTTTACTGAAGGAGTAGAACCTGACTATTTCGGACGTCCGCACAAGCCCCTTCCCATCGAGGTTACCCAGAATTCCTATGCCTGGTCATTTGCCTATGCGGAGGACTTCATCTTGTTTGACTATCAGATAAAAAATATTGGCCAGAATACCCTGGAAAACGTCTACATGGGCATTTATGTTGATGGTGACGTCTATTTCACCGGTGATGCAACCGGGTTTACAGATGATGTCTGCGGGTTCTTACAGACGGTGCCGTCAAGCTATGGGGAGTGCCAGTTTCTTGATACGGTGAATATGGCCTGGATCGCGGATAATGACGGAGACCTGAGTACAATGACACCCGTGCCGCACGTAACGGCTCTGAGACTCCTTAGAACCCCAGCCACAGAGCCTCAGGTCAACTTCAACTGGTGGGCGAGCAACGGCAATCCGACACTTGACTTTGGTCCCAGAATGCGGCCAACGTCAGGAGACCCCTTCCGCGATTTTGGCACGGGCGGATTGGGCACCCCCGAGGGCGATGTGAATAAGTACTATATCATGCGCCATCAGGAAATGGATTATGACCAGATCTACACGGCCAGTATCTCGCCCACCGATCCGATATGGCTTTACCCCAACCAGGCCATTGCGGCTCACCTCACTGATGGCTTCGACACCCGGTATTTGTTGTCGTTCGGGCCGTTTGACATTGATCCCGGACAGCAGCTTCCAATCTCTTTTGCTTATGTTGCTGGAGAGAATCTCCATACTGACCCCAACAATATCGATAATCTCCCGGACAATCCGGACCAGTACTACGCAAACGTGGACTTTTCCGATCTGGCTCTCAATGCTCGCTGGGCATCGTGGATTTATGATAACCCCGGTGTTGACACTGACGAAGATGGTTATGCCGGCAAATTCCACGTGTGTTGCGATTCCGTTTCGGGAACCTGTGATACTATCTGGTATGCTGGTGATGGTGTGCCCGATTTCAGGGGAGCCGTGCCGCCTCTCGCTCCGACTTTTTGGCTTGAGCCAAAAGTTGAAGCACTTAGAGTCAGATGGAACGGACTCCATTCTGAAACGACGCCGGATATCTTCTCTCACATAATGGACTTTGAAGGATACCGCGCCTATTTGGCCCTGGATAACAATGTCTCCAGCTATGCGCTGGTAGCCTCCTACGATAGAGACGACTATCTCAAATATACCTGGAATACTTTTTTGGGTGATTTCGAACTGAGGGATAACCCCTTCACCCTCGAAGAATTGCGGTGCCTTTATGGCAGTGGCGCCGACCCGTGTAACGACACCACCTTTGACCCGAACCTGTACACCTCTTCAAACCCTTTCGTACACCCTCTCTTTCCCGATTCCATTTTCTACTTTGAACCGGTGGGGAAAAATCCACAGCTCGGGGTAACGACGCCAATTCGCAAAATATATCCCGACGCCGAGTACCCCTCAACCCTCGATCCCAATGAGGCCGATCCGGATGAACTGACTGAGGATGGGTACTTTAAGTATTTCGAGTATGAATTGACGATTGACAACCTGCTTCCAAATGTCCTGTACTACGTGAATGTGACAGCGTTTGATTTTGGCGCACCGATTTCAGGCAGCCCTGCACTGGAGACTTCGGTTACCGAAGGCGCACAAAGCGCCTACGTGCTATCCGGCCCTGAGATTATCCCCACCAACGAGTGGATCAACGTCTACTGTGATTATCCGGAGCTGAACGGCGTGCCTCTTGTCTTGGGTGACGTCATTATCGCCTGGGACCCTGACGGTGTTCCGTGCGGCATTGATACCGTCCGAGAGGATGGCTCGTTTGGGTTCATGCCAATCTATCGTGACGATCCGAATTCTGATGTGGATGAAGGGGCCGAGCCGGGCGATGTCATTGCTTTCAAGATCAACGGCGAAGAGGTCTTCCCGGAGCCGCCGGTTGTCTGGACAGCCAACGGCCACAGCTTCGAACTGTGCACATTTACCACTGAACGCTGCGTGGAGATATTCCTGCATACGGGCTGGAATCTGATTTCGTGGAATGTCGCCTACAGCGCCGGCATTGACGAGATCATGGCGCAGCTTGCCAAGTGCACCTGCGTGGAAGTCATTTTGAGCTTTGACCAGGGTGCGCTGACATACGATCCTGATCTGCCGGAGTTCTCGACCCTGCTTGAGGTTGACTATTACCGCGCCTACTGGTTCAAGATGAACTGTGACGCGACGCTGGAGATTTGCGGTCCGCCTATTGGAACGGACAAGAATATCGTCATTTACAGTGGCTGGAACCTGGTCAGCTACTGGCCCAATGACACCTTGTCGGTCGAGGAAGGGTTTGAGTCGATTCTGGACAACCTGCTGGTGGCGCTGGGGTATGACTATGGCGGTTTGACCTGGCTTCCCGGCGATACGTTGTTCAACACTCTGACGGAGCTAAAGCCTCTGTTTGGCTACTGGGCGAAGTCGGTGGCTGACGACATGCTGGCCTATCCCGGTTTCAATCCGGTGGCGGCGGCACCCAAAGACGAGAGCGGTTCGCAGATAGCCGCTGCCGGGGTGGTGCCATCAAGGAGTTGGATGTCGCTGTATGGATCCGGTATTACATTGGATGGTGCTGAGCTTGCGTCCCACTCTTTGATTGAGGCATACACGCACGATGGTGTTCTTTGCGGTAGCGGTCATTACACTGATGGTTTGTTGAAGTTCACTCCGGTGTATGGTTACGATCCGATGAGTGAAGTGGCGGCTGATTACCCGAAGGATGGTGACCCGGTGACCCTCTATGTGAACGGGACGAGGGTGTATTCCGACGTGGAGTGGGCCGGTCATAGCAGTCGCATCCGGCTTGACCAGGTGTTCAGCACTGCTTCCGGGGCGGGCTTGGTGCCTGACCGTTACGCCCTGTTGCAGAACTATCCCAACCCATTCAACCCGACCACTGAGATTGCCTTTACTTTGCCTGTTGCCAGTCGGGTGAATCTGGAAATTTACAACGTGCTTGGCCAGAGAGTGACCACGCTGACGGAAGGTGTTCTTGAAGCCGGCGAACACGTCTTCGAGTGGGACGGCAGCGAGGCTTCCAGCGGTGTCTACTTCTACCGCCTACAGGCCGACGACTTTGTCGATACCAAGAAGATGATGCTGCTGAAATAGTGGACAGACAGGGCAGATGTGGACATCTGCCGCTCATAGGTATAAGGAGTCGGGCGAGGTCGCCCAACTCCACCAAGAACTTACACGGGGACAGGCGCTTGTGACCTGTCCCCCTTTTTCATGTGCCGCCGCTGCAGACACGAGGTGTCGTTTATTTGTGAGCGTGATTCAGCAGTGCCACTTACGGTGATGTCGTGTCAGCAGCGGTCTGGAGGATCTGACGGTAGACCTGGCGGGTCAGGTCGCTTTGCGGGTTTAACCGCAGGCTTTGCTCCACCGACCGACGGGCGTCATCAAGTCGCCCGGCTTCATAGTAGGTCATGCCCAGTTTCAAGTGCACAAAGTCATTGAGGGGATGGATCTGCCGCGCTCGTTCCAATATCCCGATAGCTGACTCAATGTCCCCGCGGTCAAGGTAGGTCGTGGCGAGGTTGAAATAGGTTTCAATCGTCATTGGATCTAACTCCAGCGCCTTCCGGAAATATCCGGCTGCCTGGAAAAACTGACGGCGGTTAGCGACAAGAAGGCCGAGATTGTTGTACCCCTGCGAAAAGGTGGAATCGGCGTCGACTGCTTTACGGAATTCGTCCTCTGCGCTCACCGGATTGCTCTGTTCAAGGTAGGCATTGCCGAGCAGCAGATGATTTTCCGCATCCGTACGCTCAGGGTCGAGACCGAGCATGTCATGGTTACTTTCAACGACAAGGAGTGCGAATACGGCCATAAACACGGCGACGTTCTTGCCCTCTTTTCTCTTTACGAACTCAAAGAGCCGGATCACGGCATAAACCGCAAACAATATCAAAAATGGAATCAGCGGCTGCCGATAACGCGCGCAGACAAAAAACAGCAGCAGAGATACTATGTATGAGAAAAGAACCAGATAGATGGGCAAATATCTCCGCCAGTGAGCCAGCGAAAGCGCCAGCCCGATAAGCGCCAGGGGAGCGAGAAGGCCGAATGGGAAATAAAGCATTTTATTAAACATTAAAGGACGTAGAATAGGAGCAAACTGCCGGGCCAGATATATGTCCTGGTTGTTGGGAATCTCGTACCCATTCAGAAACAGGCGAGCCTTCTTGATCTGAAGCGCGAGGAATGAAGAGGGGGACTTTTTGATTTCTTCCCAGGTCTGACCGTACCAGAAACCGGAGACCTCAGAACGCTTCAGCGGCTTTCCCGTGCTCTGCTCGGCGAAGGCGATGGCCTGCTTGTAACCTCCTTCCCAGGTTTGGTCGATTCCCGGCGCTGTTGCGGACCAACCGGTTGACTGGCGGTTATTGCCTAAAAAGAAGTTGAACCCGCCCTGCCAGGCAATAAGAACAAAGTCGCCTGAGACGGCGTAGTTGCGCACAGTCACCGGCAGGACGACGGCCAGGGAAGCAATGCCGATCAAGAAATATCGTGCCAGCGCCTTTTTCCAACCTATCGTCGGTTTGATCACCAGCCATATCCATACCAACAGCACCGGCCCCAACAGGAGAATATTGGGTCGGGCGAGCCCTGCCACACCGAGCAGTACACCGGCGATGATAAAATGAATCAGCCCCCGGCTATGGCAGCGGTACAACTGCCATGTCAGCAGAGCCGTCAGCAGGACCATCAGGGGGGTGATCAGCAAAGTCGCATCATAGTAGAGAAACGTAGGATAGAACACTGCAACCGCCGATGACCAGTAGGCAATTCTGCGATCAAACAGCTTCAACCCGAACAGAAACACCAACAGAGGCAAAAAGGAGCTCAGTAGAATCTGAATGAAGCGCGCCCAGTACAAGGACCCGCTCGTGACTTTATGAAGAGCGGCAAGGAAATAAGGATAAAGGGGAGCGCGGTAGAACGGTTCTTTGTCCGAGCCTTCATCGGAGTTGATCTTTTGCGCTAAATCTACATGGTATTTCTCATCCATTATTGGATAGTTGAAGGTCGGGAGGGACTCGATCTGATTGAGGTACACCAGGCGGATGGCAAAGGCGGCAAGAAATATGAAAAGGAGCACCAGCCAGGCCTGATGTTTGCTGATTCGCTTTACAACACTTCTGTCGGTCATACCCTTAACTTAATACCTCTGGAGAGAATAGCAAAACAAAAGCCGTGCCTGACGACGCACGTTGTAAACCCAAGTGTCCACCAAAGCAAACGGCCATCCCTGCCGAAGCAAGAATGGCCGTAGATGTCACGAAGACGGCGACGCCGGGCGCGGCTTGATCACTGCGGGCAGGAGACCGGCGCCGGCCCTCCGTCATATAAGTAATTCACCAGATAACCAATGTCAGCAACATTGGTTGTGCAGTTGCCGTCAACATCACCCGCTTCCTCAATACACGGGGCCGGACCGCCGCCGAAAAGATAATCGACCAGATAAGTCAGGTCGGCAACGTTGACGGTACCGTCACCGTTAAGATCGCCAGATCTGTGGCCAATTAGCGTCACCCTGCCGTTAACGGCAAAGGGGCTGCTGTCACTGAACTCGCCCGATACACTGAAAGCCCGCAAGGTTGTATCGAAGAAAACTCCATATCCCTCAAGGAACTCATCGATAGGAAATACTATCTCCATAACCTGGCCGGTGAAACCGGGATAGGAGGGCTGAATTGCCCAAGATGTCGGGATAATGTTATCGTTGATGCGCACGGTTGCAGGAACGATGTCGCTTGGCAGGTAACCCTCGCTGAAGTCGCCGAGGTACACCGTTGCCATCATAGTATCGATCGTAAAGGCATAGTAGGCATACATAGTGTCCGGGCTGATAACCACCTTTGGCGCAGGCATCATGATGGCGTTAATCAAGGCCTGTCCTTCCGTGTAGGTCATGTACCAGAGGTGGAAGCCAAACAGATAGGTTTCAGTTCCTTCGGGACTTGTTCTTACCCCGACAGGTTCGTTTTCGTTCATGGAATTCACTCCCGGCAGCGCTTTGAACAGATGGGTCGTCTCGCCGTCGTCGTTAACCGTGAATGTCGACACCGAGGGTGGCGTATTCGTCGGCCAGTAGTTTTGCAGGATCGAACGGAAAGGATATCTTGTGGTATCGTAGCTCAGGTCGGGCATTGACCCAACAGCTTCCGCTTTGCTGAAAGCAAAAAACGTATCCACCAGCGGCAGATCATTTGCTCTGAAAAAGCCATAGTAGACAAAGAATATTGAATCGATGTCAAAGAACCTTTGGGTAAACCAGTGCGAGGCAGGATAGTAAGCTGCGTCATAAAGGTAATAATCCTCCAGAGCACCAAAGGAGCCGAAATAGGCCAGTTTTCCGCCGGACAGGAGATACCTGGTGAATCCTTTGGTGTCATTTTCATATTTCTCGCTGATCACTTGCTCGCGTATCCCGTCATCGACAATCACCAGCCTGTAACGCATGAAGTCGTGCCAGTCCACGCAATCGCGCGCATCAAGCGTTGGGCAATGTTGAGCGTTGATCGAATCGGCATAATAGTAGATGTCATGGCTGTATCCGGACAGGATACTGTCATAAAACGCCGTCACGCTATCCGTGATCATCAGTTTGAACCCGGCAGGTTTGGTAATTACCAGAACGTCCTTTGTGCGCGGCTCAATGACAAGCACGGTAATGTCAATTGAAAAGTTGGACTCAAAACCGTATTCATCAACCGCTGTGATAACATAAACGGTCCCCTCGTCAACGCCGGCATCAGTGAAATATGTCACATTGCCCGGCACCTGGGCATACACATCCATGGCGTAGTAATAGTAGTACTGACCGTCAACAAAGAACGAATCTTTGGGTATAATGAACTGGGCATGGAATCCTTCGTCATAAAAGGCATGGAATTTTTTGGCGGCGGAGTCTGCGTTTTCAAACCGGTAAATATTGTAATGGTCAACAGTGATTATCTCGGGTGCCGTCCAGGTCAGGACCGCCGGTTCACCCTCTTCTACGAAGACATACTCCTTCTCAACCACCGGGGCTGGTCCCCGGTCACCAAGCCAAATTGCCAGCGCCTCTCCGGGATCACCGACGGATTTGGCTGTCGTTCGGTGGGCGACGTTTACGAGATAGAACGTGCCGGGATTAAGGGCGTCAAAAGCGTACTGATGGCTCCGGCCGAGACTGGCAACCGGATTCAGTACATCCGGCTCCAGCCAGGGCGGCGCGACGCCGGGATAAGGGAGAGAGTCCGGCGGCACTTCCCAGAGATAGACTTCAAATCCTTCAACGTCGCCAAAAACCCACGGATCCCATCTTACGACCACTGAATCGTCGTCCATATATTCAACTTGCAAACCTGTCACCGGAAGTTCGGGGTTCAGTAGAGTTCCGGAAAGGCTGTCAGACAAGAAGGCATTCTCCAGAACGTGAGTGAAATCCAGATTAGCCAAATACTGATCGGGATTGTAGGGAAGGTTATTTATATTGTTAAGATCGGTATGCACCGAGTCTCCGGTGAAAGTCGCAAACAGGATGCGCGCACTTGAGTCCGGGAGGAGATCAAACGGCCCAATGGACATCAGGAATCGGGTGTCGTAGCCATTGGCGTAATCGGGGGAGTAAGTTGGGTCAGGATATAGCCATAGGGTATCATCGGGGGGGATAACCGCTGTATACACCTGGTCGTAGTCCCATTCCCGATTCCTCATGATGTAGTACTTATTTACATCGCCTTCCGGGGTGCCCAGGCCACCGGTTGCGAAATCGCGGAATGGCTCTTTCCATATCCCCATGTAAGGCCTTTCTCGGGGACCAAAGTCCAGGACCGGATTTCCGTTGCTGAGCCACCAGTTGAAGCTGTTGTGAAGAGGCGGAAAGGATGTCTCAAGAAACTTAAAGGCAAGAACTCGGGGGGTCTGTTGATCAGGGGGCATCGTAGACAGGTCGCCATCGTTGTCAATGATATAAGCTATTCCCTCGCCGGGAATAAAACCTGTGACGTCATCGGTAAAGCCGGCTGTTGAACCGCAATCGAAGCAAACGTCACCATCAAAGTAAAAGCCGATATATCCTTGCTCGATGGGTTGATCCCCGATGTTGGTGATAACCATGTCATATATCACCGTCCAGTTGTACGGGTCTGAGCGCCATACATGGCTGCGGTTGGCAATGCGGACATCAAGAGGATTATGTGGTCTGCCAAAGTAGTCGGGTGGAATACCTGCGGTTATCGTATCGTAGAATTCAGCCCGCATTGAGAAGTCAGTGGGATAGTCGAATTTCGTTACGGAACCTTGGGACGGGTGCTCCGATGGAAACATTTCTCTTCCAAGCTGCCACCCGTCAGCGCCGACCGAAACCAGCGTATCGGTGCCACGAATGCCCCCTACCCAGATTGCACCGGCCCAAAGATACTCAACGCCGCTGCCGGAGGGCGTAACAAAAGAAGCTTGGGGCCAGCCGGGGACGTGCGGACCGGGGAAAAAACCTTCTCCGAAATGCCCGTAGCAGTCGAAGGAGGCGTCAATTTCACCAGTTTGCTGAACTCCGCAGCTAGTCGGCCAGTTAATGATAGGGTCGACAATGGTATCGCTGCCGCTACTGCCCAGCGGCGTGTAAAGCTCTCCTTTAGCCGGGTCGCTTGCCCGGTCGTCCTTTCCACGGGACCGGGCGTCGTAAGCCATTGTAGCAAACAGGACTGCGAACGTCAGGAAAACGATGCAAAGGCGCTTCATTATAACCTCCCGTGACTCACGCTTTCAGCATGTCACTGTTTAAATGTTTTCGGTCTCGTTCGGCGAGACACTATGATAAAGGCGCTACGTACGATAGTATCGTCCACCGACGCTGTTTCCTTTCTCAGTATCTGCCCTCCCCACCACTGATTTACTACAATCTCTTCTAGACTGGCGCGCCAAGCTGGACCGTGGGGTGTCAGATCAACCCTTCAGCATACAGGTTTGATGTATGGACGACATGAGTAAAAAAGTTGTTTAAGAGAAAAGATAAAAAAAGCAGGAATAGAACAAGTTAGAAGTAGAATGCAGTAACTAACGGTTACACG
>SDBS01002340.1_pt1 | contig 19014 bp, 16 predicted proteins | sample 2277091 | NCBI WGS metagenome assembly SDBS01 (sample SAMN10404972, study PRJNA504765) | marine sediment metagenome | isolation source: marine sediment core GS10_PC15, 163 cmbsf | place: Arctic Ocean: Southern Knipovich Ridge | collected 2010 | reverse complement strand
GACCGTCTCGTACTCGTATGCTATGCGGTGCCTGGTATTCACTTTTTTTATAGACTCGAGGATCCTGTGGTGTATACCTGAATTATTATCACTCGCGAACCCCCTTCTGCTTTCCATCCGGTGCCCCTTCTATATCATGCCGCCATGAATTTCTATTGTTTGTAATATAATAATTCCTTTTAGTACCTAAATAACAATTTCCTTGTTTTTTTCGCAAGGAAATTTCCCCAATCAAGAATGTGGCTTGTCCACATTACGGTTTATCCATAATAATTTGGCCGGACTGGTTTAAGCAACTGAGTGGGCTTTTGTTATGGTTATTGTGTGGATTATTATTTTTGATCGGTTTTGTTTTTTTCAGCGTCCTCTTTTTCTTCAACCAGTAAACCGATTCCGGACAGCTCACCATAGGCGACTAAAAAAGTAAATGTGGCGGCAAATAAAAAGGTTTCAAGAATTGCCTCGATATTCTTTTTCCCCTGAAGTCTTTTTTCACCGTCTATATTTTCATCAAAATAGAGATGTTCGTCAGGGTTCTGTAAGATCTGCTTTGAGGAGTTATAGTCGCTGATGACTATCGAGAGAATGCTTTCAATTTCCTTCATTACTTCGGTGATTTTGTTTCTGCATTTACCGCTTAGCATCGATTGTTTTTTAGACTGGGTTTCCATAAGAGAGGATTTCTGGTGGGAAGAAAGCCTTAGGTTGCTCCTGGTTTTTCTTATTTCATTTACTATTTCAATGTAGTTTTTAATATCTTCCCTTGTTTCGCTCATAATAAAATAAGTGTGACTCAACTCTTCTTTTATATCTACTTTTTTCTGATCCCTGAATTCGATATTGTAACTTATTTTGCTTGTCGTAAGAATAAACGAGTACTGGTCATCAAAGATATTAAATAGCGAGATACATTTGTACATTTTATCTCTTTTGTCCATAACAAGAAGCGGGTTTTCCGTGCTGCTCTCGAGTGATTTTTCGTATTTCGCAATCTCCTTTTCCAGAAGGGGAAAACCTCTCAGCACATGTTTGGGTATTTTTATTTCTTCATCTTTTCTTAAAGCTTCTTCCCGGGCCCTTCGACGTTCGGTCTGTTCTTTCTTTAAGTCCTCCTCCCTTTTTTTCTTTTCAATCCGTGATATGTAACCGATTTTATCATGTTCAGATATCCCAAGAAAATCATCCAGCTTCTGTGAGTATTGCGGGTAGAACGCATGGTCCAATTTACAAAGAATGATATGTATTTTATCAAGAAAATCACCCAGTATCAAATCAATGTCTTTTTTTAGCTGGTTTTTGATCTTCGGCGCGATCGTGGTATCGATTATTTTTCTTTTGCTCTGTAAGTCGATTGATTTTTCTATGTAGAGTTTACACAAATCCCTGTACTGGCCGAGAATGTACATTCTTTTGTAAAACCCCTTGAATAGTTCGATATGAGCTGGTTGAGGAATGTTCCTGTTTGAGATTAATTTTGATATCCTATTGAACTCCTGTTCGTCATAGATCGCACTTAGCCGGACAAGAAGTTCGTAGTAGACTGCATTGTCGCCGATGGATAAACGGTTTATATCTTCTTTGATGGAAAAATTTCCCTGCAGGATCGAACCAACCGATATGTTGAGGTTGATCATGGATTCTTTGATCTGTTTGTCCAGGTATTTAATAAATTTGCCGGAAAATTTTTTGCCGCCGAAAGTAAAAACATTCAGTAATATCCCTTTTGAAAATGTTTTTGCCCTGTCACTTAGAGTAAATTTTTTCTTTTTTTTATCCGTTTTATTTCGGACCGTCGTTATCAAGGAAGGCATTTTCTGTGGTATGCCGGTTTTTAAACCAGGTTTCTTTGATATTGCACCGCTTTTTAACGGTTTTATAACAGGCTTTACAGCGCTTGTTCCGGGGTCACCCCGCCTGCTCCCTGTTATCGTGCCGTCAGGCTTTTTCTTTTCATCTACTACCTGACCGCCGTGAGTTACAAAATTATTGAACAGCTTTTTCCTCTGTTTCAGATCCAGCCTGTTTATGCCGGATTTCTCCCTTAGATTATCAAAATCTCCGGGCATTTCAGCCCCCCATATTTGAACAAGTGCGTCCTCTCTATCAGAATAGAACAAATTAGCTAAAAAATAAAGAAATTTCGTCGAAAAATATGTAGTGAGGAAAAATAATGATAAACAGTAATGTATTCGTTGACTGCCGCATAAAACCAGAATTTCCTTTTTTTGATAGAAAAAGAGCGCTTATTGAGAACCAGAAAATAACCCCAAAAAAAGGTAATATAACAAATACCTCAAAACAATCATACCTAAACAAATCTATTAACAGGCCCCGGTCTGGCCCATCTGTTTATTCGCTGATAAAGACAAAAAAAAGTGCGCTTTTATTTTCGATAGCATGCTTTCTAATATTCGTGTCGATTTTACCTTTATATATAAATATTAATTCATATTTCTGGGAAAAGAAAAGAGTTTTGCAAAGAGAAAAGGATATTATTTATAACAAATTTTTAATTGACGGCATAGAAGGCCGTACAGTCAAAACCGTAGAGAGTTCGGATATATCCTACTCATTACTTTCATTGAAAGAGGGAATATACACCGTGAAGAAGGGGGATTCTCTTTTCGGTATCTCGCATAAGTTTAACATATCAGTGGATACTCTCATTACAGCCAACGATATAAATAACGCCCGGTATCTTAAAATCGGAGCAAAATTGAAAATCCTGAACATGAATGGGATATATTACACCGTTAAAAAGGGTGACAGCCTGTCCGGTATTTCAAAAAGATACGGTGTATCTGTGAACAAAATCGTCGATCTAAATGATCTCTCGTCCTCGGTGATAAACGTGAGGCAGAGGATTTTTATACAGGGCGGGACACTTACCGATTGGGAAAGATCTGTCGCAATCGGGAATGTTTTTAAGCACCCTGCAAAAGGTAGGCTGACCTCGAAAGTTGGCTTCCGGGTCGACCCTTTTACAAAAAAGAGGACTTATCACGCGGGTATAGATATAGCAAACAGGATCGTCACAAGGGTTACCGCCGCGCAATACGGAAAAGTTATTTTTACGGGATACCGCGGTAACTACGGAAGGACCGTCATCATTATGCATCCCAATGGTTATAAAACTTTATACGCACACCTTCACAAGATTACCATAAAGAGGGGGCAAGCCGTGAAACAGGGAGAAATAATAGGATCCATTGGAAATTCGGGCAGGTCCACCGGGCCGCACCTTCATTTTGAGGTTCATCAAAACAATAAGGTGATTGATCCTTTAAAAATATTAAAACATAAATAGTACTTGCAATTATTCAGTTTAAATGCACAATTAGTTCTTTGGTGCCACGCCGGGAAACCCGGAGTTGCCGGGCAAACCCTTCTGTGGCACCGGGAACTAATAGTGGAAAAAATTGCGGTAATTAAGTCAAGATGGAAATATGAGTCATCTACTAAAAAGAATTTTTCTGTTAAATCACAATTTTATAAATAAAGTGATCGTTTTTAAGATCCGGATGAGACTTTGTTTTAATATTGTTTTAAAACGCTACTTCAGTACAGCGTCGAGCGCTGCTTTAAGATTTGTACTAAAATACATTGCACCCATCGTACTAATTGAAAAAGCAGCGCTTTTCAGGTTCATTAAGATTACCGCGGCCTGTTTTTCTTTAATTTTATTTATCACGCTTTTTCCTTGTTCGTATACTTTTTACAACGATGTAAAGCCATATTTCGGGGACTTTAACTGGAGTTCACTGGATCCTGTGAGACTTTCAGCCGGTGATTTCAATGAAAACGGGAGAGGCGGCCTTGAACACTCCGTGCCGAAGCTAAGGCTTATTGAATATGAAATTCAGAAAGGAGATACTCTTTGGAGCATATCCAGAGCTTTCGATATAGATCCTGACGGGATAATAAGTTGTAATTCCTTTACAAACGTTCACAACATTCATGAAGGTGAGATAATACTCATCCCGAATATGAAAGGGATATTTATCAATGTAAAAGAGGACGATACGATTTTTTTATATTCATCGGAATATAAAATTCCGCCGGATTTTATCATGGAAATAAACGACCTGCAGTCAAATTCCCTTGTCCCCGGTATGAAAATATTTTTACCGGGTGTGCAGTTCAGTAATATTGAAAGAGCATATGCGCTGGGTGAAGCATTTGAAAAACCTGTCGCAGGAAGATTGACATCCCGGTACGGTTACAGGCGGGACCCGTTTACAGGCAAACGGTCTTTTCACACGGGTGTGGATATCGCGAACCGGGCTGGAAAAAAAATCTACGCAGCCAGTTCAGGCAGAGTTATTTATACCGGCAGCAGGGAGGGATACGGCAATACTATAATAATTGAGCACCGCTTCGGATACCGGACTTATTACGCCCATCTTTCAGAGATCAAAGTCTTAAAAGGAGAGAATGTACAAAAGGGCGAAGTAATCGGCTTGATAGGAAGTTCCGGACGCTCGACGGGCCCGCACCTGCATTTTGAAGTCTGGCTGAAAAACAGGCTGATCAACCCCCTTACGCAAACAAATATGGCGGCCAGGTAACAGGAGTCGTTACGACTCATGAACTAATAAATAATTTTTAAAAAAAGAGAATAATGAAATCCACAAAAATTGTTTGTACGATCGGCCCAAGCAGCCACGACGAGAATACAATTGCCGAAATGATAAAAAAGGGCATGAATATAGCAAGGATGAACCTGTCACATGGTTCTTATCAATTCCATTCGGAAACTGTTGAAATGACAAGAAAAGCATCAGAGATGCTCCACGAATACACCGGTATTCTTCTGGACCTTCAGGGGCCGAAAATCCGGACCGGAAAGTTAGAGAAGGAGCCTGTTGTTCTAAACAGGGGGGACAAAATAACCCTGACAACGGAAGAAACACCCGGTGACTGGAAACGTCTGAGCATCAATTACAGCCAGCTCCCCGAGGAAGCGGAAATAGGGGAGAGGATATTCCTTGATGACGGGAATATTGAGCTTACCGTAGTTGATATTCTTGAGAAGAGTATTGTGTGCAGCATAGTCAACGGGGGGGTAATAAGGTCATTCAGGGGAATCAATCTCCCTGATACAAAAATAAGCACACCCGCTTTGACCGAGAAGGATATAAAGGATCTCGATTTCGGACTTGAAATGGAAGTTGATTATATCGCGCTGTCTTTTGTGAGAAGGCCGGAAGACATAATTGATCTAAAGGAAAGGATAAGTAAAAAAAGAAAAGACACACCTGTTGTATCCAAGATCGAGAAACCGGAGGCCATTGATAATATTGACGAAATAATAAAGGTTTCAGACGCGATCATGATCGCCCGGGGTGACCTCGGGGCGGAAACGTCCCCTCAGGATGTGCCTATTCTTCAAAAAATGATAATAAAAAAATGCAATAGGGCGGGAAAACCTGTAATAACCGCAACCCAGATGCTGGAATCGATGATCAGTCATCCCCGTCCTACCCGGGCCGAAGCCTCTGATGTGGCAAACGCGATTTTTGACGAGACCGATGCGGTCATGCTGTCAGGCGAAACCGCCATAGGGGAATATCCCGTTGAATCGGTAAAAGTAATGGCCGACATTGCGAAAAAAACCGAGAACGAGATGAACAAAGTCAAGTCCTTCGGCCGGGATCAGAGCAAATTCCCACAGGGAAAAAGTGTGGCGGATTCGGTATGTTTTTCGGCGTACAAAATCACAGAATTGCTGAAACCCAAATTAATTGTAAGTTTTACCATGTCGGGGAGAACCGCAGTTCTTATGAGCAAATACAGGCCTCCGGTCCCAATTATAGCAATGTCGCCGCGTGAGGAAGTTTTAAAAAGGTTGTCTCTATACTGGGGTGTCCGGGGAGTGAATATAGGGATGGTCCAATCTACGGAGGAATTATTGGACACCGCCGAGGACCTCATCATCAAAAATAAGCTATGCAAGGAGAATGAGACGGTATTATTTATCGGGGGGGTGCCCGTTCTTGCAGGAGAAGAGGCCAATATGATGAAAGTACATAAAGTTAACCTTCAGAATAAAAACATATAGCGCCGATTTACCGAAGATATACAAATAATAAGCCGGTTACGTTGCAAGTTCTACCTGTTTAATAATAGTTTCGATCTTTTCCCTCTTCGGGTAATCAGGATCTATCTTCAAAAGAGATTTAAATATTATCAGGGCGTCCTTTTTATTCCCCTGTTTTAGAAAAAGGTTCCCCAGCGGTTCATATGCCTGTATAAAATTTCTATCGGATTTGATCGCTCTCAGATATTCTGATATTGCTTCATCGTCATTTTCAAGTTTGAGATAGGATGTCGCGAGCCCGAAATGGGCCTCCGGGGAAAGAGGGTCAATTTTAATCGCAGTCTTGAACTGTTCGGCGCTCTCTTTGTAAAGTTCGTTTTTTAAAAGAACGTTTCCAAGGTTTACCCTGGCCGGGATGGAATTCGGGTTAAGGGAGATCGCTTTTCGAAGAGTAGCGAGCGCTTTGTCGTAAAGATTGCTTTTGATATAAATATCACTGATATTGTTGTATGCCTCCATGTAGTTAGGGTCCAGCTGAATAGCTTTCTCATACGTTGTGATCGCTTCGCTGTACTTTTTCAGCCGGGCATAGTTGTTCCCGAGATTATAATAATACCGTTTGTCATTCCTCTTTATCTCGATTGCCTTTTCAAGTTCATCAATAGCCTGCTCATAGTTTTTTTCCATTTCATAAAGAATCGAGAGATTGTAGTGGGTCAAATCGCTTCCAGGGTTGACCTGCAATGCGAGAGCGTATTCATTTTTTGCGTTCTCGTACATCCTTTTTGATCTGTACGTATCCCCGAGCTTTATGTGAGCGTTCGCGTTATCCGGATCAAAGGAAATTGCCTGTTTGTAATAACTGATAGCTTTATCAAAAAAATTATTTTCATAGTACAGCAGACCAAGATTGATGATCGCTTTTGTGTAGTCGGGTTTGACTTCTATAGCTCTGGCGTACGCACTGGTCGCGATTCTGGTTTTCCCCAGTTTCTGCGCGGTGAGCCCGAGGTTATAGTATGCCTGAGGAAAATCAACAAGGATTTCCGATGCTTTTGTAAAAGACACCTGGGCTTCCCTGTAATTTCTTCGCAGGTATTGTATCACTCCAAGCTTGTAATATGCCATACCGTTATTGGGGTCGAGCTCAAGGGCCTTTTTGTATTCGGACATCGCGCTTGATATGAGGTCCTGCTGGTCGTAGACCTGGCCCAATGTGTAATGCGGCAATGACAATGTGGAATCAAGGGACAATGCTTTTTTACTTGAATCTATGGCCTTTTTTATATTGTTCCGGGAGGTGGAATCATCAGCGTAATAACTTGCCCCTAGCATTGAGTATGCAAGGGGATTATCCGTATTTAAATCAAGGGTTTTTTCAAAGTTTTTTATTGCGCCGGCATAATCTGCGGATTCATAATCTTTCATTCCTTCAGTAAAGAACTTTTCAGCCTTTTTATTCCTGGCCTTTATTTCGTCATCAAAATTTGAAGGTTTATCCGTAACAGTGGTTTCTTTTGTAGTTTCTTTAATTATTTCTTTTTGCCGCGGAAGAGAGTCTTTAAGTGTTGACACGACCCGGTCGAGTTTTTCGTCTTCTCTCTCTTCTTCTTTCTTTTCCTGCTCTTTTCTTTTTCTAATCACATTTTCAAGAAGTGATAAAGCGAGTTTATTTACAGGGTCCTTGATCAGCACGTTCTCGAGCTGGTTTCTTGCAAGGTCAAATTCTTCTTTACCAATGTAGTACTGTGCAAGCTTGATCATGTTCTCAGCTTCCTCGGTACTACTCCGGCCATCTTCTTTATCATCGTAACCGTCGCTTACATCTATCTCCTGTACCCGGGGTGGTTTCTTGCTGTTCATCCGCCCGATGAAATAGACAAGACCTACTGCTATTATCAGGATAACTATTGCAGCTCCCATAATGGCAAAACTGCGTTTTTTCTTCTTCATGTTTTTCCTCTTATCTTTCTATTTCCTCGCGTGTAAGGTCGTCAATAGGTTTCTCGCTGATCTCCATTACGTTTTCAGTCTGATTGACAATTTCTTCAAGATCACTGAGCACATCGTTTAAAAGATCCAGGTCCAGACCTGTAGCCCCGTTGACGTTATCTCCAGGGCCATCACCCTGCATATCGGTCTGGTCAAACCGGTTATCTTGAGTAGAAGTCTGACCCCCGGACTGTCCACTGTCCGAAGAACTTCCTCCATCCTGAGAACCATTTTGTAGCTGCTCTTTCAGATAGGCAATCGCCTTTTCAATTTTCACATATTGGACGGTTTGCGGATATTTTTCCAGGTAGGTTTCCCACTGGCTTATCGTGCCCTCGTAATTCCCTACTTTAAAATGAGCGCTTCCCGTATTGAGGTAAGCATCGTAAAGAGCAGGGTCGCTTTCGATAGCCTTTGAATACATTTCCGATGAAAAAATGTAGTTACCTTTGAGATAGTAACAGTTCCCGAGGTTGTAAAAGAACGGACCCTTGTCTTCGCTGAAGTTTAACCCTGCCGTGAAGTTTAAAATAGCTTTGTCTATATTGTCCAGTTGATAGTATGTGTTGCCGAGGTAGAAGTATATCTGCGGGTCCTGCGGTTCGATCTTTTTTGCTTCTTCGAAATATGCGGCTGCCATATCAAACTCGTTTTTCTGATACAGGCTCAATCCTTTGTTAAAATATTCATTCTCGGAAGCGTTTATGCCGAAATAATTAACAAACAACGACATTGAAACAAGGAAAAATATTGTTCTTTTGTACATATTCATAAAATAATGTTTTTATTTTTATTTGACTATATTCTCTAAAATATAGTATCGTATAGATAAGGAATACTATTAATTTTATTAAAGGACACATCCATGAACACCATTGCGGTATTTTTATTCGTGTTCGGAGGAGCAGGATTTGTTATTTTTTTGGTGATGATAATACGTAGATTGGCCAGTCCGCGAAAGTTCCTGGAGCTCGAGAAACTGATCGAGAGCGGGAATACAAAAGCCGCGATAAGATACGCGAAAGCCGTCCTTGCTAGAAATGAAAGAAGTCCCGATGCACACTGGTATCTTGGTGAATGCTATCTTGCCGAAGATCGATCTGACCTTGCAGCGGTGGAATATAAATATATTACCAACTATGGAAAATACACGAATGCAGCCACTGAAAAAAAGGTTAGATCAAGGCTCGCTCATACATATTTAAAACTGGAACAGCTGGATGAAAGCCAGAAAGAGTTTATCCTGCTTTCAAAATTAGATCCTGGCAATTATGAAAACTATTATAATATTGCGAAATTATTTGAGCAGAGGAACTACAGTGATTCGGCGTTGACGAACTATAAAAAAGTCGTTGCGATAAATCTTCAACATTCTGATTCTCACATGAGAATGGGTATCATTTATCTAAAAAAGCAGCAAATGAACGAAGCAAAAAAAGCTTTTCTGACATCACTGAAGCACGACCCCCAAAATCTTGCGTGTTACTTTCACCTTGGTAGAATCTCTAAAATTTCAGGCGATGTTTCATCTGCTCTTGGGCATTTTGAAAAGTCACAAAGAGACCCTGATCTGCGACAGAGGGCTCTTTTGGAAATCGGCAATATATATATAACAAAGGGTGACCGCACCCGTGCAATAGCCGAGCTGGAAAGAGCAATTAAACTGGGCAACGAAAACGTCCCCGTGGTCCTTGCTTTAAGGTACCTGCTGGCCCAGTGTCGCGAAACAAATAAAGAACTTATCCTTGCCGTTGAACAGTGGGAAAAGATATACGCTGTCAGCCCGAAATTTAAGGACGTTGCCGAGAAATTAGCTGTATACAGTGACCTCAGGACGGATGACAAGCTCAAAGATTTTTTAACTGCGTCTCAAACGGGTTTCCAAAATTACTGCACGGAGCTTGTGCAGTCAATGGGGCTCGCGATACAGGATGTTTTTTTAAGAAATCAGGATGTAGTTGAAGTTTTTGCGCTTGAAAGCCAAAGCAAATGGCGAAACGCTAAAAAATCTCCGAGTATTGTGAAAGTATTCCGAAGTATCGAGCCGATAAGTTATGACGATATACGTGTGCTTTACGATCAAATGAGAAAAATCAACGCAATAAGGAGCATAGTTATATCGGCGTCAAAATATTCAAGAGCTGCTGTCGAGTTCGCGCAGATCCGGCCTATTGACCTCATTGACAAAGAAGAGCTTACAAAAATGCTGAAAGAAATATGATCGCTTACAGTTAAGAAGACCGGAGGTGCTAAACCGGGTGGATATAAATAGTTCTTGGTGAATAAGTCGGGCAAGCCCGAAGTTGTTACCAAGAACTAATTAGTGAAGGCTTTACCCGTGAAAACGGGATCATCAATAAAAGGTATTAAGTGTAGCTTCTTTGATTGAAGTTGATCATATAAAAAAAGTTTTTTCTCCTGCATTTATTTCTGAAATCCTCAAAGATCGGAATCTCTCTCTTAAGAAAAGATACGGACAGAACTTTCTGATCAATCGGGCCCTGGCAGAAAAAATATTGAAACACGCAGATTTAAATAAAAGCGACACGGTCCTCGAGATCGGGCCCGGCTTAGGTACACTGACTTTTCTCATGTCCGAAAAGGCAAAACAAATAGAAGCTGTTGAGATCGATTGCGGGTTCAGTAAGTATTTACAGGAGATCGTTGAAAAGGCCGGGGTGGGGACCAGGAACATAAAGATCATTAATAAAGATTTCCTTCAAATTGATAGTGACGATTTAATTTCATCCGAGGAACCCTGCAAGGTCATAAGTAATTTTCCCTACAGTGCGGGGATCAAAACTATTTTAAAAATAGTTGATGATTTTAAAAGTGTCGAAAGGATCATCGGGACAGTTCAAAAAGAGCTTGCAGATAGGCTCATGGCAAAGCCCGGGTCCAAGAATTATGCTTTTGTCTCAGTTTATCTTCAGTATGTCTCCCGCATACGTATTCTCGAAAAGAATATCTCTCCGGGAAATTTTTTTCCGTCGCCTGAAGTGATAAGCTCATTGATCGAGATAAAGCGTGTAAAAGGTGACCTGCCGGTTGACCCGGAAGCATTTAAAATGGTTGTCAAATCCGGTTTCGCAAACCGGAGAAAAAATTTGGTCAATAATCTCAAATTATCCAGTATCAAAATTGACAAAGAGGAATTAATAAAATTAATTAGAGATCGGTTCCGGGATGTAAAAATCAGGGCTGAATCGTTGTCAGTCGAGGATTTTGTAGCACTCACCGGTGATATTCAGCCTTTTATGTGAGCCGTTCATATCTTTGACCTCTATTCAATAAAGAATGCGGCTTGTCCGCATTAGGACCTTAATACCAATTTTCTTACTTTTTTTTGGCAAGAAAATTCTTTTAATAAAGAATGCGGCTTGTCCGCATTAGGGAAACTACGATAAAATCTGCGCATCGGAAGTCAGATTGTCGACAACATGGTCGGCATTTTTAAAATATTGGTCGGCAGTATATCTGTTCGGTACGGCTACACAGCGCATCTTTGCGTTAAAAGCCGCGTTTATACCCGTCTCACTATCTTCAAATACAAGACATGATGCTGGATGGACCCCTGAAAGTTCAGACACCTTTATATAGGCTTCGGGGTCGGGTTTGCTGTTTACAACATCTGAACCTGAAACAATATATTTCAATATTTTTTTTAGATCCAAAGCTTTTTTGCCGATCACTGTTTCTATTTCTTCCAAAAGGGCGGATGTGACAAGCGCTGTTTTACGATCATTATTGTGTGATATAAAGTCAATAAATGAAAGAACCCCGGGTCTTACTATACTCTTTACAGAACCAGTTATAAGATCGCAATATAGACAGTTCTTTGTTTTTACAAGAATGGGAATTGAGTATTTATCCATATCGACATTATGTTTTTTTAAAATATCAGGATAGTATTCATCAGCCCGTCTCCCGAGACAATTTTCAATCCAGTAGTTTTCGTTAAGTTTTATACTAAGGTCCCTCAATGTCATGTTTACAGATCTAAGCTGGAATTCTTCGTCATCTATCATCAAACCGTTCATATCAAATATAAAAAGGCGGGTGTTTTTAAAAAGGTGCTGCAGAGTATGATCTTTAAAATAATAGGGGTAATTCATTTTAGTATTTAGCGCGGATCGTTTTCAAACATGCTTTCGACGAGATCCTTTATATTTTCAGGGGCCTGAGCGCCTATTTTTTCGATTGTTTTTGATGCAACGAAGGAAGCTATTTTTCCGCAAAGGCTGAGAGGGTATTCTTTTATCAAGCCGAAAATAAATCCTGCCGAGAAATTGTCCCCTGCGCCGGTGGTGTCTATGACATCGGTTTTGAAACTGGGGATCTTTAACAGCTCGCCGTTTGAGTAAATATGCGTGTCCTCTTCACCATTTTTAACTACAGCTATATCGGTATAATCACCAAGTAATTTTACACCTTCAACTATACTTTTCCCAGTGAGTATTTCTGCCTCGCTGGCATTTGCGAGCACGATATCAGCTTTATTTTTTATAATAGCCAGAAAATCGTCTCTGTATCTCTCAACGGCAAAGGGATCGGCAACATCAAAGACAATTTTAACGCCTCTTTCGGCGGCATTTTCTAAAGCATGCCTGGTTGCTTCTTTCTGGTTTTCTGTGTCCCACATGTACCCGGTAAAATAAAAGATCGAGGTACTTTCAAACACTGCCGCAGGCAGGTCTTCTTTTTTATATTCCCTGCACACTCCGAGGTGAGTGTTCATTGTTCTTTCTTTATCCGGAGTTATGAGTATTATGCTGGTCCCTGTATCTCCGTCTTCGGTTTTAAGGAATGAATGGACCTTTTTCTGCGTTATCTTCTCCTTGAAAATAGTTCCCAGCTTATCGGCCCCAACTTTTCCGGCCAGAGCCGCATTTATCCCCAGGAGCTCGAGGGTGGCAATTGTGTTCGGGCATGAACCTCCCGCCTCCATGTCTATATGGCTGTCATCGATCGAATCAAGAAGTTCTTTTTTCTGATTTTCGTCGATAAGGTGCATAATGCCTTTGTTGAGATTGTTTTCTTTCAGAAAGTCATCATCAATGCGGGCCAGAATATCCACAAGCGGATTACCAAGACCGAAAACATCTATGCTCATTTATTTTTTGTACTCCCGCTGTTTTCCTTTATTTGTGCGAAGCCCGGTTTTATCGAAGTGTAAATAAGGTCCAGCCTTTCAGGAAAATGACAAAAGGCGCTCTTCATGCCGTTCAAAGTAAGTTTCTCAATATCCTTAAATGTAAGATCAAAAAGTTTAACGGCAATCATAAACTCTTTTGTCAGTGTTGTGTTGCTCATTAGCCTGTTGTCAGTGTTAAGTGTAATTCTGAACCCGTTTTTATAGAAGATCGGGAAAGGGTGGTATATTAGATCGGGCACAGCCCCTGTGTCGAGGTTGCTTGACAGGCATACTTCCAGAGGTATCCTTTTGTCCCGCACATACCGGGATAGGTGCCCCATTTCCGAGATATGATTACCCGGGGCCATGATGTCGTCTTTCAAATGCAACCCGTGGCCAATCCTGTGCGTCCCGCAGTACTGAAGGGCCTGCCAGATGGATTCCTTGCCGAAAGCCTCCCCGGCGTGGATGGTGATATTAAAATTATTCCGCTGGATGTAATAAAAAGCGTCCAGATGGTCTTTGGGAGGGTAGCCGACTTCGTCGCCGGCGAGGTCAAACCCGACAACCCCCTGCCCTCTGTACCTGACCGCCACTTCTGCCATTTTAAGCGAGCCTTCAGGCGGCATTGTCCTCATGGCACATATAATTAAGCCAAATTTAACATTGAATACGCGCGAACCTTCTCTCAAGCCTCTCAAGACCGATTCGACCACCTGGTCATAATTAAGCCCCATCCCGGTGTGAAATAGCGGCGAAAGCCTGGTTTCCACGTAAACAACGCCGTCATTTTTCATGTCTTCCATCATCTCATAAGCAACCCTCGAGAGGGCTTCTTCAGTCTGCATTACAGCCGTTGTGTATTGGAACCCTTTGAGATATTCTTTTAGTGTTCTTTTTTTTGTTGCCATTGAAAACCAGGCGGTAAGTTTGCCGGGGTCCGATTCGGGCAGTTCTACGTTGTGGGATTTTGCCAATTCCAGGATGGTCTCTGGCCTCAAACCCCCGTCAAGATGGTCATGAAGCTGGACTTTTGGCAGCCCTCTTATTAATTGTTCCGTTAATTCCAACCTTTTTCCGGCACCCCCATACATATAAAGCAGATATTATCATTAAAGTATTTTTTTAAGTATAACCTGAAATTTTATAAAATGGAAGATAGTTTAAAAAAATTGTTGATGTTACTGAATCCGAAGCCGGTAAAACCTGCCGGGTCCTTAGGCCATTTTAAATGAAGTCAGGATCTGAAGCGATATTTCTTGACATACCCGGGTTTTGGTATTAACAATTTCATTAGCAAGAGATTATCCGGGCGGATAACTTTTAGCTGAATGATAGTTAGTTAAAAAAGTTGCAAGATGCTTTATCGGTTGCTTGGATCTGTTATGACCGGGACATCCGGGAAAAACTACAAAAGATTATTTATTACCTCGATTTACCTGCTTTTGTCTACCCGTGTGTCTAAACTTGTAATCGAAAATTGTTTTCGTTCTGCCCTGCAACATAAGTTTTGAAGGGGAAGGTGTGCCGGAAGCTGCTAAGCAGTTTATTCAGATCAAAGGGTTAAGGTACTATTACAGAAAGGATGGGCATGCTCCCGAATTTGTCCTGGATGGAATCGACCTTACGATAAATAAAGGTGAATACGTCGCTGTAATCGGAGCGAACGGCTCGGGTAAATCAACACTCCTGAAACACTTTAACGGTCTTCTCACACCGGCAGAGGGCAATGTCTGGATCTCCGGTTTGAATACGCGCGATTATGACAACATGCGGGATATCCGGGGGACGGTTGGAATGGTATTCCAGGAACCCGATGCCCAGATCGTTGCGACTGTGGTGGAAGAGGATGTGGCTTTCGGTCCGGAGAACCTCGGGGTCCCGCACGATGAAATCCGGCGGCGTGTGGATTGGGCGCTCGATACTGTCGGTATGAGTGAGTTGAAAAACCGCCCCTCACACCTTCTTTCAGCAGGCCAGAAACAGCTGTTGGTTATCGCCTCAGCGTTATCGATGAAGACGAAATGTCTTGTGCTGGATGAAGCTGCGTCCATGCTTGACCCATATGCCCGTTTCAAGCTCATGGATACGATCGCCCGTCTGCATGGAAAAGGCATGACTGTTGTGACTGCCACACACAACATGGATGAGGCGGCCCTGGCACAGCGTATAATAGTACTATCAAAGGGACGTATCAGTTTGGAGGGGCCACCCGGCTCTATATTCACTCATGATGTGGATGAACTGAAAGAGTTAAAGCTTGCCCCTCCGGCAACAGTTCGGATCGCAAGGCGGATCGCGGAACAAAAAAGTCACTTCCCTGAAGATATTTTATCCGTGTCCGGGCTTGTTTCGGAAATTGCCAGGTGTTATGAAAGGAGTTTAAACAGTTAGTCATGACCGATATTCCCGTTATCGATGTAAAAGAACTTTCTCATACTTATCTCTCCGGGACCCCGCTCGAGGTACGCTCCCTTGATAAAGTAAATATGAAAGTTTTTATAAATGAGATTGTCGGGATAATAGGGCCCTCAGGGTCGGGGAAATCAACACTTTTGCAGCACTTGAACGGCCTGCTTGTTCCTCAAAATGGGGACCTGTACATCAACGGGACATCCATATCTGAGCTATCTTCCCGGATACGGGAAGTCAGGCAGAGTATCGGGCTTGTTTTCCAGAACCCTGAAAAACAATTATTTGAACATTATGCTGGAGATGATGTTGCTTTCGGCCCCAGGAACATGGGATTGACCCGTGAAGAAATAAGAAAGCGCGTTCGAGCTGCCATGGAAACCGTGGGTTTACCATTTGCCTATAAGGACCGATTGACTGCAGAGCTAAGTCTCGGTGAGAAGAGGCGGTTGGCGCTGGCAGGGGTTCTTGCGATGGAGCCCCGGGTGCTTGTGCTTGATGAGCCGACATCAAGTCTTGACCCGGAAGGCCGTTCAGAGCTGCTTGATATTCTATCCAGATGGAAGATGGGAACAGGCAAGGCTCTTGTTATTGCTTCACATAATATGGAAGATATTGCGGAGTTATCAAACCGCGTCTATGTGCTTGTAGAAGGCAGGGTAGTAGCATCAGGATCGGCAAAGGAGGTATTTGCAGGTCATGATATTCTTGCCAGGCACGGGCTGTCAGCCCCTTTACCAGCTCAGATCATCTTAGAGCTGGTAAAACAGGGGCTGCCGGTATCGCCGGACGTGCTGACGGAAGATGAGACTGTTGAGGAGATCAGGAGTTTATTGAATGCCGGGAAATAACAGATTTGAACTTTCTGTAAAGCTGAGTGTCGGGCAATATATCCCGACAGGTTCGGTTATACACCGTTTAGACCCGAGGGTAAAGCTGATCATGGGGATGCTTCTTATTGCAGCTTCGATAATAAGCAGCAGCCTGCTGTCGCTTGTGTTTTTGTTTACTTTTGTGACTGTCAGTTTAATCGCCGCTCATATTCAGTTAAAACTCGCCTTTTCAGCTTTAAAGCCTGTGATGCCGTTTTTACTTGTGCTCGCTTTGATCCAGGTTTTTGCCATCCCGCAGTATAAAAGCAGTGCAGTCATATTATGGCATTGGAGGATACTGAAAATTTCCGACCAGAGTCTGCTTGCAGGGCTTTTGCTGATAGGACGGTTTTCAGTGATCGTCATGGGTTTGGGCCTTTTCTCATTTTCAACCAGCACAACCCAACTCCTTCACGGGATCGAGCACCTTTTAAGGCCGCTGCAAAAAATAAAATTTCCAGCTCATGAGTTAGCTCTTGTGTTTAATATAGCTATACGTTTTCTTCCGATCCTTGCTGCCGAGTCAGAACATCTGATGAAGGCGCAGGCTTCGAGAGGAGCTGACTTTGGGTACGGGAAACTTAATTTTATCCGCCGGATAAGACAGATGCTTCCACTTTTTGTACCTCTATTTGTTCAGAGTCTTAGGTATGCTTTTCAACTGGTTGAGGCAATGGAGTCCCGCGGTTACACTGGCGGAAAAGGGCGTACTCATCTCATCAGCATGAGGGCAGGGTGCAAGGACTTTGCAGGGCTGGCAGCCGGTATATGCGTCATTGCTGCTTCTTTGGTGATGAGCGCTTTAAAAATAGACAGGGTAGTGCTGGGCTGGGCCGGATTAATTTAAAAAAAAATGAATACAATTTTGGAGGAAAATATCATGAATAAAAAAATTCGGAAGATCGTTGTTGCCGGAGTTATGGGAGGGATATCTATATTCCTCGGGGCAACACGACTGGGTTTTATTCCGTGGTTTGCGGGCGCCTCTTTGACAGTTATGCATGTACCGGTGATAATCGGTGCGGTGCTCGAAGGACCGATTGTTGGAGGAATAATAGGGTTAATTTTCGGGCTGTTCAGTTTGCTGCAGTCTGCGATAGCTCCCACCGGTCCTGCTGATGTTTGGTTCGTCAACCCTCTTGTATCGATATTACCGCGGTTATTTATAGGTCCTTTAGCGTGGCTGGTGTACGCGGGTGTAAAAAAGTTTAAAGAAATTCCGGCTTTTGTCGCTGCCGGTATTGCCGGGTCACTGACAAATACTGTGCTCGTGCTTGGTGTGCTTGGGGTATATAAATTTCTGCCATGGAAGCTCATAGGGACTATTGCTGCCGCAAACGGCCTCCCGGAAGCAGCGATCGCTGCGATCCTCACAGTGGCTGTTGTATCTTCATGGAAAGGCATCGAAACAAAGCGCGGAGGCTCGAGCGTTTAGCCGGACAGGGTTTTATTCGGGATCATGCCGATATCTTAACTTTTCGAAAAGAGGGAGTCATGCTTCTGTGTATCGATATAGGTAACACCAACATGGTCCTGGGGCTGTGGGGTGAAGGGAAATGGGCCGCGCGTTGGAGGGTGAGGACGGCCCATGACAAAATGCCGGATGAATACGCGATGCTCTTGAAAACACTGCTAAAAGATAAAAAATATGAGCTGGAGGATATATCCCGCGTTATAATTGCAAGCGTGGTCCCTAATCTGAAAACAGTGCTGAAAGACCTTTTTGACCGTTATCTGGGCTTGAAACCGCTTGTGCTTGGACCCGGTGTGCGCACCGGACTGAGCATACGTATCGATAACCCGAGCGAGCTTGGAGCGGACCTTGTGGCTGACGCTGTTGCCGCGTATGACCGGCTGAAGGAGACATGCATAATTGTTGATTTCGGGACTGCCACGACTTTCAGCGCCGTGTCAGGGAGTGGTGAGTTTTTGGGGGTCTCGATCGCCCCGGGTATCGAGGTCGCGGCGCAGGCGCTGTCAACCAGAACTGCACAGCTTCCGCACATCAATCTGGTACCGCCCCCCAATGTTATAGGTACAAATACTACGAATTCCATGCAATCCGGGCTTATCTTCGGGTATATCGGGCTGGTTGAAGGTTTGATCAGACGGATACGCGACGAGCTTGGGGGAAAAGCGGCTGTTATCGCTACAGGCGGGTTGAGTGAAATCTTTGCTCCGCTGACGAAGGAGATCGACATAATCGATCTGGATCTAACTCTCGAAGGTCTACGGTTAATAGGTGAGAGGAATTAACATTTTTGATGATGGAAAGAATCTGCTATCAGACGCGTTTAATGATACGGGTCGCCCCATGACTGACCCGCACGGACCAGTTGTTACAGGGTACTCAATTTTTATTGACAAAAAAATGGTTTTTTCGTATCTTCAGGTTTGTAAGGGCGATTAGCTCAGCTGGGAGAGCGCCTGCCTTACAAGCAGGAGGTCATTGGTTCAAGCCCAATATCGCCCAATAAAGTGTTTTATATTAATAAGTTAAAAAGCCATCTATTTTAGGTGGCTTTTTTTATTGACAATTTAATGAAATTGTGCCAAAATTGTGC
>SDBS01002339.1_pt1 | contig 19023 bp, 15 predicted proteins | sample 2277091 | NCBI WGS metagenome assembly SDBS01 (sample SAMN10404972, study PRJNA504765) | marine sediment metagenome | isolation source: marine sediment core GS10_PC15, 163 cmbsf | place: Arctic Ocean: Southern Knipovich Ridge | collected 2010 | reverse complement strand
TGAGGGCACCGAGGAAATGGTGAAATTCTGTGAAATTATTAAGGTTAGATGATAGACACACAAATATTGTCGTCTAAGATGAAAGAGATTTAATAGTTAGCTAACATTTTAGAATCATACTCTCTTTCATTGAATAAAAAAAAGATTTTAAAAAAAATGTATTGCAATATGTTCAGGAACTACTAATTTTTCTTCTTTATTTTTACAAGCAATGAATTTAATTTTCAATTTTATTGATAGTGAAAGAAGTCTTTTTGTAAGTATTCCATCAATAATTAAAAATTGAGTATCTTTAAAATCTCTAATTTTTTCAAAAATTTCTCCTGTAGGAATATCAAATAATACCTTAAGATTTTTATTGAAACCGATGCTATGACCCGCTTTGATGTTTTTAATAGCATTAAATATTATTTTATTATCTTTTATCTTTAATTTCTTAAGGATTTTTTGAAGTGATTTTTCATTATTATTATATTCCTCTTTAATGGTTTTTTCTTTTCTTTTAAGATTTTTAGACAAATGTGCTGGTTTTTTATTTTGTAAAGCTTTTATCATCTGTTTTCTTGTTAATTCCTCCACTTCATGGCCCTCGAGAGCTCTCGCGACGAAATCTATTTTTGTAACTTGTAAAAGCTCATTTAGAATAATCGTTCCACCTCTATCACCATCTAAAAAGGCAGTAACAGATTTTTTGCTTTTAACTAATTTAATAACAGATTTTGGAATTTGAGTTCCCTGAACAGCAATAGTGTTTTTTATTCCAATTCTTAATAGATTTAATACATCTGCACGCCCTTCAACGATAATTATATCTTGATTTTTGTCTACGTCTGGTCCTGCTGGTAGTTTTTCTGGACCCCAAGATATTATTTCTCCAAGTTTAATATCCGTATCTATTTTTTCTACTATTTCACTCTGCTCTAGAGATTTTTGATCCCATTCTTTTAAAAGTTCAGCTGCTCTTTCTATTATCTTCTTTCGTTTAGTTTCACGAACATCACGAATCTCAATAAGAGAAATCTCTGCTTCGCATGGACCAACTCGAGAAACTGTTTCAACAGTTGCTGCTAATATTGCAGTTTCCTTTCTAGTCAATGAGGACGGAATTTTGATTGTCCCCATAGAAACTCCCTCTTTTGATTCGGTTTCAACCTCTATTCTGCCAATCCTTCCCGATTTTTGTAGATCTCTTAAATCAAGATCCAAGAGAAGGCCTTCAGTTTGTCCAAAAATCGCACCAACTATATCTGATTTCTCAACAACACCTTTTATATTAAATTTTACTTCAATGATATATTTTGTAGTAAAATCTGATTGAGAGTTAATTTTGATCACTTCACTTTTTTTTTAATTTTACCTAATTTGCTTAATTCTATTTTTTCAATAAATCATAATTAAGGTAAACTTATAAAAAAGAAGTAGAGCCTTACCCTTTGAATTAGAAATAATGCTAAATAGTTATTTCTAACAGAAATATTGAATCCTTACTCAAATGGTACAAATCTAATAAGTTTTATTAAGCTTGAATTGTTAACCTACTTCTTATATCTTATTATAAGTCTGAACAATAATTTTAATGTATTGACTTGATTATTTTTTTGATAATTTTATTTATTTAGTAATTATTTTTAATGTTCTTGCTAATTTGATAAATATTGATAATGTATTAATATGATTGATTAATTTACTTGATAACTTAATTATTGATATTAATAATTTGTAATGTTATATAGTCATAAAATCATATAGGTATTTATTTCTTGCTAAATTGAGGAATTTCAAATTGAAAATCTTAAATATTTGGTTAGTTTTTTATGTTATTTTTGTTTTTGTTATATAAATTTAATTAAATTACTCCCACAGTTAATAATGGACAAAATTTTAGTGCTCGGAGGCAAAGGTGGAGTAGGTAAGAGTTCCATTAGTGCAGCTACAGCAGTTCTATTGTCAGATTTACTCCCTAACAAAAAATTACTTATCATTTCTTTCGATATGGCTCACAATATTAGCGATTTATTTAATAAAAATATAGGGAATAAGTTAACTCCTGTAACAAAGAACCTTTGGGGTATTGAACCTGATCCAAATATCTATGCTGAAGAATACACACAAGATTTAGTTGAAAAATTGAAAAATCTGATGAAACGAATGCCATTTGTAGGGATGATACCTCAAATAAAAAAGTTTATAGATACAACATTTACAGCAGATTCAATCCCTCTTGCTCTTAAAAATGCAATGTTTTTCCAAAAGATTTTGGATGCTGAAGATGCAATTATAGGATCAATCCAATTTGATATAATTATCGCTGACTTTCCTCCAACGGCAAATATGATAACCCTGTTTGAAATTCCAGAAGATCAAGTAAAAACCGTGTTAAAATATTCTCTAAATTTCTATAACTCAATCAAAGGTGCACTTAAACAATTCTCAAAGGTTTTAAGAAATCTTATAAAACCTTTTGATGATTATGAAAACCGAAGAGAATTGGGCAAAGAAATTTTCAAGATGATTGTTGATCTAGAAAAACGTGGTGAAAGGATAACGGAATTAATTCATCAAATTGGGTCACTACGACTGGTTACTATTGCAGAAAAACCTAGCTTCGAAGAAATTAAAAGAGCTCGAGATTTAACAAAAAAATACATTAAACTTGAAGCTGTTCATATAAATATGATTACACCAGAATCTATTAATTGCAATTTTTGTAATACTACTCATTCAACTCAACTTAAATATGTAGTTGAAATAGTAAAAGAATTTGAAAATTTAAAATTATTTAAATCCAATAAACTTATGGAAGAACCAATCGGTTTAGATGGATTAAGAAATCTAGCCTATGAAATTTATGGAAATATTACTACCGAAGAAATTTTGAATCCTAAGATTTAATCCTATTTAATATAAAAAATCTTAATCATCTTAAGTTCAACACTTAGTTTTTAATAAATATTCATTTACTGAGTTCTAAAGACATTTCATATGTCTTGGATGTAATTTTCTTATAAATTGCTCTTAATACAATTTCAAAAGCTTTATTTTCAATAATATGAGGAATTCCTAAGTTCTCTAGAGTCTCAATGATTTTTCCAGGTTTTGTAAGTCTAAAACCAATATTATAATCATCTTTTCCTGATTGTTTTTGTTCTTTTGATAACTCTTGAATAGAAATTTTTGGTGTTTTAAATACAAACTCAGCTTTTTCATTAGTAGTGACTTTTTCTTGTTCTTTTCTATTTTTTCCTGATTGTACTAAGCTTAAATTATTTAAAATCTCACCTTTAGGTTTTCCTCGTAATTCTAATAATAAAAAAGGATTATAATCTAAAACACGAGCAATATATAAAATTACAGCCGCAATGTGTTTGCATGGAATTGCCGTATCGGGGCAAGAACAAGTAGCGTTTAAGCCTTTTGATGCATCTGGAAACAGTGAGTATTCGCTCTCATCAAAGATATTGATTATATCTTCCGGTAAGAAACCATCTAATAATTCTACAAGATTGATGGTTTTATTAGAGAGTTTTTTAATTATAGTGTCCCATCCTTCTTCAAGAATTGTTTCAAAGTTTACTTTCACGCGATATGGTGTAGGAGCAGTACCTTGTACAGTTGCAAAGATTTGACCTGTATTGATCGAAAGATTTTCTATCCGTTTTTCATCTTTAACATACTTAAGTCCTCTTTGCATTCTGAAGGGGCGCCCTATTTTTAAATTTGATTGAATCCATTGTTTTCCCCATGATGTTTTAGCAAAATTCATAAGATCTTTTTTAATTTTTTCAACTTCCTCATGAGTGTTTTGTTTTTCATATTCCGTTTTTCTTGGGGGGGCTTCCGACTTTTTTCGCTTAAGTCTTCGGTTATCCATAAAAGCTTTTTTTCGATTGTCCATTTTTATCACTTGCAGTTTTTAATTACTTAATAATAATAATTCTTTTAATTTTTCATCATTTAGATCAGAAATCCAAGATTCTCCAGTGGAAGAGACAATTTTATCAGTTAATTCTCGTTTTTCTTCTAATAATAAGTCGATTTTTTCTTCAATTGTTCCACTAGTAATGAATTTATAAACACTTACAACTGATTTCTGACCAATTCGATAAGCTCTATCCGTGGCTTGATCCTCAACAGCAGGATTCCACCATCTATCAAAGTGGATAACCGTAGTTCCTTGAGTTAAATTTAAACCTGTTCCCCCAGCTTTTAAGGATAAAATTAATATTGGGGGGCTCTCCATATCTTCCAATTGGAACTCATCAACAATTACCCTTCTCTTTTTTTCCGGTATGCCGCCATGAAAATATAATATATTGAAATCATACTTAAATTCCAAAATTTTTAGCAAAATATTTCCCATTTGAGTAAATTGGGTAAATATTAAAACCTTTTCTCCATTTGAGATAACTTCATCAGTCATTTCAAGTAATCTCTCCAATTTTTGTGATTGTGAAATAATTTCTTTCATTTTTACTCCATCATTTTCAGATGTCATATCGATTTTAAGATATTGATAAGGATGGTTACAAATTTGCTTTAATTTAACTAATAATCCTAAAATCAACCCCTGCTTCTTTCTTTTATCAGAAGGTTCATTTTCAATCTCTTTCAAGGTTTTTTCTACAAGTTCTTGATATAATTTCACTTGGTTTTTGCTTAATTCTATGAGGATTTTCATTTCATTTTTTTCAGGTAAATCTTTTATAATAGATTTATCTGATTTAAGACGACGCATGATAAAAGGAGCAATAATTACTTTTAATTTATCAATAACTTCTTGGTTTTGAAAACGTTCAATTGGTAAGATATACTCATTTTGAAACTCCTTTTTACTCCCTAAAAGACCAGGATTTAAAAAGTTAAAAAGTGACCAAAGCTCTAGTAATCTATTTTCTATTGGAGTACCACTCAAACAAATTCTATATTGACTTTTTAATTTGTTTATTGCTTGTGTTTGTTTAGAAGCGTAATTTTTCATATTTTGACTCTCATCAATGATGATTCCGCTAAATTCAATTGTTTCTAGAAAGTCAATATCATTTCTTATAGTTCCATAGGATGTTAGAAAAATTCGATGTGGTTTTAAAAATTCTGGAATTTTCAAAACATCTTTTATACGTTTAGCTCCATGATGAAGTATTATTTCTAAACTAGGTGCGAATTTTTTAAATTCTCGGTGCCAATTAAATAAAATTGAAGTAGGACAAACAACTAAAACACCTCCAGGATTATTTGGGTATGTTTCTTTAAGGTATAGCAAAAATGCTATAATTTGAATTGTTTTCCCAAGCCCCATATCGTCAGCTAAACATAATCCAAAATTCATTTTTGTCATGTTTCCCATCCACGTAAGTGCCGCTTGTTGGTAATGACGTAATTTGCCGTTAAATGATGGTGGACAAAGAATTTGTTCAAGAGCGTCTACAGATTGGATTCTCTCAATAATTCCTTCTAATTCTCCCTCAACTAGTACATCATATTCATATCCATTTTCTCGAAGTTGAATTTTTCCAGTTAACCCAAGTTTTAGAGCATCCATGTAACTTTTCATTTCTGATTCTTTTATATTCTGTAAATCTTCTACATCTTGTTGATCAACTAAAATCCAATTTCCTCTTACATTAATCAATGGTTCGCTAGAGTTAATTAAATTATTGAATTCTTCTTCCCTAAGTTTTTTCCCTTCTAGTGTAATCTCCCATTTATATTCTAGCATCGAATTCAAATTAAACATTGATGGTAAAACGGAAGACATCCCTTTTTTTACCTCTTTATGATCTTGTGAACGAATGATTAACCTGGCAGATAAACGCTGCTTTCCGCCCCTCATAAATACTTCAGGAAGAACTATATTAAACCCACTTTGAATTAATAAATCTTTCGGATATTTTAAAAAATCTACTACTTCGCTTGGGGTGAGATTGATCTTGTGTTGAATTTTTTCTATAAAAACTCTTTTAATTGGTGGAAATATTTTTGATGCTGCACTCAAAGCTCTTAGTATTATTTCTATATAATGTTCTTCGTCTTCAAAAAGTTTTAGAAATTCTTTTTGTTTTATACTACCTCCTCTCCAGAGTTCATTTAAAGGAATGGTTATAGCACCATCTTGTAATGACAGATAAAATATTAAAAACCAATCACCTTCTGGCTTTTTTGGATATTGTAATTCTATATTGAAAACAAAAGCGTGTTTTGGTGCAAATCCTTGAGCAGATTGAGTCCAATTTTTAATTAATGTAGGTAAAATTGTTTCAGAAAATTCTTCTATATTAAAATTAGAATCTTTTCTGATAAGAGATTTAAGAAATTTATAATCCCATCCCAGTTTAAAACCTTGATCTTGATCCCTTTTGATTTCAGTGCTATAAAATTCCTTAAAAGTTTGAAATTTACTCTTGATTAGAGTAGAGCGGATCAAAGAATCTCCAACATTATTGAAGAAGATTGAAAATATATAGGATGGGTGCCAAAGACCATTTGTTTTAATCCTTCCATTTTTACGTAAAAAATTTATAGGGAGGCAAAATGCAGACCAAGAACTATTACTTACTATTGTTTTAAAACGATCCCTATCATTCTGAGTCTTTAATAATAAGTCCCATTGACCAATATATTGGTTAGTTGTCATTAATTCTAATACCGGAACGAATTGACCTTTATTTAAAAGTTCAAATAATAATTTCGTAAGAAAGGCCCATGTTTTAATCGAATTACTAAAATGCGTTATACTTCGATCTAAACTTTCCATTATCTCTAATTGGTATAATAGTTTCACTGCAGGTGATATAGGTATAATTTTTCCTGTGTGAATCGTAACCTCAAAAAATTCTCTGGGAGATGTTTTATTTGTAGTAGATTCTAATAAGTGAAAAGGAACTGCAAGGTTAATATTGCAAGTTAAAAGTTTTTTTGCTGGAATTGTTGGAAACTTCATTTCAATATATTCAATTACCTTTTCTTCTGATTGATTTGAAGGAATCCATAAAAGGAAAAAACTAGAATTTTGTGGAAGCTTTTTTCCCTCTGAGATTAATTCAAATCTACTTAATGGTTCATTCCAATAAGTTGGTGGAATATAAGTTAATTCAAGTTTATTAATTTGTTTCATATATCAACAAAACTCCATTTGTGGAGATGATTATAATTGATCTTAGAGACATAGAAGAATTATATACTACAAAATATTCAAAAAATCTCTACTTAAATATTTAGTGATTCGATGTAGTTAATGTAAAATCAGTTTAAAACCTATATGTTTAATTTTTACTTGAAAATAAGATATAATTTAAAAAGTGATTATTAAAAAACTAAAACTGAGGAAAAAGAAAATATAATTTAAAAAAAAAGTTATATGATTACTGAAGTTTTTAGTGATTATGTGCCTTCTTCATACCCGTGTATGTATTTATACTGGTCATCTGTAAGCGTATCGATCTCTATGCCCATTGTTTTCAGCTTTAAACGCCCAACTTTATTGTCTATATCTACAGGCACATCAACCATTCCTGGCTTTAATTTGTCTTTATTCTTCACAATGTACTCTGACATTAGAGATTGTAAGCCAAATGACATGTCCATCACTTCTGCAGGGTGTCCTTCTGAAAGCACTAAATTGGCGAGTCTTCCTTTAGCAAGCAGGTATATTCTTTTACCATCAGGAAAAGTGATTTCTTCTACATTACTTCTTATAGGTTTGATTTCCTTAGCATATTCGTAAAATTCCTTGGTTGGAACCTCAATGTCGAAATGTCCGAGATTTCCAAGTATGACACCCTCTTTAAGAGCATCAAAATTTTCTTTTGTAGGTTGTATCACATGTTTACATCCCGTTGCGGTGAGAATTATATCGGCGCTAGGGAGAGCCTTTTCAATTGGCATAACTTGGAAACCAGCGAACCTTGCTTGAAGCGCTTTAATTGGATCAATTTCAGTTACTATTACATCAGCTCCCAATCCCCGAGCTCTTAAAGCCATTCCAGAGGAACAATGACCATATCCTGCAATTACAACAACTTTACCTGCAAATAATACATGCATTCCATAGATTGCTGCTACAATTCCTTGACCAGTTCCTAATTCATTGTCAAACTGATTTTTACATCGGGCATCATTTACAGGAAAGAGAGGGACCTTAAGATCGCCCGCGCTATCCATTGATCTAAATCGTTTTACCCCCGTAGTTGTTTCCTCTTGACATCCGATGATAGTCCCATCAGTGATGAGTTCAGGAAATTCCTTATGTGCTGTGACTATCATATCAGCTCCATCGTCAATCAATATGTTTGGTTTTGCTTTCAAGCATTCTCGAATACACCAATAAAATTCCTCATCGGTATTTCCATGCCAAGCAAAAACATTTATTCCTTCTTTCACTAGTGCAGCAGAAACGTCATCTTGAGTTGATAAAGGATTGCTCCCACATAAATAGACCTCAGCTCCACCCGCTTTTAATGTACGTGCTAAATTACCTGTTTCTTTTGTTATATGCAAACATCCTGCAATAGTAATACCTTCCAATGGTTTTTCTCTTTGAAATCTCTCACGAATTACTTTGGAAGTAACAGGCATCTTATTTTCTGCTACATATAACGCTTCTTTTCCTTGAGAAGCTAAATTTTCATCAGCTACTTTATAATTTACCATTTTTTCATCAAATTTATTATTTTTAATTTTTAAATTTATTATTCAAAGAATAATAATTTTAAGTAAAATATAAATATTTTTTTGGTCAAATGTTTATTATACAATTAGTTTTTTGTACACTCAAATTAATTAAAAAATAATTGGATTATTATGGAAATAAACAAGATGCAAAAAATAATAAATAAATTAAATTTCAAATCGAAATTCAATATTAAAAAGATTTCAAAAGAGCTTGGGTATACTAGACAAACATTTCAGAAATATTTAAACAAATTGAAAGAGAACAATCTTATTAATAACATTACAATAAATATTACTCCTGATATTCGCCCAAATTTAAAATTTGTATTGATAGAGATAAAATCAAACCCAAAAGAACCATATCTAGTTGGTGAATTATTAAAATTACCTCAATTAAGAAGTTTAGATGGTGTATTTGGAGAATTTTCTCTTAATGCTTTTTTTGTATTTAAAAACCAAGATGAATTTAACTTGATTCTAAAAAAAATAGATAAGATAATGTCTAATTCACATTTCAAAAAATATCAGATTTTGGAAACCATCAAAATCTATAAAACAAATGGAGTTAGATTATCTAGTTTAAAAACTAGTAATCTTGAATTAGATGAAACAGATTATTCAATATTAGAAATTCTACAAGAAGAACAAGGTATAAAAACGCTTTCTACATATGAAATAAGAGATATTATGAAGGAGGAATATGGAAAAGATATCTCTCAATCAACAATTCACAATCGGATAAAAAATTTAGAATTAAATAAGATTATATTAAATTATGCTATGAATTTTAAACCAAAAGAAATAGGATTTGAAGGGAAATTCTTTCTTAGAACTAAACCTAAAGATCCATCTAAATATGAAGAACTAGCTCTAAAACTTGAGAAAATACCAGAAATAACAGATTTATACAGAATTGGTGAGGAGTATGGTTTATTAGCAGTAGTTAGAGTTAAAAAAATAGGGGAATATGGGAGCTTTATAAGGAATCTTTATCTTTCAGAAGAAATTGAAGACACGTTTACAAATTTTGTTTTAGATGAGTTAAAACCTTATACAAACTTCGTCCTATTTTAAAAAAGAAAAAAAAGTGATTAATTATTATATATGGTATTAATTATGATTAAATCTGAAAATCCATTTGAGTTAAATTTTTTTCAATATTATAGCAGATTCTATAATTTTATAAAAAATCAAGGTTTTCAATAAAGGTTTTCACTTTAATTGAGTATTTTTTTAAAAGAGTGCACGAGTCTACATATCTCCAGCCTTTTAACAATCTAATTTATTATATTGATTAAAGTTTTATTCAATCATGTAATACTTCTTATTGAAAATATGAAATATATCTTTGAAGTATTATCGAGCCAGATTGGTTATTCTAGAGTTGGGCGTATTTTATTTTCAAAAGAACGAAAATTATACATCTCAACTCCAAATATCATAATTCCAATAAAAATTTCTTTAATGAAACAATTGAATTTCATACAAGAATTTGAGGATCATGATCTCTTCACAATTTCCAAAGATATATTTTTAAAAATTGGATTTATAAAAGAGAAATTTAAAAATACGGGATTTATTTTCACCTCCAATGGAACTTTTGAGAAATTCCAAGAAATCTTAGAGGAAAATCTAAATATCTTCTCTGAAGATAACATTATATCAATTATCCCGTTTAATGTTCCAACTATTAGCATAAGTAAAGAATTTGCTGCGAAAAACATAAGTCATCATCTTTTAAATGTAGGAAAAATCCTTAAAACTTACTCAGATCTGAATTTTGGCTTATCTATAAAAATTTTTAATTACGCGGAATTGTTTAATTTGTATATCCCATTTATCAAGGAAAATAAAAATATAAAAATTTTAAATCTGGTAGATCTATTTGACAACTTTAACAACTTTAGAAATATCTTAAGAATAATATCTAAGATTAAGAAAGATTTAGATAATAATATAATCCTAATGGCTTCAGGACGAATAACTCCGAAATGTTATCCTATATTAGTTTATTTAGGAATAGACTTAATTAACAGTTCCTATTTGTTGTATTTGTCAGCAGAATATTTGTATGAAACAATAGAACATCTTATTCCCATAAAAAAAATCAAATATTTACCTTGTTCATGCATCGCTTGTAAAGGAAATTTAATAAAATTGAATGATAATAAACAATCCCCTGAAAAATTTGATTATTTATGCTTACATAATTTAATAACTGCTAGTAATTATATGAATAAAATAAAGCAATATTTAACCTATGAGGATTATCGTGCTTTTGCCGAAAAATCTTCTTTTGATGATATGAATTTAATTTCAACATTAAAAATCTTAGATAAAGACTATTTTAATTATATTCGCTATGAAACACCCTTAACGCAAAAAAGTAAAAAAATTAAATGCTTGGGACCTATTTCATATTATAGACCAGACTTTCGAGAGTTTAGAGAAAGAATAGTAAAGAATTTTGAGCCAGAACCATGGACAAGTATGATTATCTTACTCCCCTGTTCAGCTAGAAAACCATATTCTGAATCTAAATCACATAAGTTATTTTCTAGTATAATAAGAAAATTTCCAGAGTTTCCAAGTTTTCAAGAATTCATTATAACTTCTCCCTTAGGAGTAATTCCGAGACAAGTAGAAAACATCTACCCTGTTAATTCGTATGACATCTCTGTTACTGGTGAATGGGATGATGAAGAAATAAAAATAACGGCTGACATGCTTATTTCATTAATTAAAAAGTATAATAACGAGATTCCAATAATTTGTCATTTAAAAGAAGAATATCTGGAAATTGTAAAAAGAGCTTCTACTGAACTGAAACATAAATTTTATTTCTGTGAAATTAATAATAAAACTACTTCGGATGAATCTCTCGGTTCCTTAAGAGGACTAATAAATAATATAAAGGATTTTTATACACCAAAAAAAAACATTGAGGATAGTAAATATTTATCACGAAGCTGGATTAGGAAATTTATTAAAATACTAGATTATCAATTTGGTATTGGTTCAGGGAGGAAAATTATCCCAAATGGCATAAAACCTACCCGAATTAATACATATAAACAGAATAATTTAATAGATTTAAAAACTAATCAAAAATTAGGAGTTTTTAACTACTCTACTGGCCAAATAAATTTGACACTAAGAAGTCTTAATCGATTAATTCAAGCTCCATTAAATAAAAATTCAAATTTTATTGTTTTCAATGGTGAGAACATAGATGGGAATACTTTATTTCGAACTGGTGTATTAGATTATAGCCCAGATCTTATACCTAACAACCAAGTCATTATCTTTGATAAAACAAAAAATAATATAATCGGAATTGGGAATCTAATTGTTGGTTCTAACTTTCTAAAAAACTCCTTAACTGGGAGAATAGTAAAAATCACTGAAAAAAAATAAAATACAAGAAAAAATGAACAAATTTGTAGGAAGAATTAAATCAATTAGACAAGAGGCTCAAAAAAGTAGGGTAAGGTTAGAGAATGAGCAGCTAGAATACCCTATTAGCTTTTGGACAAAAAAAGATAGACTTATTCATGAAATAGGAAAGGAATTCACAATTATCTTACGAACCAAAGGATGTAGTTGGGCTTTAAGTGAATCTGGTGGATGTTCAATGTGTGGATATATCAAAGACGCTAACATTGAAGATGTTTCTGATGCTCAAATCATTAATCAATTTAATCATGCGCTTAATAAGAAACTTAGCGAAATTAATCAAGGTTCTGATAATTATGTTCTTAAAATATTTAATTCCGGAAGTTTTTTTGACGAAAATGAAGTATCGGAAAAAGTTAGAAGAAACATCTATGAAAAAATCGCAAAAATAGAAAATTTTAAGGAATTTGTAATAGAATCCAGATGTGAATATATTACTACTGAAAAACTCGAAGAATTAAGAGAAAAACTTGATAAAAAATATATTGAAGTTGCTATAGGTCTTGAAACTGCTAATGATAATATAAGAAATAATTATATTAATAAAGGACTCTTGTTTAATGACTTTAAAAATACTTTTGGAAGATGTAAGGCACAGGGAATTGGTGTAAAAGCCTATTTATTATTTAAACCTCCATTCCTCAATGAACAAGCAGCAATAGATGATTGTTCAAATTCTATTAAAAAGTTAATAGATTTAAAAATTAATTCAATATCTATTAACCCTATGAATATTCAAAGGGACACTCTTATAGAATATTTATGGTATAAAAAAAAATACAGACCTCCATGGTTTTATTCACTTTTTAAGTGCTTAAAAAAATCCATCAAACAAAAAAATTTAGAAAAAATACGAATATTATCTGACCCTTCTGGAGCTGGAACTAAAAGAGGAATTCATAATTGTTTAACAAGAGAATGTGAAAACTCAGCAAAGATTATGCTTAATAATTTTGTTCTTAGCCAAGATTTAAGTGAATTAGAGAGAGAAGGCTCTGAATGCAAATGTAAAAAAAAATATCAATTACAAAAAAAATACATGTAAATTATATTTTTTGACTATATTGAGGTTAATTTATTAGTAAATTATTAATCCGTTATTTTCTATTTTTCAAACATTAAATAATAAAAACCATTATATTTAAATATTAACAACCATCATTTACTTTAATTTTGGTAAGAAAGGGGATATATTGAAGAAAAACTGGGTCAAACTGAATTTACAATACATTGGACAAACAAATAAAAAACACCAGATTTTTAGAGCAAGAAAATGGAATACTGACCTTGAAAAAATATTAAAAAAACCCGTTTTTAATGAGAGCTATCAGCTTATCGGCAAGATTTTTGACTTGATGGGCCCCGTAAAAAACCCTTTCATTTCAATAAAAACTTTACCTAATCATATATTCAATCCTGAAGAAAAATATTTCGCTAAAGTAAAATAAAGTTAAACTAGTTTTTTAAAAGACCTTTTAATATAAAAATAACCTTAAAAATGGTGCAAAATATTTCAAGTTGGAATGAAGTAAAATCCTCGTCAATAGAAAATGAAAATAATATTTGTTCAGAATGCGGAAAAAATATATTTTTTGATGAAAATAGGGGCTTATTAGTTTGTGAGGAATGTGGCTTAGTTCACTCTGAGAAATACATAGATCGAGGTCCAGAATGGAGAGCGTTTGATGCTGACCAAAAAAAGAAGAGAACTAGAACGGGTGCTCCTATGACTTATATGATTCACGATAAAGGGCTTAGCACTATGATCGATTGGAAAAATCAAGATATTTTTGGTAAAGAAATACCTGCTAAATCACGAGGGCAAATATACAGACTTCGAAAATGGCAAAGTCGTATCAGAGTTTCTGATGCAACTGAAAGAAACCTTACTTTTGCATTAAGTGAGCTTGAACGTATGGCTTCTAATCTCGACCTTCAAAAGAATCTCCGAGAATGTTCAGCAAAAATTTATAGAGACGCTGTGCAGGCCCATCTAATACGAGGAAGAAGTATTGAAGGTGTTGCCGCAGCAAGCTTATATGCCGCCTGTCGGCGATTTAAAGTTCCGCGTACGTTAAATGAGATTGCCACAGTAGCTCGCGTAGATAAAAAAGAAATTGGTCGATCTTTCAGATTTATTTCAAAAGAATTAGAATTGAATTTAAATCCAACTAAACCGACAGATTTCCTTACGAGATTTATTTCAGAATTAAAGTTACCTACAAAATGCCAAAAAACGGCAAAAAAAATTATTAGAATAGCTGAAGAACGTGGATTATCTTCTGGAAGAGGTCCAACCGGCGTCTGTGCAGCAGCAATTTATGCTTCATGTATACTAAATAATGTGAGAAGAACTCAAAGAAAAATAGCAAATGTTAGCTGTGTAACTGAAGTAACTGTGCGAAATCGCTTTAGTGAACTTGTAGAAAATCTTAATCTTGGAATTCCATTAAGGAAAAACAATAAGCAATAGAAAAAAAGCATCAGTTGAAATTTTTTTATAAAAAACAAAATTTTCGATTTGTTTGATTTAGAATTATAAATACAAATTGTTTTAAATTGATTCAAACTTATTTTTAGAATCTTATTATATAATGAAGAAAAATTCTGTGTATCGCAAGAAATCAAGGCTACCTCCTGGTCAACATAAAACTAAACGGTTTCCAGTTCTACAAAAAGGAAGTATTGCAAAAGTTAATAGAAAAGATTACCAATTAAAAATAGAAGGAGAAATTAAGAATCCGACAACTTTTTCACTTGATGGTCTAATAAAGATTAAAGATTTAGATATTCTAGAAGATATCCACTGTGTAACTTCTTGGAGTAGATTTGATACACATTGGGGGGGTGTCTCTTTTAAAAAGATTTTCGACATTGTAAAGCCAAATAATTCTGCTAAATTTGTCGAATTTTACTGCGCTGATGAAGATTTTACAACAACAGTCCCAATAGAAAGGTTATTAGACGATAACGCAATATTAGCCACAACTTTTGATAAACGCCCAATTAATGACAAACATGGAGGACCTGTGCGCGCAATTATCCCAAATCTTTATTTCTATAAAAGTGCCAAATGGGTAATTAAAATCACATTTTTAGAAAAAGATAGATTAGGCTATTGGGAAAGGCAAGGGTATTCTAATAAAGCAGATCCTTGGAGAGAACAACGTTATAGTGATAATGATTCATAATTATTAAAAAAATTTATTTCATAATAAATCTTAATATTCTATTTTATTTTCAAAATAAACTCTAAATATTGGAAAAATTTCATACTTTGTCTGATAAAAATCCAATATCATCTTCGTAATATAACAATTAATGACTGAATATTCTTATTTTTAACATATCATATATGATCAAGTAGTTTAAAAAGGTGTAATAAAATTGGATGGTCTATTAAACCAGAGTGAAGTAAATTATTTCTTACATAGAATAGAAAAAAATTTCCCAAATTTTGTTGCTGGAGTAATAACGGATAAACATGGTTTCCCTGTTGCTTCAAAAATCTCCAAAAAGTTGTGGATACTTGAAAATACTTTAGCTTTATCTGCAATTGTAAAAAAAGGAGATTTTATAAATGATTCCCATCTGATTAAAATCAAAAAGGATTTAGATAAATCAAAAAATTACAAATTATTAATTTTATTAGACAAATCTAAAGAATACAAGAGTCGAATGAAGCCTTTAAAAACCTTAATTAAATCACAGGAACTTTTCTAAGAACTTAATTCACTGAAAAGAATTTAAAATTCTATTTTATTGCGAACCGTAGTAAAACAAATTCTAAACTTAAATTTTTATATTTAAAATTTCTTTATAACTACAGTAGATATAAGGTAAAAATATAAAGTTTAGTTTAAATAAATAATTTTAAACTTCAAAAAAACTATTAATAAAAGATAAAACTTATTATTAGGTTGACGAAAATTTGAGTTATTCTGAAGATGAGCTTATATTAAGAAAGATTTTAACCACTATCATCAATAGCACGCCAGGCTTAAAGTATGTCCTTCTGGTGGATGATACTGGAATCACCATTATTAGTCAATCTAAATTTAAGTTTGCTGATGACAATGGAAATTCAGTTGAAAAAATTGGAGCAATAGGTAGTGCTGTTTTCGTGGCTGGTGAAGAACAAGGTCATATTCTAGGTTATGGAGCAATTGATCTACAAATTACTGAATATTATGAAGGTATGATTTTTTCTATGAAAGTTGGTAAAGGAGTTATGTGTGTTGCAGCAGATAAAAATGTTCAAATTGGATTTATTCGAGCTTTTATGAAGAAATGGGCTCCTAAAATAACAGTTGTACTAGATAGATATCTGCAATCCGATTCCGGGGAGATCAGCAAAGAGATTAAAGAACTTTTTAAATCTGATACAATGGGTATGCTATAATTCAGCATACAATGTTGCCTAAAACACTAACACAATATTCTCACTTTACGGTTCTACCTTAAAATCGAAAATGTTCTCTCGTGCTAGGCGATAATTTATATGCCTTTTTGGGACATTACCATGTCTGCGATTTGGGTACTGACTCACACCTCATTGCGTTGGAATTTACCGTTGCTAGGTAAAGAGCCCATTTTATTCGCAGTAAATGTATTGATAAATTAACTCAAGATGTCCGCAATTTTTTGCACCCATAATCATCGATTTCATCATATGTGTCCTCGAAATTGCAATTATTCCATCATTGTTTTCCCAATTTAATTATATAATAACTGAATTATAAAGATTTTTATACTTAAAAGAAAGAAGGTATTTTATCTACAATTATCTTCCTTAATTTTTAATTATAAATATGAATTCTAGATGGTTAACCAATAAGAAATATCTATAATTAAGGGAAATTAAAAGATGTCCTTTTATCAGTTTCATTAAATTTATCTTCTATTCGCTTTATTAGGCTATTTAAACAGTCAAAGAGAATGATTTTTATCTGCTCATAAGTAATATCTATCTCAATATCATTATCGTGAAAATCATCATATTTATAAAGAGCCTTGTAAACACTCTCTGTTTTTAGGATTTTATAGCTTGCATCCACGATAAATGCATAAAACTGCTCACTTTCATACTCTATTTTCATAATGAGGGAGAGCATTACAAACTCTTTATTTCCTCGAGCCCATGGGGAATCGATTTCGAAATTAAAATTGATAATTTTCTTTTTTTTCGTGATAAGAATGATTTCGAAGAATGTTTCATCTATTTCTAAATCAAAAAACTTCACGAGTTTATTAATAATATTTTCTTCTAATTTTTCGTCCGGATATGATAATAAGACACTCGGACCTTTGATTTGATCAAAATATGTCAAGACTAAGTGCATTTTTTGATGATGAAAAAAATATTATTTTGAATCAATAATATCTGTGGGTGTTAAAAATGTTTCTATTTCGTTTGAAGATAACTGTAATTATAAAATTTTTCAATCAGTCTCGATTCCCATTAATCAATGTTAAAATTTCATTATAAGATCCAAGTAAATTCTTTATAGTAGCATCTCGAAGACCATCACTCGGGGATCCCTCAAATAGCGTTCTCCCATTATCTAAGAATAACATCCTATCAGCCCAATTTTTTATAAAAAATAGACTATGGGTTGTAAATAGAATTGTAATCCCTTGTTTCCTCTTTAATTTTTCCAGAATTTCAAGATGATTATAAATTGATTTAAAATCAAGATTAGCAAAGGGTTCATCTAAAATTAATAAACGAGGGTTCATTACTAGCAAACCTGCTAAAGCAGCTCTTTTTTTTTGACCCCAAGATAAATCAAAAGGAGAATAATTTTTAAACTCCAAAAGATTAACCGATTCCAAAGCCCAATTAACTCTTTTTTTTACTTCTTCTTCATCGAGTTTTAAATTTCTTGCTCCAAAACCTACATCTTCTTCTATTGTGGGCGCAAATAGTTGGTCATCTGGATTTTGAAACAAAAACCCAATTTTTTGCCTAATTTTCCATAATTGATTTTTATTCCGAGTTAGATTCTCATCAAAAATTTTGATATTTCCTTCTTCAGGTTTTAATAATCCAACTAGTAACCTTAATAAAGTAGTTTTACCCGAACCATTATTTCCTGTTAAAGCATATATAATATTTTCTTTTATTTTAAAGGAGATATCTTGTATACTAAATCCAGAACTGTAACTAAAATTTAAATTTTCAACCTCTACTGTATAAGTAATGTAAACACACCTTGATAAATTAATTGTAAGTTGATTATAAAAATAAAACAGAACATCATTAAAAAGAATAAAACTAATAATCCTACATCAGTTATTTTTAATTTTTTCGGCGCAAATGTAATATTACCAGAAAAACCACGCATTTTTAAGCTCTCATACAATTTTTCGCTCCTTTCCATATTTAATACTATACTCTTACCCATAATATAAGCATGTGTCTTAAGTTTTTGCCAATATGAGGTGGTATTTTTACCCCTCATTTCTTGTGCTTCTATTATCTTTTTATTAGAATCTGCTAAGATGGGGATATAATGTAACATTATTATTAAAGATCCTACCAAAAATGATGGGATTCTTAATTTTGTTAAAGCCTCTATAAATTCTGAATACGTTAAAGTAGAGAAAAATGACATAAAAACAAATAAAGTCCCTAAAATTCTTAGAAAAATAAGAGAAGCTGTATATAATCCTTCTTTATAAATATTAATGTTAATGCCAATTTTCAATTGATATATAATGGTTTTTCCAATGTATAAGGGAATAAATATTGTCATTAAAATTACAAATGGAAGTACAACCGTACATCTCGAGAGAATTTTTATGATATTTAATCTAAATATTAAATTAAAGATTAAAGAGATTATTAAAACCGTAAAAATAAGATAAAAATTATTAATTATGAGAAAAGGTATCACA
>SDBS01002338.1_pt1 | contig 19034 bp, 15 predicted proteins | sample 2277091 | NCBI WGS metagenome assembly SDBS01 (sample SAMN10404972, study PRJNA504765) | marine sediment metagenome | isolation source: marine sediment core GS10_PC15, 163 cmbsf | place: Arctic Ocean: Southern Knipovich Ridge | collected 2010 | reverse complement strand
CCTCTGCTCCAGATCCTCCAGCCGTAATTACTAAGGTATCTTTCATATCCCTTAATATTGTGTAGTTAAAAGAGATGCCGAAAAACATAAGTAACATTGGCAGAAGTTTTTTTAACTCAAAGTTATGTATTGGCCAGAGTAGCGATCTGACTTTTCCAAATTCTTTTTTTACAGTTTCCGTCATATTATTTTTCCTTAATTTATAAGTTTTGCTGAAGGTACTATTATAGGGGGTTTTTTTTATAAATCAAGATAAAAATAAGTGAAAAAAAGCATTGAGAGGTGGTTTAAAAGGATTTTTTACTTAAATAAAAAAAACCTTTGAAAAATGAAATTCAAAGGTTTTTTTAATTAAAAAATTTATTGCTTACTTGCAATAGCGCTTAGTAGATCTTCACTAGATGCAAAGGTGTTTTGAGTGTTGACAGATTCAACATAACCATTCCAAAGTTCTTGATCGACTTTATTTTGTCTAATAGATTGGATAATCTCTCTTTTATAAGATGCTAAAGATTTTTTTGGACTTAAAATTGAAATAATATCTTTATCACCAGCAAGTCTTGCGATATTTAGCATTCTTTCGAGTTGCCATTTAGTAAATGTTAATTGATCTCTTCTTTTTCTAGATCCTCTTGCAGCTCTAGGTTTTGGAGCAACAGAATGTGGTCTTGAAACGTTGATAATAAATTCTTTAATCATTGTAGATAATTCTAGAGGATTTTTTTTCTTCATCTTTCTTAAAGTGAAGTGATGCATATAGCCACCAGATGTCATTGGAATATATTTACAAAGATCATTCTCTTTTCTTACACCAACTTTTTTAATCGCTTTAGAGATCACTTCTTCAATCTCTTTAAGATTTTTTTGTTTTAAAGATTCCTTATCGTTTAAACTCATTTTTCCCTTCCTATTTAATTAGGTTTAGTAATTTTATTTATGGGATAGTAATCTATCCTAAAAATTTAAAAAAGCAATTTTAAACAAAATAGTATTTAAACTGCAAATTATTTATTTTTGTTGATTATAAAAAAAGAAAATATTGAGAGCAAGTATTATTTGATTTTAGTTATATTTTATCTATTTTATAAATAATTTTATCTTTTTGTCGCAATATAAACATTTTATGAAAAGAAGGGACAATAATTTCATGAGTATTAATAAATTCTATATCTTTTGCATAAAATTCAGAATTTGTGCCAAGGCTAATTTTTAAATACTCTTTTCTAATAATTTTATTTTGCCAATAGATATTCTTAGCGCTTTTATCAATACCTAAATTTTTAATGGTTACATTATCTAATGTGCACTTAGAACTGTTATAGTAATTTTTTTCATCTGAAATTAAATCAGTTTCTATAATTAGAGAACCGTTCAAATAAATATTTTGTAGCAAAACTTCAGCTATTTCTAATTGTATCTCAGAGCCTGAGATAAGCTGACCCGTAATTATTTTTTTAGAAATATCTGTATAAAGGGGACCGATTATTGGATTAAAGTTAATGATAAAAGAAGGTCCTGTAAGTAGATACTCATTTTTTGAGGGCATTTGAGGCATTTTCATCTGGCAGTGATTTTTTAAAAGATCTAAGTAGTTACAAAGGACATCATAAAAACACATCTGAGGAGTATCTGCAAAATCAGAACCTTCAACATATGCTTTTTTGGTTGATGAAAGAGTTTTGGATCTATCAGATAAAGAGATAAATGTTTTTAGGTTTTGCTCTGCTTCTTTTTTAATTTTGTCACTTTTTTTATCTTTTATGGAATCGGCAATGTTTTGCATCATCGATTCTAATCTTGCGGCTTTTATTTCAATGATCTTGCCATTTCTATCTTTTAAAAAGACTTTGGTTTTTAAATTGATAGTAAGCGCAGGGAAAGGATTTAAATAGCTGGCTTTTTGAACAGCATTTAAATCTGCAAATAAAATATTGGTATTAGCAAAAAACTTAGAATCTGTTTTTTGAATATCAGATAAATCTTCAAGTTTGTGTTTTTTAAAATCGGTATATTCGATATTTGAAAAGTTGTAATAATAAGAGTGATCTCGCTGCTCTTCTTTTAAAACATTAATCCCTTCTTTATACCCTTTTTTTCTCTCGCAAGAGATGAAGCCAAAAGCTTTTTTCTTTTTTATAGCGGCTCCCATAAAAGATAGTAGTAGATAATCAGTCCCGGCAATTGGATTATTGATTTGACGAATTATAGCTTTGTCTTTTTTATGATTTTTTAAAAAATCAAAAGCTTTAGTTTTTTCCATTAGGCGCCAAAGAGCTCCGTGACCAGAAGGTCGAAGAGCAAGCTTTAATGGCGCTTCAAGCGCCCAGTTGCCATTTTGAGAAATCAAAGGGACAGATATTTGTTTTATGAAATAAAAGTTGTTTTTATCTCTCTTAAAATAGTTGTTATTTTCAAAAATCGAAACGATATGTTTATGATTATTTTTGCAATCAGAGGTCATTATAACAATTGGCATTTGAACTCTTTTTTTATAAGTTTGCCAATATAGATGTTCCAAAGCTTGAATATCATCGATGAGATTTTCAGCGAGGCTTTTGCCTCGAAAATTTAATTTAGCCGCAGGCATAGCCTCTTTAGTCTTCGGATCATATAAATTTAATCTTTCTCCAGCCCCACCCATTGGGCAAATAAGAGCAAAGTTATCTAAATTTTTTAGTCCAAGTTTTGTTAATTCATTAATAGCTCTACAATCTTTTCTCAGATCGATATACTCTGGCTCTAAAAATTTAACGTCTTGTTTTTGATCTTTACCTTTTAGGAGGGTTAAAAATTTATTGTGATAACCGATAATTCCGCCAAGAGGCTTATAAAATTCATCGATATTTAAAAGATTTTTGCATAAATTTTTTAAAAGAGTGTCATAATCAGGGGTATTTTCAAGGTTGTATAAAATGTTACTCGCTTGATCAATTACTATTAAAGATTTTATAATGAATTCATATTCAGGTGGGTAATCTTTCGTGATTTTTTTTATAAGAGGATGTGAGTTTAAAAAAGTATCAACGGATCGATCTTCATCTAGAATCTGAATTTTTCTAATTACGGAATCAGCTTTTTTTAGATTGTGAATGAGGATATCTAAATTATCTAACATTTTTTATAGCAAAATCATTGATTATTAATTAATAAAATATTAAAAAAAAAATTAAAGGGGAAGAAAAATCAGCACGTTATTTTAATGTTCAAATATAAATATAGGAAATATTGGGTTTTTAGTGTTTTATTTATTATAACCATTGCTACTACTATTTCTTATCATTTTTTTGAATCAAAATGGATTGATTTTAGAAAAGGAGAAAAGTATTTCAATAAAGGTAGATACTCAAAGGCAATTGAATTTTACACAAAAGCCTTAAAAAAAGATCTAGATCCTAAATTTTATGTTTCTCAGCTTATTTCTGCTGCTCAAATTACTAATACTATTGATCCTATTGTAGATATATATTTTATGTGTATTGAGAAAAATCCTGATAATGATGAAATTGTTAAAGGTTTTGCCGCATTTTATGTTCATTTCAAACGTTATGATGAAGCTATAAAAATCCTAAGACGTTATTTGATTGATAATCCAGAAGACTATTACATTAGGTTGGAACTTGCTAGAGTTTATAGTTGGAATGATAATTATGATCAATCGATCATCGAATATAAAAAAGTTTTATCTAACGAGATTCATGACATCAGATTAGATGAATATCAAGTTAAAATAGAATTTGCCAAAGTATTAAGCTATGCAGAAAAATATGATGAAGCTATCGCCGTTTATGAGCAGTTAATTTATGAAAAATCTAGAGATTGGGAGATTTATATTGAAAAAGCAAATATTTATCTTACCTTGAAAGATTATCATAAGGTTTTTCAAACTTTAAAAGAAATCCCATTAGAAGAATTAGATGATTCATCTCAAGTATATTTAGCCGATTTATATGCCTTTTATAAGCAATATGAAGAAGCTCAAGAGATTTATCTATCTTATTTAGAGAAACACCCATATTCAAAAATCATTTATAGAAAATATAAAAATATGCACAACTGGTCGATTGATAAAAATAATTCTTTAGAAGTTTTAGATAATATCAAAGCTTTTTATTCTTCAGATAATGAAGTAGTAGATGCATTAGCCAAAGATTATATTTTTGCAAAAAAATATGATGCAGCTATCAAAACATATAAGCATTTGATTCAAAGATCTGAAAACGTAGATCCTTGTTATTTAATAGAATTAGGCGATATTTACCTTGCATTAGATGAAAAGGATAATGCAATAGAATATTTTCAAAAAGCCTATGAAATTGATCCTTTGGACGATGATCTTAAACGTAAATTAGCTCTTACTCTTGCTTGGTCTGGTTATAATAATAAGGCTTTATCTTTGTTGAAAGAACTCAATGATGAAGATAAAAAAGATCTTTTAGTCGCAGTAGAGCTCATCAGAGCTTATGTTTTAGAAGATGAAATTAAAAAAGCCAAGAAAGTTTTAACATATCTTGAAAAGAAGTTTCCTCACAATTCAAATATTCAGATGGAAGTTGCTAATATGCATTCTCATTTTGGACATGCAAAAGAAGCCAAAGAGATCTATACAAATCTAATAAACGCAACAGAATATAACGAAAATATCATTTTAGATTTTGCAAATATTATGAGGCTTTGGGGAGCCTTTTATGAAGCTGAGAAAATTTATAAAAATGCTTTGAGTAAAGATCCTTCAAATACGGATATTAAATTTCAATTAGCTTGGCTTTTAGTAAACATGAAGAGATATGAAGAGGCTGAACAAATCTATAAAAAATTTATTTTTCAAAAAAAGAACTTAGATAAAGCATATTATAGATTAGGGAGAGTAAAGCTTTTACAAAGAGATCTCGAACAAGCATTATTTTATGCCAATAAAGCCTTCATTATAAATCCAAAGGATCAAAATAAGTTATTATTAGCTGAAGCTCTAATAAAAAATAATGAAAGTGACGAAGCTCTTAAAATTTTAGATGAAGTCAAATCCAAAAAATATCTAAAAGTAGCAACTTTACTGAAAGGAAAAGTTTATTTAGCTGAAAATAAAGAACTTGGGCAAAATTTTCTTCGTAAAGCAGCTGAACTTTTCAAAGATGACATCGAAATTTATTTTTATGCGAACATTGACAATATCAAAAATGAAGAATTTAAAGAAGTTCTTGCTAAAAGAGCTAAAGATGCTAAAGATTTAACAAAAATTGCCTGGGCTTATGCTGAGAACAATCTGCAAGATGAAGCCTTGTCTTTCTTTGAAAAAGCTATTGATAAAGATGAAAAGTATTATCCAGCAAAATTTGGTCTAGCTCAAAATTTAGCTATGGATAACAAAATAGAAGCTGTATCAAAATTTGATGATTTATTAAAAAGTTTTCCAAATGACTATCAATTACTTCTTTGGAAAGGTAGAGTGCTTGGTTGGACCAAACATTTTAAAGAGTCTATTGAAGTATATGATATTTTACTGAGTTTAAATCCTAACGATCCTCAAGTGATTAGAGAAAAAGCTAGAGTTGCGGCTTGGGATAAAAATATTGAATTATCTTTGGAAACTTATGATCGAGCTTTAAAGCCTGGGGTTGATATTGATTTATATGAAAGTCTATTACCAGTTGGTTCAGAAATATCAGATCCAAGATTTCAAAAAGATTTTAAAATCTTAAAAGATAGACCGATGTTTTTTGGGTATGAAAATATTAAAAACAATCTAGATACCTACGATATTTCAAAAGATCAAAAAAAGTTAATTGAAAAAGCTCTTTTGAAAAATTTTGCGATGTATTATATCCAAAAATCAATCGATTTAGAAAAAGATGCCAAACATGCATATTATAGGATGGATTATATTGAAGCGAATGCTCTTTATAAAGAGTTAATAGAATTTTTTCCATCTAATGAAGAAGCTATATTTGATTATGCCCAAACTTTTTGTCATTTAGATTTATGCGATGAGGCGAGACCTCTATACCGAATTTTGATCAAAGATTTTAATCATAACAGAGCAAAAATCGCCCTTGAAAGAAATAAAATAAAATCTGATCCATATTTTCGTTTTTATCATTGGTACTTTCAAGAAGAGGGCCGAGGAGATATTGATAGAGTAATAAGAAATAGAACTGATTTTGATCTGAGTTATTATTATAACTGCAGAAATCAATTGACTGTTACCGCTCATCGATGGTCAGAAAAGCCAACCTATGAAAAAAACACTCAAATCAAAGATGTTGAAAGTTTAAAAGGTATTAGCTATGAAGCTTATGGGTATTCAATTGATTTTGATACAACTTTTTCAAAATATGTTGGAATGTCTTTGGGATATAGACAAAAATATTATCTGAAAAAATTCAATACCACAAACTTAGGACATCTATCTTTTTGGTTTAGAGCCAAAGATGCTGCTAAGATTACCTTAGGTTTCGATAGAGACAATGAAATAGATAATATTTTTTCACTCAGAAATGATGTTCAGATAAATAAAATATTTTTAGAGTCTCACTCTCTTTTAAAAAGACGGTTTTCAATAGATGCTTTAATGGAAGGTCAAATCTATTCAGATAATAATTTTATCGATTTATTTAGATTGGATTTAGGGTTTAGGCTCACACCTTTTCCTAAAATTTTCAAAATTGAAATTCGGGGAGAATATAGAGATAGCGATAAGTTAAACCTTTTTGTTTTTGAAGGAACTGATCTAATAAATATCATCCATCCTTATTGGACTCCAAATCATTATAAAGCTTTTTATGGAACTTTAAGCTGGTATCATGATCTATCATTACTTCAGTTTTGTGAGGCTCAAAAACATTATTATCAATTTAGATTGTTATCAGGAACAGATACAGAAAAAAATCCAGCGATCTCATTTTTTGGAGGGTGGTATTTAGAATTTAGAAAAAGAGGTTTAATTAGCCTCAATGGTTATATTCATAGATCAAAAATTTGGGATTCAAGCTCCATTTGGGCGGAGTATAAATATAGCTTTTAAGGAGGAAAATGTTGAAAGAATTTACAAAATATTTAATTGTCACAATACTTTGTTCCGTTATTGTCTTGATGTTTTTGTATCTGACTGTACGTCTTTTTTTGATGATTACGGCGTCTTATTTTTGGTATGATAAATGCTTAGGATCAATACTTTTATTTGCTGAAGTTTTTATCATTGTTCAAGGGATAGGATATTTAACTGAAGTTATAAGGGTCTTTTTAAGATATGATTTGCCAGAGCAAGATAGACCTCAAGTGCCCAAGCTAAAAACCAAACCATATGTGGCAATTTTAATCCCTTCTTATAAAGAGCCTCTAGCTGTGATAGAAGAGACTTTGGTTGGATCATATAATCTAACATATAAAAATAAGCACATTTTTTTATTAGATGATACAAGATATGATTTAAATCCTCATGACAAAAAACTTATAAAATATAAACAAGATATTGAAGAACTTTGTCAGAAGTTTAATATTAATTTGTTTAGACATAAATGGCATGGGGCAAAAGCAGGGATAATTAATGATTTTTTAAAATTTGTAGAAGGCGATAAAAATTTAGAATTCTATTTTAAATCATTTGAAAAAAGTGCTTATACTCGGACCAAAGTATTATCAAAACCAAAATACATAGTTGTTCTTGATGCGGATCAAAATCCTTTCCCAGAATTTGTGGAATCTTTAGTTGCATTGTCTGAAAATGATGATAAAATAGCTTTTGTACAAACTCCTCAATATTATACTAATTTTCAAAAAAATCGCATTGCACATGCTGCAGCTTTGCAGCAAATAATTTTCTATGAATACATTTGTGTAGGCAAAGGTATTAAGGAAGTGATATTTTGTTGCGGAAGTAATGTTTTGATTAGAACAGAAGCTTTATTAGATATTGGGGGATTTGATGAAACTAGTATAACTGAAGATAGTGCTTCATCCATCTATTTTCATTTGAGAGGATGGAAGACTATCTACTATAACAAAGTTGGAGTTTTTGGAAAAGGACCTGAAGATCTTGGCAGTTTTTTCAAACAACAATTTAGATGGGCAGCAGGTTCGATTGATTTTTTTAGAAATATTATTAAATGCTTTTTTAAAAATCCTTTAAAGCTAAGTTTAATAAGATGGTGGGAATATATACTGTCCACAAGTTTTTATTTTTCTGGTCTTGTTTATCTAATTTTATGGGTTTGTCCAATTTTATATTTGCTTTTTGGTATACCAACCTTTTTTGCCTCCCCAACGATTTATGGAGTAGTATTTCTTCCTTATATTGTTCTTAGTTTATCAACCTTTTATTGGACCCTTAGAAAAAGACACTATAGGACAAGAGATTTGCTCAGAGGGCAAGTTCTTCTTTTGATTGCTTTCCCAATTTTTATCAAAGCCTCCATCTATGGTCTTTTCGGTATAAGAAAAAAATTCGAAGTCACAAGAAAAAAAGGAGTTTGCGAATATCCATTTAGAAAGCTATGGCCACAATTAGGATTGGGTTTGTTGTGTTTTGTTGCTGTGATTTGGGGAATTAACAGACTTTTTTATGAAAGTGAGCATTTTTTCGCTCTTTTACTAAATATAATTTGGACATTTTTTAATTTTTGCATAATGGCATCGGTTTTTTATTTTAATGTTCCCAAAAAAATTATGAGAAAAACTAATTTATTAGGAATTGAATGAAAAAAAATATTTTTTTAACCATTTTTATTTTCTTTTTTAATTTTTTAGTTTTTGCTCAAGATGACACCTTATTTTTTGGGACCGCTATCGATGGGTTTCCAATTTCAACGAGCAAATTGAAAAAGATTCAAAAAGAGATAGGGATAAAACCTGACATCATTGTCTTTTTTTTGATGTGGCCGAATAAAGAAAAAATAAATAATTCATTTAATTTGACTTATTCTTTGGATGCGATAGATCAATTTGGAGCAATTTCTTGCATAACTTGGGAGCCGATGTTTTTAAACAACTCTCAAGAGCAAACAATACTTAAAGCCGATATTGTAAATGGCAAATATGATGAGTATTTAGATGAATTTATTTTTCAAATAAAAGCTTTTAAAAAACCTATCATAATAAGATTCGCACATGAGATGAATTTATCGAGGTATCATTGGGGTGTTGAAAAAGATGAGTATAACGAAAGCTCTCCAGATATTTATATCCAAATGTTTAGATATATAGTTGATTATTTTAAGAAAAATAAAGTGAAAAATGCTCTGTTTGCCTTTTGTCCAAATGTCGATAGTGTCCCAAATACATCCTGGAATAAATTCAAAAATTATTATCCAGGTGATAAGTATGTCGATATTCTAGGGTTGGATGGTTATAATTGGGGGACTTGTGCTAGTGAAAAGAATTTAGGTTGGAACTCTTCTTGGAGAAGTTTTAAAAAGACTTTTCAAAATCCTGTAGATGAACTAAGAGACTTATCTATGTTAAAACCGATAATTGTTTTTGAGACGTCTTCAGCCGAAAAAGGAGGCAATAAAACTTATTGGCTTGAAAAAGCTATAAAAGAAGCTAAGAGTTTAGATATTACAGCTCTTTGTTGGTTTCAAGTGAATAAAGAATGCAAATGGAAAATTACAGAAAAACAAAAAAATATTTTAAGAAAACAATTTTTTAATAGGAAATATTCAATTAAAAAGTGGATTGAGGGGATGAAAAAATGAAAAAAGCTGCATTAATAGAAGCCTTAAAAGAGGCGGCAAGAACAGAGGAGAGTGCCACTACCTTATATTCTAAGCATTTAGATGCGTTTTGTACTAGATTTGCTGTTGATAAGGACTATATTAAAATGATAAAAAAATATGTTACAATTTTAATAAATGGTAATAAAAAGCATAAAAGGATTTGTGAAGAAACTATTAGAGAAGTTGAAAAGGAGAAAAGAGATGATTACTAAAGAAGATGCCAAGAGTTATTTCGATCAAATGCTTGCAACTGAATTGAAAATGGCAAGAGGCTATAAAAATCTTCATTCAAAATTAAAAGATTCAAAACTCAAAAAAAGATTTGAAGCTATCGAAAAAGAAGAATATATTCATTATGAAGCCGTTAATGAGATGAAAGAAAAATTAGAAGTCTCTTGGAAAGGTTGATCATAGTTGACTCAGACACTTGAAAAATGCTATTTTATATGAAAATTTTTGGAGTTTCATGAAAAAAATAGCAATTCTCGGCTCAACCGGTTCCATTGGTAAAACTACTTTAGATGTGATAAGAGAGTCAAAAGATTTATATGAAGTAGTAGCCCTCGCCGCTTTTTCAAATATTGATGAACTTGAAAAACAAGCTTCAGAGTTCAATCCCAAGATAATTGCTGTTTTTGATGAAAAAAAAGCCAAAGAGCTGAAAAAAAGATTATCTAATATTAAAATTGTTTTGTCGATCGAAGGCCTCATTGAGGTTGCTACTAGAGAAGATGTAGATTTTGTGATGATGGCTATCTCAGGTTCTATTGCATTGCAACCGACAATTGAGGCGATCAAAGCTAATAAAACAATTGGTCTTGCTAATAAGGAAGTTTTGGTAGCAGCCGGCTCTTTGATAAAAGACTTAAAGAAGAAACATGAGTGCACTATTATTCCAGTCGATAGTGAGCATAGTGCTATTTTTCAATGTCTCAAAAATGAAGATCAAAAATCTATTAAAAGACTTATCATAACCTCTTCTGGTGGGCCATTTTTTAAATACCGAAGAGAAGAATTAAAAAATATTGGTTTAAAAGAAGCCCTAAAACATCCCAACTTTGCTATGGGAAAAAAAATAACGATCGATTCTTCTACTATGATGAATAAAGGTTTAGAGATAATCGAGGCTTATCATTTATTTGAGGTGAAACAAGAAAATATTGATGTTGTAATTCATCCAGAGCAAATAATTCATAGTATGGTAGAATTTATCGATGGTTCTATATTAGCTCAGCTCTCTGAGCCCACTATGGAAATTCCGATTAGATATGCTATTAGCTATCCAAATAGAATAAAATCTAATATTAAAAATTTTGATTTCACAAAAAACAGTACTTTATCTTTTTTTGAACCTGATTTAGAAAAATTTTTATGTCTTAAACTTGCGATGGATGCCTTAAAAGTTCAAAAAAGTTTACCTTGTTTTATGAATAAAGCGAATGAAATATTAGTTAAAAGATTTTTAGAGGAAAAAATCACTTGGATAGATATCTCAATAAAACTTGAAAAATTAATGTCTTTGCACAAGAGCGAAAATTTGATAGACTTAAGTTCTATATTAGAAGTAGAAGAAGAAGCAATAAAAAAGGCTGAAAAAATATGATCGAAAATATTTTCTATATAATACTCGCGATTCTAGGTTTAAGTTTTTTGGTATTTATCCATGAGTTTGGCCATTATTTAATGGCTAAAAGAGTGAAGATGAAAATTGAGACCTTTTCAATTGGTTTTGGAAAACCTATATTTAGCTGGTATAGAAAAGATATCAAATGGCAGATAGGAATGTTGCCTTTCGGGGGATTTGTAAAAATCGCTGGTATGCAAAAAGAAGGAAACAAGGAACCATATGAGATAAAAGATGGATTTTTCGAAAAAAAACCATTTCAGAGAATCAAAGTAGCCGTATCCGGACCTATAGTTAATTTAGTTTTTGCTTTTTTAGTCTTCGCTTTTATTTGGGCTCTCGGTGGTAGAGATAAGACGTTTTCAGAGTTTACTAAAAAAATTGGTTTTATAGATGCTAAATCTGAGCTTTATGATCTAAAAGTTCGCCCAGGCGATGAAATAGCCGAGTATAACGATAAAAAATATGCAGGATTTAATGATATTTTATATTCCTCTTTGACTAATGGTAAATCGATAGAAATCAAAGGTAATAAAATAAACTATTTTCAAGATCGAAGAGTGCCCTTTGAATATACCTTAAGAACTTATCCAGATTATTCTAAAGGGAAAGATTTTTCTACTATTGGCGTTTTAGCGCCCGCGAGTTATTTATTTTTTGATAAATCTTTAGATACTCAAAATTTAACAACCGTCATGCAAGATAAACAGATTAAAAATAATGATCGAATTTTATGGGCTAATGGGGAAATCGTATTTTCTCTTTCCCAGTTAAATGCGATCATTAATGATGCTAGCGCTTTTTTAACGATTCAAAGAAAAGATGAAATATTTCATACCAAAATCAATCTTGTTAAAATAGCTGATCTTAAAACATCTCATAATTTTAAAAATGATTTAAATGACTGGCGATATCTTGACAAAATGAAAACGAATCTAAATAAACTCTCTACCATTCCCTACTCTTTTAATGATAATGCAATAATTGTAAAATCTTTAAATTTCATTGATGAGACAGTTGCACTCAGATTTTTAAATAATCGAAATGCTTATAGTGTACCTTTAAAAAAAGGAGATAAAATTTTAGCAATCGGGGGTAATAAAATAACAAATGGAGCCTCACTTCTTACCCATCTTCAAAATCCTGAAGTTTTATTAATTACTCAAAGAGATCCTGCTCTTTTAACTAAAAAGACCCCATTTAAGGATATTGATAAAAATTTTGATAAAAGCTTAGATATTAAAAGTTTATCTCAAATAGTTAAATATCTAGGAACCTCAAAAGAGGTAAACTCCTATAATCAGCTACATCTTTTAAAACCAATTGAACCTATTACAAATAAAAAGCTTGCAAAAACTAATCCTATGTATAGTCAAGCTTTTTTAAATGCCAAAAAAGAAATTTCAAAAATAAAAAATCCAGCTGAGCAAGAAGAAGCTCTAAAAGCTTTAAAAGTAGAAGGCAGTAGAAAAATTTTGGGTATTAGCTTAAGAGGGGATAAGCTAATCAAGTATAACCCGAACCCTCTTGTTCTGTTTTCAAATGCCTTTAAAGAGGTCTTTAGAACACTAGTAGCGCTCATAACGGGTCTTTTATCTCCTAAGTATTTAGCAGGGCCTATTGGAATTGTTCAAGTTGTTAAAATGAGCTGGGCTCATGGCTATTTGGAAGCTTTATATTGGCTAGGGTTTATTAGCTTGAATCTAGGTATATTAAACCTTCTACCAATCCCTGTTTTAGATGGTGGTCATGTTGTCTTTTCATTAGTTGAAATGGTTACCAAAAAACCGATGAAATCCAAAACTATGGAAAGGTTAATTATTCCGTTTGTTGTACTTTTAGTTGGAGGGATAATATTTATTACTTTCCATGATATTTCAAGGATAGTTAAGCACTTTTTTTGAACTTAAAGGGTTAAAATGCGTTTTTTTAGCATTTTATTATTTTTACCTTTTTTTCTATTTGCTAAAATAGATTCTCAAGATATTTTGCATCAGATGAGTTTGGATGAAAAAATAGGGCAGCTATTTATGATACCGGCTTGTCCAAAAAGAGATCTTTCGCATTTAAATGATTTAAAAAAAGTTATCAAAAAATTTCATGTTGGGGGAGTTATTGTTAAACAATCAGATCCAACAACTCAGATACACTTTTTAAATCATCTGCAATTGTTATCTAAGCTGCCTTTAATTGTTTCTGCCGATGCAGAGTGGGGCCTTGGTATGCGTATGGAAAAGGCTATTTCTTTTCCCAAAAATATGACACTCGGAGCTATTGAAGATAATGATCTTTTATATGAACTTGGAAAAGAGATTGCCAAAGAGTTAAAAGCTGTGGGTGTGCATATCAATTTAGCGCCTGTTGTCGACATAAACATCAACCCTATGAATCCTACCATTAATATAAGAGCTTTTAGTGATGATAAAAGTAAAGTTACTCAAAAAGCTTATCAATTAATGAAAGGTATGCAAGATGAAAATATTTTGGCTTGTCTAAAACATTTTCCGGGCTATGGAGATGTTAAAGTTGATCCTCATTTAGATCTGCCTATAGCTTCTCATGATAGAAAAAGATTAGAAGAGGTTGAGCTATATCCATATGATTTTTTAATCAAAAATGGAGCTCTAGCTATTATGAGCGCTCATATTACACTTCCAAAACTCTCAGATAAACCCGCTACTATGTCTAAAGAAATTATAGATATTTTAATAACTGATAAAAACTATAAAAATCTTCTGATCACCGATGCTTTAAATATGAAGGCCTTAACCAATAACTATAGTTATGAAGATATTGCTTTGAGCTCTCACATAGCTGGCCATGATATTTTGCTCTATGGTGATCATATCCTTCCCAATATCGATGATATTTTGATGCATCAAATTCCCAAAGCCTTTGAAGCCATTAAAAAGGCTTACATTAGTAATAAGCTGCCTATTGAAAAGCTAGATGCACACGTTTTAAAAATTTTAAAAGCTAAAGAAAAACTAAATCTTTTTGAAAATAGATATACCCCAGCTTACAATGAGAACATAATCTTAAATCCAGAGGCTTATAAGTTAAAAAATGAGCTTTTTAAAAAGTCAATAACCACTATAAAAAATGAGACTTTATTTCCAAGCGATTTAAAAAAAAAAATTATCTATCTATCTTCTAAAAAAGATATCACTCAAGATTTAATTGCCACAAAGCTAATTTCCAAAGACATTTTAGCTTTTTCTGTTTTTGACGATTTTAAAATACCAGCTAATAAAATATCTTATTTAACCATCTATCAAAGTGATCTATCAGAAGAGCTTTTTGAAAAAATAAAAAATTTAGATCCAAATAAAACAGCTATCTTTTTTCTCGGCTCACCATATCTTTTAAATGATTATATTTTAAAAAATTTTAAAAATATCACACTCAGTTACGAAGAAGAAAAAGAAGCTATTCTTGCAACTTTAGATTTTATGTTAGGGAATATTAAAGCCGATGGACATTTACCTATCGATCTTAAAAAACAAAATTAGTTTTTTTGAATAAAAATTAATTTTACTTTACTCTCAAGAAAACTAGCTACAAATTTAAAATGAAACATACTAGAAGAATTTTTTCTATCTCAGGGTTAATACCACTATTTTATTTCATTATGCATCTAACTCTTTATTTTGCCTCGAGCTTTTGGATAGTTGATCAATCTAAATACTTTTTTTGGATTACTAATATCAATAAGATGATCTTCGGCAAACTCTATATAGAAATACTGCTTATATTTGCCCCTTTAACCATACATGTCTTGATCGGTCTTAGATATATGATAAAAAAAAGCTATTTTTTCCATCTTCATACCCATTATACCCTTCGAAAAGCCAATTCACTTCAAAGAATGACAGCTTGGGTATTACTACTCGCTTTAACTTTGCATGTCGTGCAAATGCGTATCATCAATCATCCTCAAAAAGTCACAATCGACAATAAGGAATATTTTGCTGTTAAAATAAAACCCACTGATAGGATTTATAAAATAGCTGATAAATTAAATGTTAAAATAATTAAAAGAGCAGCGCTTGAAGAGCCCAAAGCTTTAGTAGTTCATGCAAATATTAGCTCTTTAAACATTATAGATCCCAAAATTACCTATGCTGCAGCACCAACTTCCGCCCTTGCTTTTTTAATGATGGTTATTAATAATTTTCAAAGCAAATTGATGGTATTTTTATATACCATATTTGTTCTTGTAGCATCATTTCATGGGTTTAATGGGCTTTGGATGTTTTTGATCTATTTCAAAGTTTTGAAAACGCATTCGATGAGAGTAAATGTTTTAAAACTTTGTGTTGTTTTAATGTTTATCTTTTTTGCTTTTGGACTAACACCCATCTGGGTTAATTTTTTAAGCTCGGTTTAAAAAAAATTATTCTTTATGATCGTCAATTCTGCCATATTCAATCTCTGAAATTTCATAAAACAGATTAAGTTTTTCTTCTTTTAATAGGTTTATAAATGAGGTAGCTTTTTCTCTATCGGTAATAAAAGAGATTTTTATAGGCACATTTCCAGCAAGTTCATAAAAACGATCTTCATGAATAACTCCTTTATGGCCATATCCTGCAATTGCTCGAAAAACATTACCCCCAGCAATATCATTTTTTTTAGCAAGCTTTAATAGCCACTCATAAATCAAAATTCCCTTATGTTTTTGTTTTTCATAAGCAAATAATTTTAAACAAACATTTTTCATCATAATCTCCTCTAATAAACTAATACTCTGACAACATATAACCCCAAAAATGTTGCAAATAAAGAGCCTGCAACATGGCCAATAATCATTATAGATGACCAAAAATACTGTTGATGAGTTAACAGATTAACAGTCTCTGCTGAGAAGGTTGAAAATGTTGTTAAAGAGCCTAAAAACCCTGTAAAAAGAGCTAATTTCATGGTCTCTGAAATAAATCTCACATCTTTGGTCAGAGCTACTAAAACACCCATTAAAAACCCTCCAATTAGATTGGCACTTAGAGTGCCCAGAGGGATAGTTGGAAATAGATGGTTCATTGACAGACCTAATCCCCAACGAAGCAGAGCTCCTATAGCAGCTCCGATGCTAATAGATAAAATAGGCACAGCAATCATGTAAAATGTCTTTTTTTTCTTTCTTATATTACATTTTTTTTAAACAATCAATTTGAAAGATTTTTACGAAAACCAAGATATTTAATTTTACAAAGGAGGTTAAAATGTCAAAAAATGAAAAATGCACTATTGCTTGGCTTCATATTCCGGCTGATAATATTGAAAGAGCACAAAAATTTTATAATGAAATTTTTGGATGGGAATTTGAAAAAATTGAAAATGCCAATCAAGCTTGGTTAATTAAAGGATGCCAACCTAATGGAAAAGAAGATTATAGACTTCATCAAAGGCGTTATCCAGGACAAACTATAACTCAAGGAATCAATGTGTCATCCGTTGAAGAATATGCTGAAAAAGTAAAAACCGCAGGTGGCAAAGTTGTTCAGGTTATGCAAATTCCTAAGACAGGATGGTTTGCTATTTGTCAGGATACTGAAGGAAATGTATTCTCTCTTTGGGAAGAGATAAGCTAATCTGAATTTAATCAAAAGGAATTTTTCAAATATATTTTTATAATCTATCTTCGAATAATCTAAAGAATATGTTAAAATGTAATAGTTTTTTTCTTGATTAACTCAATCCTCCAACAAATCAGAAAAATTAATAATCTTCCCAAAATAATCCGTTTCAATAATTTCTTCATTGATGCCACTAACATGAATTAATACAGGAATACAAGCAAACCCTCTAGGAATACTTAAGCGTGATATTTTGTCTTTCATTTGATTTATGATATTTGATTTAATTTCATTTTTTGAAAATTTCATTTCGCAGACATATAATGAATTAAATTTAGTTTGAATCAGATAATCGATTTGACAGCCTTTTTGACGGAAGGTCTTACGTTGAAAAAATGGATTTTCATATACGATGTCAGCTGGTTTAAGAGAAAGTTCTTTCCAAATAGATTTTCTATTATTTAAAACTAAATTTTCAAATTGCAAACCCAAAACACTTTGAAATCCTGATAACCCCCAAAGATCTATATCTGCAAATTGGCCGCTTTTTATTCGGTCAAATTTGGGAGCCATATAGCGCAAATAAAATCTTAAATAATTATCACAAAGACGATATTTGACAAGCTTTGAACTTTTTCCTTCTTTAAGATTCCAGGTAGTGTCCTTATTTATAAAACCGGAAACAATTAACTCATTTATATAGTCGCTTAAAATTCCGCTTGCAGAATATCCAATACTTAAAGAAATTTCTTCAAATTCAGCAGGTTGTTTTGCAAGTTTTGATACAATTTTTTTATATATTTTACCTCGACGTCCAAACAAATTTGAAAATATATATTTATATTCATCAACTAAAATGCCATCAGATTGAAAACATAATCTTCTCAAATTATCAATTGCTGTGGCATTTGGATCAATTTGTTCTAAATACCATGGAACTCCACCAGTGATTGACAAAATCATAAATTTTTCTAATATTGATTTTTTAAAACCAATATTTTTGAGCATTTTATTACAACTTTGTAGAGTCAATTCTTTTAATGTAATTTTTTCTGAAATGCGTCCAAAAAAACCTGTGCTACTAATGATATTTTTATCAATCCAAGATGATACAGAACCGCATAAAATTAAAATTAATTTTGGATTCTTCTTAAAATATAAATCCCAGGCATTTTTTAATTTACTTAAAAAAGTTGGATCTTTATCTGCCATCCAAGTGATTTCATCGAATAAGATTATTTTTCTGCCAGTTTGAACTTTATCAGCTAATAACATAAAAAGTTTACTCCAGTCATCAGCATTAATATTTGGTATATTAAATTGAGAACTTAGCAATAGTGCAAATTCATTTCTTTGAATTTGAGCTGTTGTCTTCTCAGTGGGGGAGAGGCCAGAAAAACTATAGAAAGGATGATTATGCCCAAATTCTTCGATCAACCGGCTTTTTCCTATCCGTCTTCTACCTTTAATGACAACCAAACTGGCTGTACTTTTCTTCAACAATCTTTGAAAATTGATTAATTCTTGTTTTCTTCCAACAAATTTTTGAACATCCATTTTCTTACTCCAAACATACAATTGTCATTTTCAAGTAAGTTTATATGATGCTATATTTTTACTCAAGAGATACATTTGTCATTTTCAAGTAAGATTATTTATTAGTTAAGAAATTGATAATAAAGGGTTTGATAAAAAATGACTTTATTTTATAATGAAATTTTTAACTCTTTATTTTAGTATAAAAATAATTTTTTGCTGAGTTTTTTCAAATACTCAAAAGAGATGAAAAAAAATATTAGGTTCAAGTGATGCTTATCAGATACCATATAATATTCAACATGATTTTAGAATATTATCCGATGGAGATCTAGAATATATAGAGATATTTAATCCTCCTAAAGAATGAGTTAAAATGAAATAGTTTTTTCTTGATTTGAAAATATTAATTTAAAAGAATAAAAGATATTTTTTTTGTTGATTCTAACGTTACGTAATAGTTTGCCATAGTGTAAATTCATGATTCGTATCATCCTCAATTAGCTAAATTTTTATCTAATGCTATAAAAGAGTATGTTAATAGGGAAAACTTAGAAACTTAGAATCTTAAGAGTATAAAATATAAAAAAG
>SDBS01002337.1_pt1 | contig 19035 bp, 17 predicted proteins | sample 2277091 | NCBI WGS metagenome assembly SDBS01 (sample SAMN10404972, study PRJNA504765) | marine sediment metagenome | isolation source: marine sediment core GS10_PC15, 163 cmbsf | place: Arctic Ocean: Southern Knipovich Ridge | collected 2010 | reverse complement strand
ACCAACACCGTGCAGATTCTGCGACAAGCCGGGATTGGGGACGTCAAAAGCCTTTGAGGAACCATGAAATGAGCGAGAAAAACCCCAAGGATCTCACGGTCTCGCAGGTGGACCGGCAGAATATCCTTAATAATCCGTATGCTCTTGAGCAGATAGAGAAGGCCACCCAGATTAGGGGCCTTTCATTTGAGGGCAAGAGCGTGGTTACCAAGGAGAAGGTCGCCGCTTTCTTCGATGTAACCCCCCGAACCATCGACAACTACATTGAACGCTTTGGGGATGAACTGCGGCAGAACGGTTACGAGGTTTTGCGGGGTAAGCGGCTGACAGCACTGAAGTTAGAGATTTCAAGGCAAGGTGGTAACGAAACAGATTTCGTTACCAAAACCACCGCCCTGGGCGTCTTCGGTTTCCGGGCATTTCTCAACATCGGCATGTTGGTCGGCGAGAGCGAACGGGCTCAGTTGCTCCGCCAAATGGTTCTGGACATTGTCATCGACACGATCAACCAGCGAACCGGGGGGGGCACCAAGTACATTAACCAGCGGGATGAAGATTTCCTGCTGACCGCGTTCCAGGAGGAGAACTACCGTAAGGAGTTTACGGATGCTCTGAAGGATTTCGTCGATATGGGGAAATTCAAGTACCCGCTCTTCACGGACAAGATCTATGTGAGCATTTTTCGGGAGAAGGCAAAGGAGTACCGCAAAATCCTACGCCTTCAGGACAAAGACAAGGTTCGCGACACGTTCTATTCGGAGGTTCTGGACCTGGTTGCAGCATACGAGTACGGTTTTGCGAAAGTGCTCGAAGACGCCTTCAAGAAGAAAGGCTCCACACTCACCTCGTGGGAAGTGGACGAACTTTTCGGGGCCTTTGAAAGCCAACCGCACTGGAAGCCTCTGATTGAAAAGGCTCGCAATAAGATGGCCAGCCGGGACTTGGCCTTCCGCGATGTACTTCATGCACGCCTCAGCGGGTACATCGCCCCGCTCAACGCGGATGAGTTTGAGAGATTCCTGGGCGAAAAGAGCAAGGAGCTTGTCGAACGCCTTGAAGAAGCCAAGGACGTGATGAAGCGGCTCAAGGAGCGTGAATAATGACGATTGTCTATCTCACGCTGGAGCAAGCTGTGGAAGTCCATCAGAAGACCGTTGAGGTCAGTGGCGGCGGAGCACCGGGACATCTTGACCTGGGAAAGCTGGAAAGTGTACTTCAGCATATCCAGAACGATGATTACTATCCTTCCTTTGAAGACAAGTTGACGCATCTCTTCTTTTCCGCCTGCAAGTTTCATTGCTTTCAGGATGGCAACAAACGGATTGCCATAACACTCTGTGCTCAGATGCTGTTGTTTAACGGATATCTGTATTGCTCAGTTCCTTTCATTCGGGAAATGGAGAACATCAGCTACCATGTAGCAGCCGGGAATATCGACAAAGACTTGCTTCGTGAATTCATTACAGCAGTCATACAGGGCGATGAAGATGGTGAAGAATTGAAACTGAAGGTTCTTCATGCCATCGACAGGAATGAAAACGAATGAAAATCCAATTCAATCCCGACCTCGACTTCCAGCACGAAGCGATCAATTCGATCGTCGACATATTCGAGGGGCAGGAACTCTGCCGGACGAACTTCACGGTGGCACCGTTGAAGGCGGAAGAGCAGATGAAACTTGAGTTTGACGAGAACGACCTTGGGGTTGGCAACCGCTTGCGGCTGCTGGACGAGGATATTCTCAAGAACGTCAACGCCGTCCAGTTACGTAACGGGCTGGCACCGTCGGAGGAACTCGACGGAATGAACTTCACCGTCGAGATGGAGACGGGCACCGGCAAGACGTACGTCTACCTGCGGTCGATCCACGAGTTGCATCGCAAATACGGCTTCACGAAGTTCATCATCGTCGTGCCCTCGATTGCCGTCAAGGAAGGGGTCTACAAGTCGCTACAGATCACTGAAGAGCACTTCAAGGGCCTATACGACAACGTCCAGGCCGACTTCTTCGTTTACGACTCGCAGAAGCTTGGCCAGGTTCGGAACTTCGCCACGAGCGACTACATCCAGATCATGGTGATCAACATCGACGCCTTCCGAAAGAGCTTCACCGACCCGACTAAGGAGGATAAGGCCAACATCATCCACCGCCCGCACGACCGGATGACCGGCAGCCGGCCGATCGAGTTTGTCCAGGCGAGCAACCCCATCGTCATTATCGACGAACCCCAGAGCGTTGATAGAACCACCAAGAGCAAGGAAGCCATCGCCTCGCTCAACCCGCTCTGCACGCTCCGGTTCTCGGCCACCCACGTCGACAAGTACAACATGATGTACAAGCTCGACTCGGTCGACGCCTACGAGCGAAAGCTGGTCAAACAGATCGAGGTCGCGGGAATCGAAGTCCAGGACAGCCACAACCGGGCATATATCAAGCTGCTCAAGGTGGACAACCGAAAGAGCCCCATCACGGCCCAGATCGAGATGGACATCCGGCAAAAGAACGGAGAGGTCAAACGCAAGAAGAAGACCGTCCGCCAAGGAACCGACCTGCTGGAGGCCTCCGGCGGCCGGGATGTTTACGAGGGCTATATCGTCAACGACATCTACTGCGAGAAGGACAACGAATACATCGACTTCACCAGCAAGCCGGACATCGTGCGATTGAACCAGGCCGTCGGTGAAGTCAACAACGACGAGTACAAGCGGTTGCAGATTCGCAAGACCATTGAGGAGCACCTCGACAAAGAGATGCGTTTGCGTCCCCAGGGATTGAAAGTGCTCAGCCTGTTCTTCATCGATCGCGTGGCCAACTATCGGGCGTATGACGACGACGGCAATCCGCAGCCCGGCAAGTACGCCCTGATGTTCGAGAAAGAATACGCTCGGGCTATCCGCAAACCGAAGTACAACCTGCTGTTTGAAGGTGCGGATATCGAGACCGCTGCCGACGGCGTTCACAACGGCTACTTCGCCATCGACAAGAAAAAGGATGCCACCGGCAACGAACGGTTCAAGGATTCGCGGGGAGAAGGAACCACCCAGGCCGACGAAAGTGCCTATCACCTCATCATGCGAGACAAGGAGCGACTGTTGAGCTTCGACTCGAAGCTGAAGTTCATCTTCTCGCACTCGGCCCTGAAGGAAGGCTGGGACAATCCGAACGTCTTCCAAATTTGCACACTGAACGAGACCGCCTCGGTGATGAAGAAGCGGCAGGAGATTGGTCGCGGATTGAGAATCGCCGTCAACCAAGACGGCCAGCGTGTGCATGGCTTCGAGGTCAATCGGCTTACGGTCATGGCCAACGAGTCCTACGAAGACTTCGCACGACAGCTCCAGAAGGAAATCGAGCAGGAAACCGGAATCAAGTTCGGCGTGGTCGAGAAGCACCTGTTCGCCAACATTCCCGTGCCGACCGACGACCACAAGACCGAGTATCTGGGAGTAGACACGTCGCAGAAGGTGTGGGACCACCTCAAAGCGAAGGGCTACATCGACAGCAAGGGCAAGGTCCAAGATTCACTTCGCCAGGACTTGAAGAACGATGCCGTTGACCTGCCCGAGGAAGTTGCCGAGCAAGCGTCGCAAATCGCCACCGTTCTCCGCAAGGTGGCCGGCAGCTTGAATATCAAGAACGCAGACGACCGGCAGCAAGTCAAGTTGAACAAGGCCGTCTACCTCAGCCCGGAGTTCAAGGAGCTATGGGACCGCGTCAAGTACCGCACGACATTCCGCGTGGACTTCGATTGCGAATCGCTGATTGAGAAATGTTCCGAGGAGATTGCCAACACGCTGGTCGTGGGCAAAGCCCGATTCGTCTATCGCAAGAGCCGAGCCGAGATCAATCGTGGCGGCGTGGAGATGGCCGACCCGACCCAAAGCATGCACGTCTACGACGCCCGTGATTTCCAGCTTCCCGACGTGGTCAGTTACTTGCAGAACGAGACGAACCTCACCCGACGTTCGTTGGTCGAGATTATGAAACGTAGCGACCGCCTGCAAGACTTCAAGAACAACCCGCAGAAGTACATCGAGCAAGTCACGGAGATCATCAAGCGTCGGATGCGGACGTTCATCGTCGATGGAATCAAGTACGAGAAGATCGGCGACCAGCAATACTATGCCCAGGAGTTATTCGAGGAGAACGAACTGTTCGGGTATCTCAGCAAGAACATGATCGAAAGCCAGAAGTCGGTCTTCGGCTATGTCGTGTATGATTCGGACGTCGAAGAAGAGTTTGCCCGATCATTCGAGCAAAGTGACGACATTAAGGTGTATGCCAAGCTTCCAAGCTGGTTCAAGATCGACACGCCGCTAGGCGGCTACAACCCCGACTGGGCAGTCTTGGTGGAAATGGATGGACAGCAGCGGCTGTACTTCGTCGTGGAAACCAAGGGCAGCCTGTTCACCGACGCACTTCGGCCCACCGAAGATGCAAAGATCAAGTGTGGACGCAAACACTTCAAGGCCCTCGACAGCGACGTCGGCTTCAGAGTGGTCAACAATTTCGACAAATTCAGCGAGGAACTCGCGAGATAGGGCAAGGGATGAAACAATGCTAGACACAATTACAATACCGGCACTTGAGTTTGACCTAGACGGCTTCATCGAAGCCTACCGCGATTTCTCTCGATCACGGACAGGCGACGATCTGGATCCAGATCAAAGTGTATTGGTCATGCAGCGTTTCGGCGATACACCGATGCCGCTCTACGAGGAACGGAACCTCCAGGAGGAACTCGTTGACCGTGGATGGTTATTGTTCTTCCAGATGCACGAACCGTTGGTAGAGGAGACGGTTCTGTGTATTGATGGAACCCGCCTGCCATCCGAGGCATTCGACATCGGTGACGCCGACGGCTACGGGTTCCTCGTCGAAGTTCACGAGAACCAGATCAGCCTTCACCCCGCCCTATACGACGGATCGTCTGGCCCAGTGCCCACGCTCGATCTTCAAGCACACTGTAGCGTACTTGACCAGCCGATGGAACGATTTGCTCGTCAGTGGATTCGGTTAGAGAATGGATGACATTGAGGGTCATTTGGCACGATGTCAAGAAAATCGATTTCATCAAGACTAGTCTCCAGACACTCACGGACACCAGCTTTCCTCCGTTGAAAAGCGGAGGCGAACCTTGGTCGCCTTCTCGGGCGTGGAGTCGGCAGAGAGGATATACATGGCTGAGGCGTCAAACAAGTGTGAAAACTTTTCACAATTACTTAGAGCAGCGTTGCACCCCCGCAGGTGGCACAATGTCGCCCATGGGCGACAAATTAGCGACTAGCAAAAACAAACAATTGTTTGGGTAGTTGTTGTCGACTGTAGTCGACACTGGGTCTCCGTCGTCCAAACGCACCCGATACGAACTTCGCTCCTAAGGCACGCATGAAACGGGCCCTACCGAAACACCAATGCGCAAACGAAACGCAGCACAGGCTAAATGTCGGCTGCCAGTTTGGCATTCTTGGCGAGGAAGAGCCCCACGGCGATCTGCACGGGTGTTTTTCGCGGTCACGCCGCCGATTGTCGTTGGGTTCGGCGTCTGCGCCATGCGAGAAATCCGACGGCGGCGGTGAGTAATAGGATGATGGAACTCGGCTCGGGAACTAAGGTAATGCTGAATGCGAGGTCCCATCCGCCAGCGGGATCCATAGGGTGCTGCACTCCCCATACTTGAGTCGTCAATACGGAAAGGTCGTCGCCGGATTCCTGCCACACAAAGTTTCCGCCGGGGTACACATCGGCGTAATACGGGTTGTCGGCAAGGTCCCTGTAATCTCCAGCCCCTGCGATGCTTGCTATACCGAGTTCTCCATCGAGATATTCCCACGTAGACATGAAGGCAACGTATTGATGCCCCGCAGTGAGTTCGATGCCACCAGTGTGTACCGTGAACTCTTCATACTCGTGCGGCAACGAGTTGCGAATGGTTGGCGTCAGCATTTCGCTTTCGTAAAGGATTGGACCAGTGGCCTTCCTGTCGCCCCACTCCATCACATAGATTCCGAAGTCTACGAAGTCTATGATTCCGGTGTTTTCTCCCATGTGCCGGTTGCGTACAAAGAAGGTCATGCTGTCAAGCACGGTATCCAGGCCCAACACCGTAAATGTCTGCCCCGTTGTTGAGCCGAGGTATTCGCGATCAGGCTGGCTCTCAGCAAGCCCCCACATGTCGCCTACCCCCTGGTCCGGCCACGTCGAAAGCGTTTCGATGACCGTATCCGCCTGGGTATGCCCCGCACCACACAACGCAACAGCCGCGCATAGAATCAAGCGTTTCATCGTTTGCTCCTTTTCAAGTGTTGTTAAGCAGCCTGCCGCCTTCTGCGTCGGCATGTGTGAAATAGCAGGCAGAGGATGGATGCGCCCAGCAGCGTCAGCGTGCCGGGTTCGGGGACCACGACGTTGGAGGCCAATACGGAGGAACCATCGAATAGTGCATAGAAGTCAAGATGTGAGCCACCGCCTCCCTGATTCTCGAAGCCCGTGATTGCCCAACCAGCGGGCGGGCCGGAATCGACAATGTCATTGTTGTCCGGGTCAAAATCGTAGCTTAAATCCCTGATTGCGATGAGTTGATCTCCGAGTTCCCCAAGCGTCATGTCGTTACCATGTTCGTCAAACAGGACGCCGCTCAATCCCGAAACAAAATCGAATGTGGCGTCATCGAACCCGTCAAGGTTAGGGTAAACTCCGTCCACGCCCATGAATGCATCAATCATGCCGCCGTCGCCGGTTTGAACATCGAAGGACGCAACCAGGACGCCATCTTGCATACCACCACCGCCACTTCCGTTGCCCGGGTTGAGTTCCGTGTTGGCCCGGTTGGGATTGGTCGCGGGATTACCAGTGCCATCCAATGTGTCGACGAAGATGTGAAATTGGCCCCGCTCCGCAGTCGCGCCAAGATGTATGAGCTCGGTGGTTCCAGTCGTGAAATCAATGTAGAGTATCTCGTCCGACACCTGATAAACCATGGTGATTTCAAAGTCTAGATTGAGCACTTTGCCTGTGGTCGTGAGGGGTCTCGGGAAACCTCCGCCTGTCAGGTTCGTCATAACCAACACCCCGTCAACTTCATAGACCTCCCCCACCTCCGGCGTGAAATTCCCATTCGTGTCGTTCAACACACTGTGGCTGATGCCCAGGTATTCGAATTCATCAATATCTGTGATCTGCCCGTACCCCTCCATGCCCGGGATACCCTCAAGATCGATTGTCCAACTATCGATTAGAGTGATCGCTTGGGCGGTCATGGGTGTCGTCCCAAACAGGGCAAGCACTAGCGCACACATAGCAAGATGGGTCTTCACGAGACAGTCTCCTTTGTACTTAAACACGTGTCATGGATCATCACAATGGTTTTGTTATTCTTCCTGAAGCCTCTCCAGTCCATGTCACACTTGCTTGTTCTTTCGCCACGCGTAGGCCAAGAGCCCAAAAACACCCATGCTCAACAGCGCCAGTGTGGAGGGCTCGGGGATGCTTGCGACTCGGAACCCGGCAGCGTAGTCCTCGTACGGCGGGTGGCCTTCGTCGCGCCACGAGGCTTGTAGGTAGCCGTCGTAGCCGTCGAAATAGCCGCCCCGCAAGCCACGATACGAGACGATGGTGGCCTCATTCCACTCCCACACATTGCCGCCCTGATCGAATGTGTCGTAAGGGCTATCGGAGTTCTCGTGAGCGCCGACCTCGGTGCGGTAGCATGGGTTGTCAATCGTGTAGCCAGAGCTGTAGAACGTCGCGTTGTTGCCACCCAGGTCGAGCTCGTTGCTCGGCACGGCGTTGCTGCTGGTCGGATAGAGGTAGTAGTTACCCGTTACGCCATCGTTCTTGTGGTACGCCGCCTTGTACCACTCGTCTTCCGTGGGAATAGCCCACTTCCAGTCTGCCTCGCGGCTGACGGCCATCAGCTCCGAGTTGCTCGTCGCGCCATTGAGGTAGTACGCCCCGTCTTCGGTCGTCGAGTTGTCCTGCTCGCCGGTCAACTGGCCGTTGTGTAGCCAATTGGCGAAGCGGGCCGCGTCTCCCCACGACACATAGTTCACCGGCCGGTCCGCCCAGTCGGCCTCCACCGAGTAGCTGTAGCTGCCCGACGAGCCGCTCTGTTCGATCTTGCATCCGTGGTCGCTCGACCACATCTCCGAGGCATACAACCCGTAGGTGTCCGTGTCCGCCACGGCGTTGAGGAACTCGGTGTACTGCCCGGCGGTGACTTCATATTTGCCGATGCGATACTCGTAGCCCACTGCACCGTAACCGGTGGAGTCGGCTGTGTTGCCAGCGTTGTCGACGGTAACCATATCGACGCTGATTGCCGCTCGTGAAACGCCCTGGCCGAGAGTCAACACAACCGCCGCAACTAGAATAAACCTTTTCACAATACACCTCATTCGTTAGGAGTGGAATTACTTGCGTCTGCGCCACACGATGCCTAGGAAACCAATCGCGGCCGTTAGCAAGAGCACGACAGTGGAGGGCTCGGGGATTGTCCCAACAGTAATGTTATCAAGCACGAAGCTATCGCCATCTTCAAAAGTGACGCCTTGGAGATTAACCCAGTCTGTTCCCAGACTAAAATTCTCAAAGTCGGCCAGCGGTCCAGTACCATCGTTCACTCCGTCTGGGATGAAGGTCGTTGCAATGGTTCCACCACCTTGAAACGTACCCGTCACCACGATGTTTAACTCAGGTTGAGACCACCCAGCGTAATCGAAGCTGAAAAGCGAAAATGCTGAACCACCCGCGTTTGTCACAACTACATCTGAATGGGTCCCGCCAACATTAGTCCCGTTCTTCGGGCCCCTACCATTGGAATCATGATGAATATGTATGTCACCAAGGCCAGTGGCAAGATTGGCTGGGCCTGGTGCGAAATTGAACCCTTGCGAGACTACGGCAACACCCTCAGGTGGGTTGATTTGGCCCCCTACGGGCACCGCCAGGTCTTCAAAATCTATTGTGATAATAACTGCTTCGGCAGCATTGCTGGCCGTTGCCAACAGCGCCACGACTACCAACATGGCGACGGACCGAAAGAAGAACTTTGCAAACATTGCTTTTCCTCCTGGTGTAAATGGGAAGCGGAACCGTCGCCTCACGATCTGCCAACTACTGCCCCGCTCGGCGTCTGCGCCATGCGTAGGCGAGAAGGCCCAGGGCACCCGTTAGCAATAGGATGATGGTAGAGGGTTCGGGGACCGGATACTCGACGATGTAGTGATGTGGATACTCGGCGCTATAGACGGTGGCCCAGTTGTGGAAATCGTTCCAGCCGCCGCCGTCGTAGTGAATGTAGTCTTCATCGCCCGCGTTGTTGGGCTCATTACGCTTCCATGCGGAAAACTCGAACGGCTCGCCGGTGACCCACTCGTAGTGTCCTTCCTGGGCCGTGTCGCTCAGGCCGATCCAGTTGTACGCATGCGGGAAGTTGTCGAACAAGAAATCCCATTCTCCCTGACTGGTGACCGTGGCCAGATGGCCCGGCGTTTCCAAGAACGTGCGACCCTCAGCAGCCGTCTTTGCACTGGTCCAAGTGATTCCCCCCGGCGGGGCGACGAACTCATAACAATGCCCGTTGCCACCATCGGCGAAGGACCACTCGACCGGGGCGGATTCTAGTTGCCCCACACCAACCAACACCACCAACACCGTCAGACAACTTGTCAAACGAAACATGATACTACCTCCCACTTCAAGTAATGACGAAGAATCTCCGCCTGTGAAAACTTGGAAACTACTTTCTACGAATTCGATACAGCAGAAGACCGAGAGCACCCGTCAGCAATAGGATGATGGTGGAGGGTTCGGGGACCAATGCGACCCGAAAGCCGAAGACCCTCTCCTCAAAATGCGGGTGCGTTCTGTATCGTGTGGCAGCATGTAGGTTTCTGAGACCACCCCAGCCGTAGGCTTCGTACGAGCCCCCCCGCAAGCCACGCCCCAGGGTCTCGATGGGGGTTAAGATTACAGCCTCGTTCCACTCCATGATGTTGCCGCCCTGGTCGAACGTCCCGTAAGGACTTTCTGAGTTCTCGTGGGCACCGACCTCCGTACGATGGTACGGGCTGCCGATTGTGGACTCGCCTGTCAAGTAAATCGTCACGTTGTTGCCCGGGTCGGGGTCCACCAAACTATTGCTCGGCGCGCTGTTATTGCTGGTCGGATAGTCGAAATAGTCTCCCGTTATGCCATCGTTCTTGTGATAAGCAGCCTTGTACCACTCGTCCTCTGAGGGGATTACCCACGTGGCACCCGGTTCGCGCGTCACAGCCGAAAGCGCGGCATGACTCACCGCGCCATTGAGATAGTACGAGCCGTCCTCGGTAGTCGTTGGGCCTTGAAGGCCGGTTGGCTGGCCGTTATGCACCCAGTTGGCAAACCTGGCTGCGTCGCCCCACGAAATGTAGTTCACCGGGCGGTTTTCCCAGTCAGCTGGAGTTCCAGCGGGCCGGCCACTGAAGTCGTAGGTGTAATTGCCACTACTGCCGTTCCGCGTGATCTGGCAGCCCTCTCTATCGCCGTCCATCTCTGGGTTATACAGTCCATACGGGTCACTAGCCGCCACGGCATTGAGAAACTCGGTATACTGCCCGGCGGTGACTTCGTACTTGCCAATCTCATACACGTAATCCACCGCTCCGCAGATGCGATCCGGCCCGTAGTCTCCGGCAGCCGACCCAGAAAGCTCCCCGGCGTTGCCTGGGTTGCCAACCGTGACCGTGTCGATGTCCACGGCCTGTGCCGTAGTTGCTAACAGACCCACAGCTACGAACGTGGCAACAAATTGAAACAAGAACTTTGCAAACATGGTTTTCCTCTTGGTGTGAATGGAAATATGAACGTACAGACTCCCCGTCTGTGAAAACCCTGGAAACCTTGACTCAGCACGAGTCAAGACAATGCACCCAAATAGAAACGTCAGCCTTTGCGGGGGTCGACGGATTTAGGTGCTAAGACGCTGCCTCGCTTGACTGTTGCCAGCCGGGTTGGGTGCCGGGCATTGACTCTTCGGTCGCTGCCATAGAAACGGGGTGGGACCACCAGTATACCGCCCCGGCGAGTAGGCTACTACAGTCGCGGGAACCTTTTTGCGCGAAGCACTCCACCCGGTTGAGGGAGGCTGGATTTTTGGGGCTCAAGAACTTTTCGCCGTGCTTCGGCATCTACGCCTTGTCCCAGCATCCCATAATGTAAGAAACGGCAGTGCGTCGCCCCTATTCAGCTTGCTCAAAAGCGAATGGCGCGGAGGGCCATTCTTTACAATTCGTACGTGGGCTGCCCCGATCTGACCACTCTTCGACATGACGAAGCGACATCAATCCCAGAATGGCCGATAACTCCGCCCTGACGCACGGTTCCCAGCCCGCAGAGGCGTTCCAAGCACCAAGGCGTCCCAAAACCCATCTTGGCGCGAACGGGCGTCTGCGGTGCCTGTACTGTACGTAGACGCCGACTTGCCTCGGGGATTGAGAATCGTGGCAGTATTCACGTCAACGGCCGCGATGAACACCAACTGCTCTGAGCCGGAGAATGGTTCACTGGTACAATGGATGACATAGAGGCAAGCGCCAGGACCCACAGCAGACGGCTTCCGTCGCCACACACAGCCTTGGCCGTTTATCACCAAGAACCACCCACCTAACCGGAGCAGAGATCAATGGAAACCAAAACCTGCCATGTCTGTGGAGACGAGCGACCCACCGAGGACTTCCGCCTCCGTAGCCGCAATGGCGAAGAGCGCCATAACGAGTGCAAAGCATGCTGGTGCGCCTACATGCGCGAGTACAACAGACAACAGCGGCACAAAGAACTGACCACGTTCAACCAGCAATTGAAGGACCGACATAACGATGTGGCGTTCCTTGCCAAGATCACGCAAGTGATGGTCCGCAGGATGGGCGGGCTCAGTGCGTTCATCGCTTCATGGAAAGATGCCCACGACGCGGCTCGGAAAGCCAGACCCGGCAGCAAGATGGTGTTGGATTTCTACCTTGCCGTGACTCGGTTAATCGAGGTGAGTTCGCAATCGCCCGACTATGACGAGTTCAGCGACGAGGATTTGGAGTTGGCTGTTGATGGGTATGTTAGGCGGATGTTGGGCGAGTAGGTCGGCTGGGAGGATGGGCCGCATCGCCCAGATGGGACCAGCGGAGAAGGTCACGGACATTGCGGGTGTGGAGTAGCGTATAAACGACTTGCGGACAAGTGGTGCTATCCCCCTAAGAGGATGGTCCAGCGACTGTCTCAAAAACCGGCTGCGCTGCGCCAATGAGATTCTGGCATTATGATTTTGGAACGGCAATTTGGGACTGGCTGGACACAACTTACGTGCTGGATAAGGGGTTACGGCGTTTGCGTCGGGAAAGGAACGTATCTTGACACCGCACGCGCCCCGACGCCCCAGCGTGGCCTTGTCGCACCTTGTCTTCTTCGCCTTCTTTCGCGAGAATAAGGGCTTTGCCACGCCGCCGCTCTCTGGACGACTGACTACCGATGATTGGGATCGATCTATTTTCTGGTGCCGGCGGTATGAGCCTTGGCGCGCGGTGCGCGGGTGTTGATGTTGCGTTATCCGTCGAGTGTGATCCCCATGCAGCAAGGACGTATTCTGCAAATCACCCGAACACGGCTGTTTTCAACAATGACATTCGAAAGCTAACTCCTCGGAGAATCCGAGCTATTGCCAAGAAAGGCACCACGATTGTCTTCGGAGGGCCTCCGTGCCAAGGATTCTCCTACTCGAATCTGAGAACGCGGTCGGCGGAAAATCCGGAAAACTGGCTTTTCACAGAATTCGTGCGAGTCGTCCGGCTCTGGAAGCCGGACTGGGTCGTCTTCGAGAACGTCAGGGGCGTCGTGAACACGGCGGGCGGTATGTTTGTCGACCATGTTGTCCAGCACTTGGTGAAGTTAGGATACGCCACAACACACGGCCTGCTGAATGCAATGGACTTCGGAGTTCCCCAAGATCGGGCCAGGTTCTTCCTCGTCGGCTGCCGGTGTGGGATAGCGCCCAAGCTGCCTGGACGAATGCGTCGGGAATTTCTCGCGGCCAGGTTCGCCACGGTTTTTGATAACTTTCCCGCTCGGGCCAGGTTCGTGCGAACTGCGGCATGGCGAAATAGGCCAGGTTGACCAGGCAGGTCGAGTCGTCGATGATCAACGAGACCGGTACGCGGTCGCACGGATTGAGCACACGAACGCCCTCGGCTCCGGGTGGCCGGTCGCCCGGTTCGGGAACCTGGCCCAGCACCGGGGCGTCCCCAAACGCAAGCTCCGTCGCGGCCAGACCGGCCGCCGAGGTCCGCAAGAAATCACGTCGGTTTCCGTGCCACATGGTTTGTGTCCTCATGAATGGAGTTTTGCGACCCCCAGAACTCCGGAACTCCCTCCCGGAACTCCCTTGATTCGGCCGAGACGGACTTCTTTCACGGGTTTGTTCTTCATGGCCATAATCGCCTCCTTTTCCAACCTTGAGTCGATGAGCCACCGCTTCACCTGGCTAACCCAGTCATGCGGCCGGACGGTCTAGGTGTTGCATAGCGGCCATCGAGCACGGCCGCCGCATTCGCGGCACCCGCCCGCTGAACATCGAGCCCCGAAAATCGCTCCAGATGGGCAAATGTCCGCTCGGACATGCTGCCGGTCGCACCGGAGACCAATGGGTTAGCCGGATCGGTGGATTCGCTCCCGGCATCGTACGTAAGGCAGGCATTCGATGTTGACGGCGTGTGAAGACGCGAGTCCCGAAATACCGTCCTTTTCGACTTGTCTCAGGCGCGACGGGTATTCGGGACAGTTTGTCGGTAATCGGGGGCTGAGGACCCATTTCGGCGTGTAGGAGTGCGAGACCGAACGCAGTTAGCCAACTGCCGTTTCCTACCGCGGTCGTGAACACCGACGCACGCAAGCTATGACGGTTCAGCGACGGCTGGGGGCGACCTAAGCAGGTTAGCTGGAGCAAGCCGTGCCTCGCAGTCGCCCCGACATTCGGTGGTTTGAAAAAGTGTCCTGGAATAGGCATGGCTGATGGAACTGCGGAGGCCGTAACGCTGAGTTCAGTCGCGTGCGACCTTTGCCATGGCGGCTTGAACCATCGAACGGTTTTCCATCTTAGTTAACGGTCGAATAATCATACGGGTAGCACGTCGGCTGCAACGATCTTGTTAGGCCCCTGCCTTGTTGGTCGTACGTACCCATCCGACATAATGCCCGGTCAATATCACTGAGTTACACATAAAGCCGCATAGTATCGGTGGAACATAGTCGGAAAACCACCAGTCAGTCACCAAATAGGCAAATACTCCCGCGAGGATAGCTGACAGCGCTACGCTCCAGGGCAGTCTTTTGGCTTCGGGCGTGACCAATGCGTAAAAGATGACCGGCACAGCGGTTGGAACCCAAATAGTATATGCAAGAATCAGCAGCCCAACGAAATCCGAAGCGAAGGACGCCACGAGTGCGCCTAGGATACCGAGGACGACAATTCCCGCACGTGCGATGTTGAGTCGCCCGGAATCCGAAAACTTCAACACACTGCCAAATAGATCGTCGACCAGTGAAACAGCACCAGCGTTCAGAACCGAATCCATTGTAGACATTACGACTCCGAGAAAGCCAGCTGCGAGTAATCCAAGGAGGAACGACCGCACACTAGCGCTGATTGATAGGTCATTGATAAACGTTAGCATTATGGTCTGCTGGTCGTGTGCGAATACGGGGGCAAGCGTTGTGCCCAAGAGACCCAGTATGCAAAACCATATTACACCAAATACTGCTGTCGCGTAGAACGCAAACTTTGCTGCGTCGGCGTTCTTCGCGAGAAATGCACGCGTAAGGTAGATTGGCTGCAAAGCCTCACCAAGAAGGAACGCGACGAGGAGACTGAAGTACTCGGTGCCAGATATTTGCTTATATGTGGCTGCGGCGGATCCAAGGGTGCTGGGCGACGGTGGAACAAACTTGGCTGCAAGGCCCACGGCGACGATTGCTATGATGACTAGAAACCCGAATTGTAGGACGTCGGTCCGCACAACCCCGTCAATGCCGCATGTGAAGGAATAGAGAATGACAACAATGGTCACAATAAACGTAGTGGCTGTAGGATCAAAGCCGAATGTGGCCTGCAGGATCTTGGCACCTCCAAGGGCAAGGACGCCGACAAAGGCGACGCTCTGCGCCACGACCAAAAAGCCTATTATAGCGCGGCCCACAGCGCCAAAATTCTGGTGCGCCAAGTCGCCGACGGTTCTGGCCCGGCCGCCCATTTGGGCTCGGATACGTGGAATAAGGTATTTTGCCGTGACAACGAGATGGGCTACTGCACAACAATACAGTAATACGTACTTCCACCCGAAGGTTGAAGCTCTGTCGACGACACCCAGGGAATACGACGGCCCTACAAAAGTCGCCGCGAGGGAGAGGGTAACCATCCACCGTCCCATCCCGCGATTGGAGACGGCAAATTGGTCAATGCTTGTCGGGCGATATTTACGGACGACCCAGATGGCAATGCCGGTGAGTAGGACAAGATACGCGACCGTCGGGGCAAACAGAAGAAAATTGTTCATTTGGGCGTCACCTTCAGAGGACGTCAGCTGCCGAACATCATGGGTAGGATGATGCTGGACATCATACTCGCGTATGCGAACACAAGAAAGATACCGAAGACACTGTTAAGCACGCGTTCGTGAGTGTTCACCCATGCCGCAAAATGTTCGGAATGCACAATGGCAAAGAAGAGGAGGAGCCACACTAAGCACGAAACACAACATATCATGCCGAGTTGCATTACGGTCAGCGGCTTAGTTATGCCGGGGAGCTTGATTCCGTTCGGGTACTTGACGTGCGTTACGACTGCGGCGAGGCAAAGGGCAGCGCAAGACAGGTAAAATACATAAAAAAACATGTCTACGCGGCGGGCCGTTTCGGGAAGGCGAACGTTGTAGGCGTATAGCCCGGTGACCCAGGGGGTCAATGCAAAGAAAACAGGGGCTATGTCGATGGCGGTCATTGGTCTGCTCTCAGAAAGCCGTACCAGCATTATCATCAAGGCAACGTTGAAGCATAGAGTAAAAGAAGCGGGCTGCAGCAACTTGAGCCCACTCTCGTATTTGATCGTCCTTGTCCTTATCAGCATAATCGGTCACGCATTTGACAATGAATGATTCGCGTGCGAGGCCGCATTGTTTTGCGGCTCTCAAAAACGCATAGCTCTCCATATCAATTCCGATTACTTTTCTATCCATGTTAGCTGCATGTTTGATAAGCTCATCCCATTTCGCAACATAGTCCGAAGAAGCCATTGGACCGACGTGGCACTCACACCGTGCTTTCGGGCGGATCGCTTTCGGATGTTTCTCATTCATCCAAATTGGGAAGGACTCGTGTCCGCTTATCGACTGTGCTGCCGTAGAAAAACTTGAGTCAACTGACTCCGCCCGTATTTCTGGTTTGAGTTCGTTTTCGGTTCTTGCGCCGAATTGGTAATGAAATGCATGGGTTGGCACGACAATGTGCCCTAAGCGGACCCCTTTGTCATGACGGCCAGCGCATATCCCTATCATCGCGGCTAGCGATGGCTTGAACGTCTTGAAGGCGGCTGTTGCGACAATGGCGGTTTCAGTCAAGCCCATTGAGTCTGGAGTAACGGCGATGAGCTCGTGTTGCTCGTCAAGGACGGTGCGCCAGTACCTTGTCTTCAAACCGTCCAATGTGTGGCGCGACCACGAGAGTTGCAGGGGAAACCTAGCGGTCGACCTTTCATCATCGAAGACTTTTTCAAGCTCCTCGTATAGGGCGGCAAGAACCACAATCGAGTTTCGTGGCTTGTCAGCAGCCTGCTGGGCAACGCCCACCTCGCGCTGTGTCGCTGGCTCAATGTCTGTCGGGACTGAATCGTCGTGGCGATGATTCGCATCGTCGGTCCAGAATTCTTGGATTTCCTTGGCATACGCGCGGAGGATCGCTAGAAGACGGCCCAATAACGGCAATCTGCCGGCAACTTCATTGCGATACCCCTCGATCTCCGTCAAGAGTGACGCAATCTGTTTAAATTGATCGGAGTCGGCGGCAAACACCTCGCGTGCTCGGGTTCGTAGCGTCTGTATCCATTCTTCCCATGGGTGAAAAGCATATGCTTCCCGCCCCGATTTCGGAAGCGGCGTAGCGTCCTCGATCGAACGGTTGATCAAGTCAATCGCATTCTCTTTGGGAATCCGTTGCAAACTGGAACCTCAGAGTCTCGGCCGTGAAATGTGCCTAATAATATCTAGGCCGACCAACCCATCCTGGTGACCTTCACCTATGATAGGCGAACCACCGTGATCGGTCTAGTACCCCTTGCCGACGCGGGTCATTATTGCGGGAATACGTTGCCTGTCAATGAGTTTGGGAAGTATCCACTCTCGAAATTCTACGGTGAAGCCGTGCCGCCTGGAGGTTTTCGATACAGATTCTTTCGCCACAAGCCCGCCAGCAATCCCACCGTAGAGTGGGGACAGCAGGCAAGCCGAATGATCGCGGATTTCGACGTTGTGGCCGCCCGACTCCCGTTTATGCAACGAATTCCGGATCCACCGCATAACACTACTGTAGCAGGGTCGGTCTCTTTCGCATATCCATCCGGGTAGAAGTCGTAATCCCAGCCCCTCGACAGCCTTGGCCGAACGAACGTCGGCCGGCTGTCGAGAGGCTGATGGTGCAAGAAGGTTTCCTCGCTCGGTTCTTCCGGCATGGAAAACTCGCAGCCGCGACTGGGCTGCTTTCCTTTGCTTGAACTGCGGACCGGAGCCGAGTAGACGGCCGACTACCGTCGCCTGCTCGGTTTCGTGTTCCGTTTCTCTTTCTCTTGAGCAAAGGAGTTTGTCATGCCAAACCTGACTGACACGTCGCGTGAATTGTTCAAGCGGCAACCGGATGAGTGCTTTCCGTCGCTTACGGCATTGTGGGAACATTGCCAGCGGCAGAAGGAAGCGTGTGTCGATCGCTGGGTTGCTCCGCGATCGATCCGAATCAACCCCCACGACGACGGGGCGTTCGAGATGAACGACTGGAGTTTCGGCCTGCCGACAGGTAACTGTCACAAAGGTCTACGAGAACTCGCTGGGCCGTTAGGCTGCCGCTGATTCAATCGCAAATCACGTTAAGCTAGGAAAGCGTGGGGAGCTAGGTTGGCACTGTGGCGTACTCGACAGCCTGAGTAGAGCGGAATGTGGACTCCGAACGCTCCAGATTCTTCTTTATGACAGCTTAGGCAGAAATAAAAGAAAATCCGGATTAGGTAAAGAATTTTGTTGACGCAGGGTGGGCAAGCTGGTAAAGTTATCGACCATACGGCTCGCGAGGGGCTTTCCCTAGCGCGCCATGCGGGCACACTTTTGATGAGACAACTATGAGTTTTGCAGCCCCACTCTTTGCCTACTTGCGACCTGCTTGCAGCGGTTGCCGTCGGCGTATGGATCGTCCGTGCTCGATGCATCGCGTGCGTTCTCCAGGTCGCCTTTCATGGTGTTTCTCGCCCGCTCGTTGCCGTACGCCGTTAAACCGTGCCTTGCTGTACTTGCCCAAGTTGTAGGAGGATCACATCATGCATTTGCCGTTTTGGAACTGGACAGATACGATGCGTAGACTAGGTTACACTCGACGCAAGGGGAGCACGCCTTGGAAGCGTGCCAAGACGCGCTCGATGCAGATGGAACAGCTTGAAGCACGACAACTGCTGGCTAGCGATATCGCGACCGTCGGGTTTTCGGGCGACGGGACGGATCTGGTGGTCGAGTATGACATCGCGGGCGAGGCGGCCGTGCCGTTCGATATCGAGATCTATCGCTCCAGTGACGGGGTGACCCAGGATGCCTTGGTCGGTTCCCAACGTGTTAGCGATCCGACGCAGCTTCAGGTCGGCGCGGGCCACACGGCAACGGTTGCGGCCGACTTTACGGACGTTAAGGAGGACTACCAGTTGATTGCCGTGGTCGATGCGGGCAATGAGACCACCGAAAGCGACGAGACCAATAACGAGCAAGTTT